>CEUQ01034298.1_pt1 | contig 11263 bp, 7 predicted proteins | sample 361491 | NCBI WGS metagenome assembly CEUQ01 (sample SAMEA2622796, study PRJEB7988) | marine metagenome | biome: marine biome (ENVO:00000447); feature: marine epipelagic mixed layer (ENVO:xxxxxxxxx); material: "saline water (ENVO:00002010), including plankton (ENVO:xxxxxxxx)" | depth 120 m | reverse complement strand
GCAACAGCAAATAATTCTCCAGCTGGCAACTTGAGATCCGCTGGACCAATCCCCACAGCCTGATATTCCATTTTGCTTAGTAACTCGGCGGTTAGATTGAACTTTAGTTCAGGCTGTCGCCCAAATCTTCTAACCTGGTTACCAGCATCGATCGAAACAACCTGCCAATCCCTCTCCCGTAATCCCTGCAAAAAAGTATGTCTGCGAGCTAGCCCTCCTTTTTGTCGATCCAACCCTGTACAACCGCAGGGTTCTATATATCCGTATTGTCGACCGGTAAAAACAAGGACGAATACTGGATTCTCCCAACCGTCATAGAGCACGCCTGGGTTTGTTGGCTGATTATGATTAACCTCATCGGGAGTCTTCTCTGCAACAATGGGACCTGCGGAAGTCTCCACCTCCGGTTGTTCTGTCGGGTTCTCATCCTCCACAGAATCAATCGCCAACTCCTGTTTCTGCTCAGCATCATCGGCACAGCCGATGATCAGCGCGCATCCACACACGATCGACAGTAAGAGAAGGCCAAATTGCAGATAACGGTACTTAAGCGACATGACGTTCTCGTCTGAAACTATCTGGCAACAGAGACCAACACTTCGATTGATACTTCTTTCAGGAATGGATGTGACGTTTCCAACAGAATACGTGCCGGTGTGCCAAGATTACCTCCGCGGCGGTTGATTTGTTTCGCGTCTGGAGCAATTTTGATACTGAGGCGATGATGTATCGTCTTTCCGTTACCGATCGACATCGGCTCACCAAGACTAATTTGCAGATGCGACGCCGGATCAACTTCTTTGACCTTAAATTCGACCATCTCGCGATAAGCCCCTTTGACTACCAGATTGATACTCGTTTCCAATCCCTCGGCGGATGACACCGTCTTCAGATCAAGCGTTCCAATATGCTGGCTACCTTCTTCACGGGAAACTCGAAACCCTTTACCAAAAATGGAAATATCGGCATCGACTGAGCCATTTAAGAAGACGTCGACTTTAGGAGCATCCGGTAAGTTGGTCGTCAGCCGAACCGGGAAACTAAACGGGCCTGGTGGTAACCCCGGTTTTAGATGCACTGTCAATTCCTGCCCACTGAATGCTCGAGGCTCCTGCTCTACCTGCTCCCGGGTCAATGCCGCAAGTTCAATGTCTATTAAGTCTTCCGGAGTTTCATCGAGAAATTCAATCTCGACAATCTCAAGTGGCTCGCTGGTCTCTTTGTAAGAAAAAACTTTTCCTTTCACCGTAATGCCTTCGCCGGATGAAAGACCGTTCATGGTTAACGACTCGGGCTTAGGCATTACCGATTGGATGATATTACCTTTGATCACTAATTGAATTAGTCGATTGTTGGGATCGTTGGTAATCACATCGGCCGTTTGCTGAAATTGCAAAGTGGGGCCGACTTCCCGAGCAGTCCATTCCAAGCGTACTTCGACTGACTTTCCGGGAAGGATTTCATCCGAGGCAAGTGAGCTCAAGGTACATTTACAAGTAGTTTCTCCTTTGGTCAGAGTTAACGGTTCCGTCCCGTCATTTCTGACAACAAACGTATGACTGCGAACACCTCGTCGTTCCATCGTCCCAAAATCGTATTCGGTAGAGCCAACCACAACGGCGATTGGACCGTCTACGACTTCTTTTTCTTCGGCCTCAAGCTGACCAATCAGATTGGTAACACTTCCCGGATTGATAGGACGAAACTGCTCACGGATCCCAGTGGTATTCCATTGACTATGAAGAAACCCGGCAAGACTGCCAGTCGCAGCTGCAAGTAATAGCACCGTTAATAACCGCATGATAATTCTGCTCACTAATGATTTAAGAAAATGCCCGTTGCAGTAGGATGGGCCGGCTGAGGAACCATCGTAGATGATTTTTTAAGTCTACCACATCCACTTAAAAACCCCGTGAAAACCAACTGGCAAGGTTTCCACGGGGTAGGTCAGTATTATTTGGAGTTACTGTTCTGTCCCTTATTACGGAGGGTTCTCAGGATTTGTTCTACCGATTCCCCACTTTTTTCGATAATTATTTGCTGGTTAGTCCAGCCGGCAAATTCAACCTCAACCAGTCGACGGTTACTGAGTTTGAACTCCAGGTGTGGATTATCAGCATCCAACTCTAATGCTCTGTCGATTGACTTCCTCATCTCCAGTTGATCACCAGCCAAAAAATGACAAACTGCCAATCGAGCGTGAATGACGGCACTACCCGGGTAGAGTTCACTTTCACGCTGTGTGTACGCCAATGCCGTTGTCAGGAACTCTTCCTCCTTATAACGATCGAAGATGAGTAACGCCTGCATCGAAAACAATTCATAACTGGATTGAGATTTAGGATTCAAGTCCAATGCTTGAGTTACCAACGATTTGTATTGCTCTAGTGTTGATACATCTAGTTCATTACTCAGCAACATAAACAACACGTTGGCGTATTCAATGTAGCCATCCGCCTTATATGGATCGGCGTCAATCGCCTGCTGTAAATGTTCCCGAGCCGGTTCTATTCGATTTTGCCGAAGATGATAACTCGCATGAATGGAATGGTGCTCAGCTGATGTGACTGGGAAGTGAAAAGTAAAAATCACTCCCAAAGTTAAGCCTCCCATAATCAATCCCATCGACCAGCGTTGTGAACGAGGCAGTTGCAGATGATCGGCTTCACGACGGGCTGGTTGGGCACTGACAAGGCAGATTCCCAGCAGTAGCCAACCGGAGAATGCTACTCCGGGATATGAAATTCCACCCGCCACACATAGGTTCACTAACCAACAAATAAAAGCGATCAGCAGGTGCTGCCGGTTTAGCTGCCCTCTTGCAACCCAATCCTGTAGCAGAAAGATCACAACAGCAAAGCAAGGGAGTGCGACATAGAAAACCGATAGTGGAATGAATGCATAACTCAGCTGATCTATGGCAAGTCCCAACACACACCCCAGACCCCCGGCCAGATAAACCTGATTGTCTGACAGGCGACGTATACGCTCCTCATTTTCTTGCGTGACCCCATCAGCCTTAAGACTCTGTCTCACAGCCAATGCGATGACAGCACACAATAAGAGCAATACCGGAAGGCCAAAACTCGTCAAAACCTCCAACATCCAGTTATGTGGGTCAGCAATGGATTCTGAAGCCGCGGCTGGTTTATAACGCGTATAGTAGTCCCGAAAATTTCCAGGGCCGACACCGGTCCAAAGATGATCGCCAGCCATGGCAGACGAGCTTTCCCAGTATTCCATACGGAAGCTAAGACTCTTGACCGATTCGGTGATGATCTTGGAATCTAAGCGATGTGTTAGCATGCCCAACGCAAAGACTAGTAACCCCAGAACACTCAACGCAGCAACAACTTTGATGGCCATTGCTCGGTAGCCTTTAAACAATCCGGCACCTATCAGGACACTCAGTCCAACGGCGCAGCATGCTGACCTGCTCTTGGTAAGTACTAAGCAAAAGGCGAGCACGCTGGCTAAGAGGAGCAGTTTCCCCAATTGTCCTTGGCTTTGCATGATGTCTTGTTGGCTTAACGTACTGAGTATTAGCAAAGTGAACCAGGGAGCAAGAAACCCAGCCAGTGAATTCGTGAGTGCAAACGTAACATACGGTTCGGGACTCTGTATGCGACTTTCAAAATGATATCGGCCTGGCGAACCGACTCGTGTTTCATTAATCCCTGCATCCTGAAGCAGTGCAATTCTCTGCTGAGCATTACCTTGAAAATACTCTGACCTAATCTCCGGAATTCTGACCAGGGAGTCATAGATACCGATACAGGAGATGGAGACGGCTACGGCCAGCATCACAGCAACCACGGCACGATTCACTCTGGCAGAATCCAACAGTTGAATAATTAAAGTGAAACCTACTGCAAATGCAACCCACTGCCACCAGTGGTTGAGCGCTGCACGATAATCCCCTGCCCCCAAACTGTGATAGACCGAAACGAACATCACTGCGACGGTGATACTAAGCAAAAAGGCCGGCCAACTCAGCCGATAACGCACCTCGGGAAACTTCAACTGATAGACTGCCCACAAACTTCCCAGTCCGATAAACCCCAGCGCTAACCAGCTTGTCATACCTTCAGAAACAGAGAGCCCGTCGCCTGTCAGAAAAGCTGTCGAAGCGAGCAATGCAATCAGCATCATTTGCAGAACATGCCGGCACCGCGTTTGCCGGTCTACATTCTTCATACTCTCAGGTGCTTGCGTTGACACTTTCCGACCCTGCGTTAACTGTTAATCTTATTGCGTGCCGTGTTTTCTAAAATGGCGATCAGCATGAGTACGCAAGTCGTCAGGATCACGATCAAGACGGAACCGGCCAAATTCACTTGCGGCAGAAGCAAAGCAGAAACGCCTGTGGTGGCTGTCACCAGGAACATTGTGAGCACGGCCCGGGGCTTTGACAGTCCAAGTTCCACAAGTCGATGTGAGAAATGAGATTGATCTGGCTGGAACGGACTGCGCCCTTCTGAAATACGTATCGCAATCACTGTACAGAGGTCATAGATGGGGACTGCCATTATCAGCAATGGAGCCATCACGGCATGCGTCACCGGATTCTCACCGTCCGTGTACGTGATAAGAACGGTCGTAATGGCAATACAGAAACCCACGAAATAACTCCCCGCATCTCCCATAAAAATCTTTGCTGGTGGTTTGTTATGCAGCAGAAATCCGAGCAGTGCTCCAATGAAGACAAGTAACAGACCGGCAACATAAAGCTGAGGGCCTTGCGAGGTGACGCCTGGCAAAACGACATACAGTACGAGCATGATCGAGCAGATCACGGCCACCCCTCCGGCAGCTGTATCCATATTGTCGAGCATATTGAATGAGTTAATCAGCATCACGATCCAAAAGACCGTACACCCAATCGTAATCACCTGATACGGGATGAACGCCGTAAAGTACCATTCCTGTAATACCACACACACGATCGCGACTCCAAACTGAATTGTCAGTCGCAGTTTCCAGCTCAGACCACGAATATCATCAATCAAGCCGATTACCATCAGAATCGTTCCAGCGATTAATAAGGTCCACAGATTTCCTAACTGAGATTTGATGCCCTCGACATAGGGTTGTACCTGATCCGGCAACAGTTGGGTGAAGGAACCGTTGAGCATGACTAAGATGGAACCGAGTAGGAAGGTGGCCATGACGCCAAACCAAATCCCCAGTCCTCCCCCTAACGGAACAGGAGTCGTATGTACTTTGCGTTCATTGGGCTGATCGACAAGGCCCCACCTGGCAGCATACCGGCGAACCACGAAGACGGTTAACCAGCTGATGAGCATGCTGGGAATCGCAAGCAGAGGAAGTATCCAATAAGGAAATGGTGCGTCCATCGTCAAACCGAAGAAACAAACTGGCAACTTGGGTGAACAGAATCTACTGAAGCAAGTCGCCTGAGTATTACTCTACGGCTCAATTCCGATACTGTTCACGGAGGAAATTTCGACAATCGCTAAAGAACGAATGGTATTCGGCAGTTTGAAAATCCGGATACGTCCAACGGCTGGTTTGCCATTGATTACGGTGGAAGTAAATGGTTACTTCCGCGAAGATTCCATCAGCCAGATACAATCGATGATCCCGATCTTTGGTGGTGGCCAACACGAGTTTGGCTTCGGTCAAATAACCAGGGTCGATATTCACCGGACGAGCGACATGTTCACTCTTATTCTTATCGGCATATTCGTCTTCCCAGTCATTTGTTAGATGCTTGATTTTCGGCAAATCCTCCATATCAATCAGCGATTTCACGGCCCAAAACTGTTTTTTGAGTCCTGAACCCATACTCGGCTCATAATACGTCGTTTGATCGAACTGGTAGATTGGCGAAGTAAATGCAATCTCACCCCATTGAAGTTCAATCTGCGACCGAACATAGTCCAATGACGATTCGGTGTGCCCAAAGGCTCCGACGACTAATAGCACATCACGTTGCGGTCGAATGTCACCCATCGTCTCTACTCATTCGTCCTTACTGACTGTTGCCATGATGGCAGTTTAGTATGAGCGTCCAAAGATGGCTCGCCGGGAGCTCGGCTTCCCGGTAAAGATACAGGTACCTTGCTCTGCGGGTTGATCGAGCGGCATACAGCGGATTGTCACTTTGTACTTAGCAATCGTCTCGAGTACCTGCTGTTCACCTTCCACAAAATGGCAGCTGGCAAAACCAGCCTGTTGCCCATCCTTTTCCGAAAAGTAGGCTTCAAATTCTTCCAGGGAATTGATCTCTCGAGTGTTTTCTTCTCGTAGTTTCAACGCGCGGTCAAACAAGCCTTGCTGGAACGATTCCAACAGCCCCACGACGCCACTCACGAATTCATCTCGCCCAATCGACTCGGTCGAACCGGTATCACGTCGCCCGACAAAGACCTGATTGTTTTCGATGTCACGAGGACCAACTTCAACTCGAATCGGTACTCCTCGTTTCACGTGATACCATTTCTTTTCACCACCCCGCATATCCCGATCGTCGATCAGGACGCGAATTTTTCCGTCCGCATAAAACTGTGATTCCAGATCCTGTTTCAACGCATCGCAGAAGTCCAGTACTTGCTGTTTGGTTTCATCACCTTTGATGATTGGAAGAATGACGATTTGTTTGGGAGCCAGACGTGGAGGTAGTACCAATCCATCGTCATCGCTGTGAGTCATAATCAAAGCACCCACCAACCGAGTCGATACTCCCCAGGACGTGGTCCAGGCAAATTGCTGTTCGCCCTGCTGATCCTGATAAACGATCTCCTGAGCCTTGGAAAAATTCTGTCCCAGAAAGTGGGAAGTGCCTGCCTGCAGTGCTTTGAAATCCTGCATCATAGCTTCGATCGTTAACGTGGAAACTGCACCGGGAAATCGCTCGTCCACAGTCTTCTCACCTTTGATCACTGGCATCGCCATTACGTTTTCAGCAAAATCCGCATAAACATCCAGCATCAATCGGGTTTCTTCCAGAGCTTCCTCTTCGGTGGCATGGCAAGTGTGTCCTTCCTGCCAAAGGAATTCAGCAGTACGGAGAAACATTCGAGTCCGCATTTCCCAACGAACCACGTTGGCCCATTGATTGATTTTGATGGGCAGGTCGCGATAGGACTGAACCCACTTTGCATACATCGATCCAATAATCGTTTCGCTTGTGGGGCGGACGATTAATGGCTCTTCCAATGGACCAGCCGGTACCAGGCCTCCGTCAGGACCAGGCTCGAGTCGATGATGAGTCACCACCGCACATTCCTTGGCGAATCCATCGACGTGCTCTGCTTCTTTCTCCAGAAAACTCATTGGGATGAACAGAGGGAAGTAAGCGTTGACATGCCCGGTATCTTTGAACATGCCGTCCAACACCTGTTGCATATTCTCCCAAATAGACCAACCCCATGGCTTGATGACCATACATCCGCGGACAGGAGAGACTTCAGCGAGGTCTGCTGCCTTTATAACCTGCTGATACCACTGTGGGTAATCTTCACTGCGAGTAGGACTGATAGCCGTACGATTCTGTTTGCCCATGGATTACTTTCTCAATCAACCTTCTGTGTGCCAACCACGGCACTTGCCGGATTACTTTTTCTTGCCGAGACGCAACGTGTTAACAAGTAGCCCCCTATTTTAGGTCAGCCAGGCCGAATGCGACAACCAGAGAAATACGAATGCTCCCTTGTCGGTTCAAAGTTTTCCAGTAAGATTGCCTCTGAACAGGAACAACCTTGCAATTCCTTACCTCCCCTCTTACCAAAAATCGAAACTATGGGTCGTAAATACATCAATCAATTCAGTGAAGGCGAGAGCATCAATCAGGTGTTCGTCGCCAACGGGAAACAACTACGTCACAACCGACAGGGCAACCTCTATCTGCAACTTTCACTTTCGGATAAATCCGGCAGTGTGAACGCCATGCAGTGGAATGCCAACCAGGACATCTATGACAGTTTTGAAAATGGCGATTTTGTCCTGATCAAAGGAACCACTCAACTGTTCAATGGAAACCTACAGATCATTGTGCAGAATCTAAAGAAAGCCGATGAGTCGCGTGTCGATGAAAGTGAATTCCATACGCTAACCAATGAAAACATTGGGCAACTTATCGTTCAACTGCGTCAGTTTGTGGATTCCATCAACCAACCTGAATTACGTAGCCTGTCGCAACAATATCTCGATACTACTGAAATCTTGGATAAATTCAGTCAGGCTCCGGCGGGTGTCAAAAACCATCATGCCTACCAAGGCGGCTTATTACATCACGTGGTTTCCCTGATGGAGTTAGCCGAATCTGTGGTTAAACACTATCCTCAGGTGGACCGCGATCTGGTTTTAGCGGGAGTACTACTTCACGATCTGTCGAAAACTGACGAGTTGTCCTACGAAAGGAGTCTCGAATACACCGACGAAGGTCAATTGGTAGGACATTTGGTCATGGGAGTGGAACTTGTTGGTAAACAGATCGCTCGCTGGGAAGCGGAACAAAACAAAACCTTCCCGCACGACCTGGCAATCCAATTGAAGCATCTGATTGTGAGTCATCACGGCCAGTATGATTTTGGCAGTCCCAAATTACCAATGACACTCGAAGCGTTGATCTTGCACATGATTGACAATCTGGATGCCAAGGTACATCAGTTCTCTCATGCCATGGACAGTGAAGCCAATCCGGGCGCCAACTGGACTCCTTACATCCCATCACTTGGCCGCAAGCTTTATAAGAAGACTTTACAAAATCAAAAACAGAATCCACCGTCTGCTTCCTCCGGCGATTGAGTTGGGGATTCCCTCCGTTAAACTTGTAATTATCGGTGGAAACGTCCAGAATCGGATGACAACTAACGGCTCAAGCGCCGGCAACAACACAAGAGAACCGACATGGACCTGCAAGAACTGGAAAGGCTGATTCTGGAACATATCCGGAAGGAAAACTATCATCCGGTCAAACCGAGGGTCATCTGTAAGCAGCTGCAATTGAGTCCGGACGACCGTCATCTGGTTCGCCGGGCTGTCAAAAGCCTCATTCGACAGGGAACTGCACGCTTTGGCCCCAAACATCTAGTCATGGCTGCCGATGAAGCTCCTCAAGCAAGTCGCCCTGCTCTTACGACTGCTCCTGCCGCTACTGCCGAAACCACCAACACGATCGCTGGAAAATTCTTCAAAGCCTCGGGAGGGTTCGGGTTTGTACGACCAGAAGGCACTCCTGCCTCTGCCGGACGTGACGTGGATCTGTATATTCCTCGTCATGACATTTTAGATGCCTGCCACGGCGACACAGTACGCGTACGACTCGCGCCCGGAAGCCGTAAGCGAGGGCGGGAAAACGAGCAGCAACGAGCCCAAATCGTCGAAGTAATCGAACGAGATCGCTACCAGTTTGTTGGTACTTACCACGTGCTCAACGAGGTCGGGTTTGTAAAAGTTGATGGAACGCATTTTCAACAACCTGTGCCCGTCGGAGACCCGGGCGCCAAAGGAGCACAACCCGGACTCAAGGTGGTCATCGAAATGGTTCGCTTCCCTTCCGCGTATGATGATGGTGAAGCCGTCATTACTGATGTACTGGGAGAACGAGGGGAAACCGGAGTCGATACTAAAATGGTGATCGCAGAGTTCAATCTGCGAGTGGATTTCCCGGAAGAGGTCTTAGAGGATGCTCGCCGCCAGGCAGAAGCCTTCGATGAAAATGACTTCAGCAACCGCGAAGACCTGACGACGAAAACCACGCTGACCATTGATCCTTTCGACGCTCGTGATTTTGATGATGCCATTAGTCTCGAGCAAACAGAGAATGGACACTGGATTTTAGGTGTACATATTGCTGATGTTGCTCACTTCGTCCCCCCGGGGTCAGCCTTGGATGTGGAAGCAGCCATCCGGGCAACCAGTGTGTATTTGCCTGACATGGTCATCCCGATGCTGCCGGAAGTTATTTCCAATAACCTGGCAAGTCTGCAGCCTCATAAGAATAGATACGCTAAGACGGTCTTTATCGAATTCACTTCCGATGGCATTCCGGTTACCTGCGATGTCAAACGGTCAGTTATCAACAGTGACCATCGGTTTAATTACGAAGAAGTTGATGACTTTTTGTCGCATCGTGCCAAGTGGAAAGAGCAACTAGACGAGAAGGTTTACTATCTACTCGACCACATGCATTCATTAGCGATGTTGTTGCGAAAGCGGCGAATGGAAAATGGCTCACTGGAAGTTGGCCTGCCGGAAGTCAAAATTGACCTGGATAACCGAGGGCAGGTTTCCGGAGCACATCGAGTGGTCAATACAGAGAGTCATCAAATCATTGAGGAGTTCATGCTGGCTGCCAATCAGGCCGTGGCAACGCTACTGAATGACCATGAACTTAAATTCCTGCGTCGCATTCATCCCGATCCTTCCCCTCGCAAACTGGCCAAACTCACTCAGTTTGTGAATGATATGGGCGTCGAAACTGAAGAGATCACAAATCGATTTCAAATCAAAAAAATCGTCGAGCAAATCGTCGACAAGCCATTTGAGCAGTCCATTCAACTGGCAATCCTCAAGAGCATGCAAAAAGCAGTGTACGGTCCAGAAGAAGAACGACACTATGCGCTTAACTTCGAGCATTACGGACACTTTACTTCCCCCATTCGTAGATATCCTGACCTGACCATCCACCGGCTGTGTAATCAGATCATTGACAAAAAACCACCTGTACAGGATCTCCCAAAACTGATTGAGCTTGGAAATCATTGTTCTGATCGCGAACGTAATGCCGAGTCAGCGGAACGAGAACTAAAGAAACTAAAACTACTGAAATATCTGCAGGACCACGCCGACAGAGAATTTGTCGCGGTGGTGACCGGAGTCGAAAACTTTGGGTTGTTTGTACAGGGAGTCAAAGTTCCCTTTGAGGGACTTATTTCCGTCACTGCGTTGAAGGATGATCACTACACCATGGTGACTGGAGCCCATGCTTTGGTCGGTCATCGCAGCGGCAACGATTTCCGACTTGGGGATACTTTGGCTGTCAAAGTACACCATATTGATATGGAACGTCGGGAAGTCGACCTGATGTTCGTCAAAAAGCTGATCTCCGTTGGAGGCCCACCATTGCAGCGTCCTCAGGCAGGAGACCGCGGGCGACAGGGGCACCGAAAACGTCGGGGCAATCCGAAAAAACGCTCGACTTTACGAGCGATTGCTAAGCGAAAAAAGAAGCGGCGACGAAGAAGATAAGGCGCGAAAGTATTTCGTTGTGGCTTTTTCTGGGAAAGTATATTCT
>CEUQ01189637.1_pt1 | contig 11267 bp, 9 predicted proteins | sample 361491 | NCBI WGS metagenome assembly CEUQ01 (sample SAMEA2622796, study PRJEB7988) | marine metagenome | biome: marine biome (ENVO:00000447); feature: marine epipelagic mixed layer (ENVO:xxxxxxxxx); material: "saline water (ENVO:00002010), including plankton (ENVO:xxxxxxxx)" | depth 120 m | reverse complement strand
GGGTTGATTGCCAACAACCCGGGCCACCTGGGCGGCGCCATCGATGCGGTGGGCGGCGACAAGGCCGCTCGGTTTATGCAGCTGTGCGAGGCCTTCGGCCTGCCCATGGTGTCCCTGTGCGATACCCCCGGTTTCATGGTGGGGCCGGAGGCGGAGCAGCAGGCCACGGTGCGCCATGTGTCACGAATGTTCGTCACCGCCGCCAGCCTGACGGTGCCGTTCTTCACCCTGGTGCTGCGCAAGGGCTACGGCCTGGGTGCCCAGGCCATGGCAGCGGGCAGCTTCCATTCCCCCCTGTTCACCGCCGCCTGGCCCAGCGCCGAGTTCGGCGCCATGGGCCTGGAAGGGGCGGTGCGCCTCGGCTTCGCCAAGGAACTGGCCGCCCAGCCCAGCCCGGAGAAACAGCAACGCCTGTTCGACAAACTGGTGGCCAAGGCCTACCAGCAGGGCAAGGCCCTGAACATGGCCAGCTTCCTGGAGATCGATGCGGTGATCGATCCCATGGAGAGCCGGCAGTGGTTGCTGCGCGGGTTGAATGCGTCCGGGCATCGAGGCGGGAATGGTGGTCGGCCGTTTGTGGATACGTTCTGAAAGGCCAGGAACGAGTTACGAGTTTCGAGTTTCGAGTTACGAAAACATGGATACGAAGCCGCTGTAGGAGCTCATGCTTGCATGGCGAACCGCGCTTGCGCGGAAATCGACCGCAGAGCCTGCCCCGGGCTTGATCCGGGGGCGATCAGGGTTTTCAGCGCTCGACAGGTTTCAAAAAAGATTGCTGCCGCTCGAATCTCTGTCGCCTCGCTTCGCTCGGTTCGTATGTCGCAGATCCCCCTTGGGGGGGGCAAGCATTGGCTCCCACAGGGGCTTGAAGGGAGGGGGGGGTGCGTGAAGGCGGCGCAGGTACCGCCACCGGGCGGGAATCTCTACACTGTTCGGAAATTATCGCTGATCCGGATTGATCCATGACCCACGCTCCTGCCCGCGCCTGGCCTTTGCTGCCGCTGCTGTTTTTCATGGCGGTGTTTTTCGGTAGCGGCATCTATTACAGCCTGCAGGGCACCGAGTTCGCCTTTTACCAGATCAAGGCGCCGGTGGTGGCCATGGCAGCTATCGTGCTGGCCTTTGTGCTGGCGCGGCAGGCACTGAACCGCAGTGTGGAACGCCTGCTGGTGGGGATCGGCCACCCCAATATTATCCTCATGTGTCTGGTGTTCCTGCTGGCCGGGGCCTTTGCCAGTGTCAGCGACAGCATCGGCAGTGTGGATGCCACGGTACAGTTTGGCCTGCGCATTATTCCCTCTGACTGGGTGCTGCCGGCCCTGTTTCTGATTGCCGGTTTTATTGCCACGGCCATGGGCACCTCCATGGGGACCGTCGCTGCCACCGCGCCGATTGCTGCCGGGTTTGCCCAGGCCACCGGACTGCCCTTGCCGCTGGCGGTGGGGGCCGTGGTGGGTGGCGCCATGTTCGGTGACAACCTGTCGATGATTTCCGATACCACCATCGCCGCCACCCGCAGCCAGGGCGTCTCGTTGAAGGACAAGTTCCGGGTGAATATCTGGATTGCCCTGCCGGCGGCGCTGGTGACCGTGGCGGTGCTGGTGATGCTGGGCGGCGGCGAGCATCAGGTGCAGGCGGAGCCGTTGCAGCCCTGGTTGGTGTTGCCCTATCTACTGGTCTTTGCCCTGGCCCTGACCGGGCTGAATGTATTGGCGGTGCTGATCATCGGCATCGTTGTGGCCGGTGTCACCGGCATGGTGCAGGGGGCGGATTATGGGTTGGCCCAGGTGAACGGGGCGGTTTACAGCGGCTTTGAAAGCATGTTCGAGATCATGCTGCTGTCCATGCTGATCGGCGGGTTGTCACAACTGATGACTGATCAGGGCGGCACCCGCTGGTTGATCGAGCGCATTCACGGCCTGACCCGCTGGCTGAAACTGCCGCTGCAACGGGCGGGGGAAGTGGGCATTGCCCTGCTGGTGGTGGTGGCCAATGTGTTCGTGGCCAACAACACCGTGGCCATTGTGCTTACCGGCGAGATGGCCAGAGATATCGCCGAAGACCATGGTGTGGATCTGCGTCGCTCGGCCAGTGTGCTGGATATCTTTTCCTGCGTGGTGCAGGGGCTGATTCCCTACGGCGCCCAGGTGTTGCTGGCCTGCTCCATTGCCGGGCTGTCGCCGCTGGCGCTGATCGGTGCCATCCATTACTGCTGGGCGCTGGCAGTGGTAGGTGTGATCGCCATTGTCATCAACCGGCCCCGGCTGGTTCTCGCCACCGAAAAAAACCGTTGAAACAGTCCCTTGGACGTCCGGATTTATATATCCGGACGTTTTTCTGCCCCTCTCAAGCCATGCTTTATGGCTTATCAACCAGGGAGGTGTGCAATGTGTGCAGCGTGGCGTTATTCGATGGGAATGCTGGGTCTGGTGGCTCTGACGGCCTGTGGCGGTGGGGGTGGCAGCAGTGGTGGCGGGGGGCAGCCTGCGCCGGGTAATACCCCGGTGTTCTACTTCGCTGGCAACAACGGCAACAACGGTTGGGAGCTATGGAAGACCGATGGCACCGAAACCGGTACGCGGATGGTCAGGGATATCAATCCGGGGGGTGACAGTAATCCTTACTGGTTCAAGCGCCTTGGTAATAGGGTGTTGTTTGCGGCAGATGACGGGGTGCATGGTTACGAGCTGTGGAAGAGCGATGGCACTGAGGCCGGTACGCAGTTGGTGAAGGACATCAAGCCGGGGATGGGCCATGGCGATCCCCACGATGCGGCGATGCTTGATGGCAAGATTTACTTCCAGGCCGAAAATGGAGACAACGTGGAGGGGCTTTGGACCAGTGATGGTACGGAGGCGGGTACCTTCATGGTGAAGAACATTAACCCCGGCACGGGTAATGCCAACATCAAGTACATGACAGTTATGGGTGATACGCTGTTTTTCCGTGCGGATAACGGTGGGCATGGTGATGAGCTGTGGCGATCCGATGGCACAACAGCGGGTACATTCATGCTGCGCGATATTCGCCTGGGAGGGGAGGACAGTGACCTGACGGAATTGACTCCGGTGGGGAATCAATTGTTCTTCGCCGCCAATTCAGGGGACGGCAGTGGCCGGGAGCTCTGGGTCAGTGATGGTACCGAAGCGGGTACCCGGATGGTCAGAAATATTCACCCTGCCAACAGCAGTACGCCGCGATACCTCACAGCCATGGGTGGCAAACTCTATTTCACGGCCAACGACGGGGCGGGACGTGAGCTGTGGGTCTCCGATGGCAGCGAGGCCGGCACCCGCAAGGTGAAAACCATCAACCCCAGCGGCGATATCAGAAGCCTGACCGCCTTGGGTGATCGCCTGCTATTCGCCGCCGATGATGGGGAGCATGGCATGGAGCTGTGGATCAGTGATGGTACCGAAGCGGGGACGCGATTGCTCAAGGATATCAATACCACCTCGGCTTTGGCGGGCAGCAGCCTGTACTTCCAGGCCGTGGCTGATGGGCAGGCGTTTTTTGATGCAGACGATGGGGTTCACGGTATCGAACTGTGGGTGACCGATGGCACCGCCGAAGGGACCCGGTTGGTAAAGGATACGGTTATCGGGGGCGATGGCAGTGTCTGGAATCCGGGGTTTGCCTATAACTGGCGGAGTGAAACCCATACCCTGAGCCCGGCGGCTGGGCAGGTGCTGCTGCTGATGGCAACCCCTGAACAGGGCCGGGAGATATGGATCAGCGATGGCACGGAAGCGGGCACTCATATCGTCAAGGATGCCAACCCGGATGCCGGCCATGGCGCGACGGTTTTCTTTTAGGGGTCAGCCATGCCATCTACCCTGATACTGATGGACAGCTATGCGCCCCCCGAGGACAAACCGAAGGGCTACCGGCGAAGTTATGCGGTGCAGGATGAAGGCAGCGGCCAGGTGCTGGCCCGCTGTGACCTGTATGGCCAGGCGGCGGGAACGGAAGTCGTGATTCAGGGCAATGAGGCGCAGACCTGGCGGATGCGGCCCAACCGCAAGGTCATGCCCACCCTGTGGACGCTTTATGATCACCAGGGCCAGCCTTGTTTCGAGATCGCTCGCCAGCCTGCTCACAAGGCGCTCAACCCGCTGGAGCGGAACCTGTTTACGCTTCGAGTGCAGCCCTCGGGCCGTACCCTGGTGCTGCGTCATCAGACGGAGAGCCGACTGGATCTGGTTTTCGGGGCGGGGTCACTGGACTGGGGCCTGCTGGAAAACGGCAAGACCGTGGCCGGGCTGGGGCGCAGCAAGCAGGGAGGCAGCCCCGACGGCTGGCTGGGTAAACTGAAGGGACTGATGCGCCCGGCGTACTGGACTCTGATCAGTGATGCGTCGGAGCCGGTATTGTCGGCCCCGGCGTTTCTGGCCGTTATGCTGTTGTTTGAGGCTTTTGTAAAAACGTCCGAAGCGGGGGCCTGGTGAACTATCGTCGCCGTGCCTGGCGGTGTGTGGCACAAAACAGGAATAGTGCAACGTGACATCATCCTTTTTTGCCAGCTACCTGTTGCCGGCTGCCGGTGGGGGCTGGGCGCTGACGCTGGGGCTGGGCTGGGCCCTGTATCCGCGTCGCCAGCTCGTGGCAGGCCTGTTAGTGGTGCTGGCGCTGCTCAGCGGCAAGCTGGCCTTCCATTACGCCTATATCACGGATCTGCTGGTGAGCTGGCCGGCCCTGATCTGGTTCGACCACAGTCTCAATTACCTGTACGGCCCGTTGATGTACGGCTTTATCAGCCAGTGTCTGGGGCGACCTGTGGTGCGTTGGTACGGTCATCTGATTCCGGCTGGCATCAGTGTGCTGCTGCAAGTGCCGTTCATGGTCATGGATGGGGATCTGCAACGGGCCTTTTTGTATGGCGACCGCTTTTCCGTCGCGGCACGCAGTGCTTTTCTGGATCTGCCATACCGTTTTCTGCTGGACTGGGTCATTGAAGGTGCGGCCATCCATATGGCTTTCTACCTGGCCTGGCTGGGGCGTGATATCTGGCGCTACCGGCAATCCGCCGGGGCGGCGGTTGCCCGGCGCCGGAATGCCAATGGGCTGGCACTGATCTGGCTGGCCTTCTTTGTGCTCTATGCCCTGTTTCTTGCCCTGGCCCGGGCCTCTCGTCTGGAAACCGCTATTGATGGGCTCATGTACGGTGGTGTGATGCTGGTGCAGCTATGGCTGGCCTGGTGGGTGCTGAAGCTGCCTGGCCGGATGGAGGCCGTGGCGACCGAACAGCAACAACAGGAAAAAGCCGATAAGTATCGCTCCTCCGCATTGGATACGGAAACCTCTGCGCTGTTCTGGGAAGAACTGGAAGCCCGCATGGCCAACGACAGGCCCTGGCTGGAACCGGATCTGACGCTGCCGGGATTGGCGGCACGGCTGGGCTGGTCCGCCAATTATCTGTCCCAGGTGATCAACGAACAGTCGGGAAAGAATTTCTTTGAATACATCAATGGCTACCGGATCGCCGCCGCCAGGAGCATGCTGAAAGAAGAAGCGCGCGTCAGCGTTCAGCAGGCCTTTCAGGACTGCGGTTTTAATTCCAAGTCTGCCTTCTATGCAGCCTTCAAGAAGGCAACCGGCATGACGCCCAGCCAGTATCGTCGTGGCGGGCAGGGCTGACAGGGGAGCAACACCATGCCGATGATACAAGTGCGCGCCCGCGCGGGCGTTGTCGAAAAGCCGATCCATTTGCTGCTGGCCAACGTCTCCCGAGTGTTTGCCGAGCGTGCGGATGTGGCGTTGGCGGATGTCTGCATTGAGTGGCAGACCTTGCCGCAAGGACATTGTGTGGTGGGCGGTGAGAGTCACGCACCACCTTATGCACTTCTGGTTTCGTTAATGACTCCGGACAGCTACGGGGAGGCGCGCATTGCCACCTTGCTGGAAACATTGGCGGTGGCCTTGGCAGATAATGCCGGACTACTGCCGGAGCAGATATTTATCAGTCATCTGCCGGTGGCATCCGGCCATGTCTGGGATCAGGGCCAGGTGGTGCGCTGGTGAGCGGCAGGGAAGAGCGGGTTGAATGTCGCTCGCCAACGCCGGGCAGGCAGGGGGTGCGAATCCTGCGCTGGAAGTACCAATGGGTGGCAGACGCGCTGCTGGCGGAGATTCCGGCTACCGGGGAAGGCGTGTTATTTCGTGATCTTCCCGGTCGGGTGGCAAGGCATCTGGGGCCTGAGCGGGTGCAGCGTCTGGGGTCGGTGAACTGGTATGTGACCACGGTGAAACAGGACCTGGAAGCCCGTGGTGTTATTCGCCGTTTACCGGTGGCCGGGTCGCAGCGGTTGCTGCAAGGAGGCGTGGATGAAACAGACTCGGGAGCAGGAGAAGACAGCCAAAAGGATTAGACCTTTTACGGGATTCTTTGAGGGTGGCCACATGTTTCTCTTAGAGGGTGAAAAGTAGCCCAAACAGAGGGGATAGGACATGTTGGCGCTAAAGAATGGGAAAAAGGTGGGATTGGTCGCTGCCTGCGGGGGGCTGATGATGGCTGCCATGGTGCTGTCGGGATGCGGGGGCGGCGGTTCCGGCAGTGGAGGAATGTCAGGTTCCGGTTCGATCATTCGGACAACCGAGGTTGGGCCTGAAGGAGGCCAGGCGATATCCGGTGATGGGCGGCTGGTACTGGAGATTCCCGCCGGAGCCTTGAGCGAGACGGTGTCGCTCACGATTAAAAAGCACCAACCCGGCGACGCGCCCGAGGCACTGGCCAGTGACGAGAATCTGGCCTATTACGAGCTGGGCCCTGACGGGCAGGTATTCGATTTACCCATTACCGTAAGGCTGAACGCACCAGTCAATCCGGTTCAGGATAACAGCACCTTGTCGATCCCCGCCCTGATGATGGGAACACTGGATGATCAGGGTGAACCAGAGCCCTTACAGGCTCAGACAGTGAGCGTCGATGTCGATGGCGCGGGGGCCGAGGTGGAGATAGCAGGTGAACTGACGCATTTTTCGCCAGTTGTTCTCCGTGCCCGGGTGATCAGTTATAGCAATTCTGTTTTTGTGGTAGAGGGTGTACCGGAAGAAACAGACAAAGACATGCCTGTAACTGCTACATTCACTGCATTTATTGATGAATCTATTGATAATTTGATCGGTTCGGAGGTGCATTTTGTAGACGCTCGTGTGGGTGTGTGCCCGGCTTTCAGCCCGAACAACGAGAGCATATTGGTTACCGACGCAGGCGATTGCTTTGATACGGTGACCGCACCGGCCTTTGAGATGCAGCAGGAACAGGAAACCGATGGTAGCTGGGGAAAGGCCCAGCATCAGGTGGATCTGTATTGTCCTGGTGTAGGGGAAAGTTCCGTCAGCGTTTTAGCGGAAGGGGAGATTGTTTACGACAAGAACCTGTTTGCCACGAATGACTCCGGTGATCCTACAGGACGGATTGTTGGTTTTTATGTCAGAGAGTCTATCCCGGTTAATTGCGTCGACTCAGGTGGTGGCGGATCGACAGAGCCGCGGACAGGGCTGTTTTCTGCGCCATCTGGCCTGCAATTGCTGGAAACCCTACAAGTGATAAGTGAGCAGGCCATACAAACATTATCCGCGACTACCGCGCCATTTGGCATGCTGATGGCGGGTGACCATGGCAGTGCACTGGTGAACGGTGAAGATGGCGCTCTCATGGCGGACCAAAGCAGTGAAAACAAGGCGGGCTTTAACCTGCAGGGCGCGCAGCTGATTGTTCGGGAGCCGTCATCGGGCGAACAGGCGTCAGCGGCGGCGATTGTCGAGTACGGTGTGGGTGCGGAAGCCTTCCTGATGAACCTGGATACGGAAAGCGGTGAGTTTGGACCAGGTGGCTATATCCGCATGGGCGCGCATACGGATGCGGTTAACGTACCGCCGGGCAAGACATTTGCCAATGAAATGGCGGTGACCGCAGACGCGGAGATCCGGTTTGTGACTTATAGTGAGGATGAATTTTTTTCTGGCTACTCATGGTCGGATGAAGCGCTCGACTACAATTTTCTCGATCCTGTCAGCGCCACGGCGAAGATAGAAGGTGGCCCGCTTCTGGTGGTGACGGAAACCGGTAGCCTGTATTTCGATGACAGGGCATCACCCAAGCAGGAGATTGGCACCGTCGGCAGCAGCCCGCGCAAGATCCGTTGTACGGCGGCTGGACTAGTCTGCGTGGTCAGTGATTATGCCGGTGACCAGTTGTTCCCCGTGTTGTGGGATGGCGTGAATGCGCCGACGATTCTTGATCCGGTTATGGCAGGCGATGGCCCTGTCGGAATTGATCTTTGGCATGATGCCACCGGAACCGGTAACACAGTTGTGGTCAGCACCGGCTTTAATGACAATACATTGCTTGTCACCGAGCTGGACAGCAACGGCGCCCTGGTCAGCAGCACTTCCAACCCTGTGGAAGAAGGGTGTGATGCACCGGCCCATGCGTCCATCATTGTTGAGCATAGCGATGAGGGCGAACTGATGGTGGCGGGAAGTTGTTATAACAGTGACAACTATTTTGTGTCGGTCATCACCCGGGCGCAGTGAGAAACGGCTTGCGGCAATGTGAAGCGATCCGGGTATAGTGGAAGCAATAACGGGGTGAGTCATGAGTGATGATGTTTCGCCAGCTTCCACTGTCACCGGGCAACTGGAAATCGAGCGGGCCAACTGGTACTTCAGCAAACTGGCCATGATTTATCTGGGCAATGGCATTTCCGCCCTGGCCCTGACCATCATGCTTTACTTGTGGCAGGCATCGCCTCTTGTCCTGGCGTGGGGCGCTGTTGCGCTCGGCCATATTACCCTGTGCCGCAGTTATACCTGGTGGCCCAGCCGCAACCCGGTTGTGTCCCTGCCCGGTGCTCGTTTCTGGGCGCGCTATCTGCTTTTTTCCTCCTTGCTGCAAGGGCTTGTCTGGGGCACGGTGCCGGTATTGTTCCTGACACTGGAATCCAGCTTCCTGCTTGCCATGATCATGTTGTTTGTGGTGGCGAATGTGGCCGGTGGGGTGGTGTTGCTGTCCAGTCATCCCTGGGCATTTACTGCGTATGCGCTGCCGGCGGCGCTTCCGCTGGCGGCGGTGTTTGCGAGTGAGGGCAGTCCCGCTTTTCTATGGTTGGCGGTTGGGCTGGTGTTGTTCCCGCTGGTTTGTATTGCCTTGTCGTGGGATACCTACCGCACGATCAGCAGTGTCATCCGCTTGCGTATTGAGCGGGAAGGGTTGATGGAACAATTGAATCACCAGGTGGCGGTTGCCGAAGACGCCGTGCGCGACAAAGCCCGTTTCATGGCAGCGGCCAGTCATGATTTACGCCAGCCTTTGGCGGCATTGAATTTGCTGCTCGCACAGCTCGACGGTCAGCTGGATGGTTCTGGGCGTATGTTGCTGCGTAGTTGTGAGCAAACCACTCGACGCATGAATGGATTGGTTCATTCTCTGATGGATATTTCGAGGCTGGATATCGAACCGGCAAGGAGCTCTCAGCATGGATTGCCGTTGCAGTCAGTACTGGATGCATTGTGGTCCGAATTTTCTCCAGTGGCGAGAGAAAACGGCGTGCGCCTTATCATTCGAGACTCCCACGCCTGGGTGCATACGGACCCTGTACATTTGCAGCGCATCCTCGCCAATCTGTTGAGTAATGCCATCAAGCATTCCCGTGGAGATACCGTGTTACTGGCGGTTCGCTCGTGTCACGGTGATAAGAAACAGTGGCGTCTTGAGGTCCGCGACAATGGAGTGGGTATTCCTGATGCCCTACAGGGGCACATTTTCCGGGAGTTTTTCCAGGTTGAGAACCCGCATCGTGATCCCGATGTGGGTGCCGGATTGGGATTGGCTATCGTCAGGCGCTTGAGCAATGCTTTGAATCTCAATATGACGCTGAGAAGTCTTCCGGGAAAGGGCAGTTGTTTTTCAGTGACTGTGCCTGCCGGCCAGCCGGATTCAAGCAAGGCGGATGATGATAAATCTCTGAATGGGCCTTTGCGGGATGCACAAGTATGGGTGGTCGAGGATGATCCCGCTGTGGCAGAAGCACTCGTCCCTTTGCTGGAACAATGGTGCTGCCGGGTTTCTATATTCCGTGATGGAGAGACGGCGTTAAGAGCGTGCAGTAACGCTGATTTCGCTCCGGATTTGCTGCTAACGGATTATCGTTTGCCGGGAGACAGGAATGGTCTGGAGCTTGTTGCCACTTTGCGTGACGCTTGGCCGGATTTGCCGGCGTTGCTGGTGACGGGTGAATCGCTGGACAGGGAAAGTGTACGCCGTGCCAACGTAGGATTTCTCCGCAAACCCGTTGCAGCTCCACAGCTACGTTTGATGTTGACCCGGCAGTTATCAGCCTCGCCGGCTCAGTCCAACAACCCCGATTCCCTCGCCGAATGAACGCAGGCCGTGCGGTTTTCTGCTCCCAGTATGTTGAACAGGGTATTGATATGGCTTTTGACAGTGGCGTGAGAAATCCCCAGAGACTTCGCGATATGATGGTTGCTGCTGCCGGTAGCAAGCATGGCAAGCACTTCCTTTTGTCGCCGAGTAAGAGTAGGGGCATGACGTGAGCGTCGCCAGGCGGCTAATTGCCTGGCCAACCCTGCAGGCAGATAAAGATGCCCGCCCAGTATCAGCTCAATGGCTTTCAGCAGTTGCTCGGGCTCCAATGTCTTGGGGACAAACCCCAGAGCCCCGGCGTCCAGGGCGCTGGCAATGTCGCTCAGACTTTCGGTGGCGGACACCACAACGACAGGCACAGGGGGTTCGTGCTGGCTGAGCTGGTGGATGGTTGTGGTTGGTGACAATTCGGGAATAAACCAGTCAAGCAGCACGAGATCAGGATTGTGCGCCTTCAACGCCGAGTGAAGGGAATCGGCTGTGCCCGCCTGAATAATAGTGATCCCTGGGGCTAGCTTTGCTAATTGCAGGGCCAGCCCTTCTCTGAAAAGAGAGTGATCATCGGCAATAATCAGGGTGAGAGAAGGGCGCGTCACGGCTTGTCATTTTCTCATATTGGATATTCGATAATTTCTACAAGGGTAAACGCTTTATCGAACGCCATCCATTGAAAGCAATTACTCAAACAGGGATAAATACTCCCCGTAACCCTGTTCCTCCATCTCGGCCTTGGGCACAAAACGCAACGCTGCGGAGTTCATGCACCAGCGCTGGCCGGTGGGCTCGGGGCCGTCGCTGAACACGTGGCCCAGGTGAGAATCCGCGTAGCGGCTGCGCACTTCGGTGCGGGTGGCCCACAGTTTGTTGTCTTCGTGCAGGG
>CEUQ01106580.1_pt1 | contig 11293 bp, 13 predicted proteins | sample 361491 | NCBI WGS metagenome assembly CEUQ01 (sample SAMEA2622796, study PRJEB7988) | marine metagenome | biome: marine biome (ENVO:00000447); feature: marine epipelagic mixed layer (ENVO:xxxxxxxxx); material: "saline water (ENVO:00002010), including plankton (ENVO:xxxxxxxx)" | depth 120 m | reverse complement strand
TGTTTTTATAAGTAAAATTATTAAATTCAATAAAAAAATAGTATAAGGATTATTCATTTCTAACTATTATGAATACAAAAGATTTTAAAAATGGAGTTATATCAGCAACGTTGGGATCTTTGTGGTGGGGTGTATTAGGAACTTATTTTTTTCAATTTATTACTTTTGTGGGTACTTTAGAAGTTGTTGTTCACAGAGTTATTTGGACAAGTTTTATATTATTTTTAACGACCCTTATATTTAAAAAATGGTATTTACTTAAAGCTATTATAATCAATAAAAAAAATTTTTTAATTTTACTAACAACAAGTATATTAATTTTTGGCAATTGGACTGCTTGGATTTATGCCGTTGCAACAAATAGAATAATTGATGCCAGTTATGGATATTTTATATTTCCAATTTTAACTGTATTTTTTGATTATTTGTTTTTAAAAGAAAAGCTAAATAAAAAAAGAATTTTTTCAATTTTGATAGTCATAGGTTCTTCAGTTTATTTAGCCTTTAATCTATCTATGTTTCCTTGGGTAGGTTTATTAGTAGCTATCTTATGGGCCTCTTATACATTATTAAGAAAATTGATTAATGTAGATACGGATATAGGATTATTTATTGAAAGTCTTTTTATTTTACCAATAGCAATTGTTGTTTTTTATTTCATAGTTCAAAATAATATGAATGATTTTTCTTTATCAAATCCAATGAATATATTCTTTTTATTTTTAGCTGGTCCTATGACTGTGATTCCTTTGTTCTTATTTATTAAAGGTGTAGAAAAATGTGGTCTCAGTGCATCAGGTATGATTTTTTTTATAACTCCAACTAGTCAATTTTTATTGGGGTATTTCTACTACAATGAACCGTTTTCTTCAGACAAGTTCATAAGTTTTATTTTGATATGGATTGCTGTATTAATTTATTTAAGAGATTTATATGAAAACAATTAAAATTTTATTTTTCATTATCATAATATCATTAAGTAGTTTTACGATTTCTTTCGGAGAAGATTTTGATAGTTGGGTAATATCATTTAAAGAACTTGCAATTAAGCAGGGTATATCAAAAGATACTTTAGACAAAACAATGTCAAAAGTTAAATTTCTTCCAAATGTTATTAAATACGACAGATATCAACCTGAATTTTATGAGGATACTAATACATATATAGGAAAAAGGACTAGTCAAAAAAAAGTAAAAAATGGAAAAAATTTATATAATAAAAATGCTTCTCTAATATTAAATATTGAAAAAGAATTTAATGTTGAAAAAGAATTACTTTTATCTTTGATGGGTATTGAAACTAATTTTGGTAAATATTTAGGAAAAATGGATATCTTATCTTCTTTAGCAACTTTGAGTTTTGACAAAAGACGCAGTGAATTTTTTACAAATGAACTTATTATTATTTTAAAATTAATTGACTCAGGAGTCGTAGATAGTGATCTTTTATACGGATCATGGGCTGGTGCTTTTGGAAACTTTCAGTTTATGCCATCAACTATAAAGAATTACGCATTGGATTACAATAATGATAATTTAATTGACTTGAAATCAACAAATGATTCTTTTGCGTCAGCAGCAAACTATTTAAATAAATTAGGTTGGAAAAAAAATGACCCTTGCTTTTATAAAATTAAGTTAAGAGATAATATTCCATCAAGGTATTTAAATACATCAGCAAAAAAAATAAATAATAAAAAAAAATTTAAATATCTTAAAAAATACATAATCAATAATAATATAAAAATTAATGATAATTTAATTGTAGGTATAATAACCCCAGATAGAGAAATAGTAGAAAATTCCAAATTATTAGAACCAGCTTATTTAACTTTTCATAATTACGAATTAATATTAAAATGGAATAGATCATTAAGATTTGCTTTAGCTGTTTGTACCTTAAAGGAGAAGTTAAAAAATGAATTTTAAATTTATATTGATTTTTGTCATATTTCTATATTCATGTGAAACAAAAAATATAAATATTTCAGAAAGAGATATTATTTCACCAAATATAAAATTTTCAAATACAGGATTTGCTTTAGTTTTTGACGAAAGTTTGAAAAAAAAAAAAGTAGTAAATAAAAAGATAGATAATAGATCATTAATAGTTTTTCAAAAAAATCTTAAAAAAAATACAAATGTAAAAATAACCAATTTATTAAACAATAAATCAATATTAGCTAAAGTAGGTGGAAATTCTCGATATCCTAACTTTTATAACTCAGTTATTTCCAAAAGAATATTTGAAGAGCTTAATCTTGATGCTAAAGAGCCTTATATTCAGATTGTTTCTGTTTCAAACAAATCTACCTTCTTTGCAAAAAAAACTAAAACGTTTGATGAGGAAAAGGAAGTAGCAGACAAAGCTCCAGTTGAGGGTATTAGTATAAAAGATTTAAGTAAAGACACAAAAAAAATTACGAAAGTCAAAAAAAAGTCAGAATTTAAATATATAATTAAAATTGCAGATTTTTATTATAAAAAAACAGCAGAAATGATGCAAATAAGATTAAAAGATGAAGTAAATGTAAATTATTCAAAAATTCTTAAAATTTCCAATACAAATTATAGAGTTTATTTGGGACCATTTTATAATTTAAAATCTTTAAAAAATGCTTTTGATGATATAAACCCACTTAACTTTGAAAATATAGAAATTATCAAATTATGAATAAAAAAATCTTGAAGATATTAACAATTTTTTTTACATTAAATGTTTCATTAGTTTATTCATCGGAACTCAATATAAAAGCTAAAACTGCTATATTACAAGATTTTTTATCTGGGGAAATTCTTTATGAAAAAGAACCTGACCTTAAAATTTTTCCCGCATCTATGACAAAAATAATGACTACTATTATTGCGTTCGATTTAATCAAAAGTGGGCAATTAAGTTTAGATGAAAAATTTTTTGTTTCTGAAAATGCATGGAGACTTTCACAGGCTGGTTATTCCTCAATGTTTATTATGGTTGATGATCAGATAAGTGTGGAAAATCTTCTAAAAGGAATAATTGTTTCATCTGGAAATGATGCTTGTGTAGCTTTAGCAGAAGGTATTGCTGGAACTGAAGAAGAATTTGCTATTATGATGACTTCAAAAGCCAACGAAATTGGCATGGAAAATACAAATTTTGCAAATTCATCGGGAATAAATCATCCCGAAAATCTTTCTACTGTAAGAGATATAATGATTATGTCACATTATCTAATAAAAAATTATCCAGAATATTATGAATATTTTAAAGAGAAAGAATTTACATGGAGTAGAACGGGTGGTGATCCAATTACACAAGGTAATAGAAACCCTCTTTTGTATAAAAATATTGGTGCCGATGGTATTAAAACTGGATTTCTCGCATATGAGAAATTCTCTTTAGCATCATCGATATTAAGAAACGAAAGAAGGTTAATTGCAGTAGGTAGCGGTTTTACATCAAGAAGTTTAAGATCCAAAGAATCACAAAAACTTTTAACATGGGGTCTTACAAATTTTAATACTGTTGAAATTGCAAAAAAAGATTCAAAATTTGCAGAACTTGATGTTTGGTTAGGACAAAAAGATACAGTAGAGGTTTACTCAAGCGAAGACATATATAAAACAATAAAAAAAGCTAGACTAAAAAAACTAGAAACAAAAATTATTTATAATGGACCAATAGAGGCGCCAATTAAAAAAGATGATATGGTTGCTAAATTAATAGTATCTTTTGATGGTGATATTTTATCTGAACATGAACTTTTGTCGAATGAAAATATAAAAAAAAAAAATATAATATCTAGAATTTTAAGCTCAATAAATTATTTAATATGGGGCGATGTATAAAAATCCTATTATAGTTTTTGAAGGAATAGAGGGATCGGGAAAAAGTTTTCATATAAAGAATATTGAAAAATACTTAAAAAAAAAGAAAGTTAAATATATTAAGTTACGTGAGCCCGGAGGATCAGCTAATTCTGAAAAAATAAGAAAGGTTATTTTAAATAAAAAATCAAATTTTAAAAAATTAACAGATCTTTTTTTGTATATGGCTGCAAGAAATGAAAATTATCACAATATAATTAAAAAGAATTATAAAAAAAAAATTATAATTATTGATAGATTTGTAGACTCAACTTTGGCGTACCAACATTATGGAATGGGTTTAGACAAAAATCTCATTAAATCATTTAATAAAATAATCTTAAAAAATATTAAACCAACTTTTACCTTTTTAAATATAGTTAGTATGAAAAATCTTAAAATAAGAATTAATAAAAGACCAAAAAATAGATATGATAATTTTAACTATAAATTTTATAGTAAAGTTCAAAACGGATATCTTAAAATGTCAAAAAATAAAAAAAAATATATTATAATAAATTCAAATAACGAAGTTTCTAAAAATAAAAAAATTATATTAAATAAAATAAATAATCTTTTATCTCTATGAGTATAAACGCATCAAATAATGTAAATTTATTTGGATATCACAAATTTTTTCTAAAATTAAAAAATTTACATGATTCGAGTCTTCTACCAAATAAAATAATTTTTGAAGGAAATAATGGAATAGGTAAATCTACTTTTGTATATCATTTTATAAATTATATTTTTTCAAAGAACGAAGATTACAAGTATAATATTAAAGATAATAAAATTTCTGAAAAAAATATTTCTTATAATTTGTTAATTAAAAATAGTCACCCAAATTTGTTCATAATTTCAAATGATGATGAAAAAAATGTAAGTCAACTTAATAAAGTTAGAGAAATGATCAATTTTACAAATAAATCATCATTTAATAATAATTATAAAATTGTCTTAATTGATAATATTGAACTTTTAAGTATAAATTCAATAAATGCATTGCTTAAAGTTATAGAGGAGCCAAATAGTAATTTATATTTTTTTTTAGTACATAATAGTAATGTAAAAATTCTCAACACACTAAATTCAAGATGCATTAAATTTAGAATGTTTCTTTCAAGTTCGGAGAAGTTTAAAGTTATAGAAAATTTAATAAATAATGATTTTTACTCAAACCTAAATATCGACTTTAAAAGTTCTTATGATACACCAGGCCAAATCTTAAATTTACAAACTTTCTTTAAAGAAGAAAATATTAATGAGAATATTTCTATAGAAGAATTTTTAAATTTTATAATTAAAAAATCTTTATTTAAAAAAAAATTATTTGTAAAAAAAAATTTACCTAATTTTATAGAATTGTATTTCAATAAAAAAATTAATTTTTTAAAATCGAAGGATAAAATATATTATTATTATAAATATTTTTTGTTAAAATTAAATGAATCTAATAAATATAATTTAGATATTGATAGTATTTTGATTGAATTTAAAACCAAATTTATAAATGGATAAAAATTTTTTTATAACCACACCAATTTATTACCCCTCTGGTAAACCTCATATGGGTCATGCTTATTCAAGTATTGTTGCTGATGTTATAGCAAGATTTAAAAGATTAGATGGTTATAATGTTGAGTTCTTAACAGGTACAGATGAGCATGGTTTAAAAATACAGAGAGCAGCAGAAGAGAAGGGTGTTGATCCTAAAAGTTTTTGTGACCAACTAAGTAAAACTTTTAGAAACTTAAGCGAGACTTTAAATCTTTCAAATACTGATTTTATTAGAACTACTGAAGATAGACATATTAAATCTGTTCAAAATTTATGGAAAATTTTAGAAAAAAAAAATCAAATCTATCTATCAAAATATTCTGGTTGGTATTCTGTTTCTGACGAAGCGTTTTATAATGAAGAAGAAATTCAGGATGATAATGATAATAAAATTTCTTCCGTATCAGGTTCAAAAGTAGAGTGGGTTGAAGAAGAGTCTTATTTTTTTAGATTGTCAGAATGGCAAGATAAATTATTAAAATTTTATGATGAAAATCCAAAATTTATCTTACCAAAGACGAGGCGGAATGAAGTTTTAAGTTTTGTTAAAAACGGTCTTAAAGATCTATCAATAAGTCGTAAGTCATTTTCTTGGGGTATAAAAGTTCCTAATGACAAAAATCATGTTATCTATGTTTGGCTAGATGCTTTAACAAATTATATAAGTGCTTTAAATTATCCAGATACAAATAATGTTAAATATAAAAATTATTGGCCCGCAGATGTCCATATGATAGGAAAAGATATACTTAGATTTCATGCAATTTACTGGCCTGCTTTTTTGTTAGCTGCTGATTTAGCTCCACCAAAAAGAGTTTTTGGACATGGATGGATTTTATCTGGTGAAGAAAAAATGTCAAAGTCAAAAGGAAATATTTTGGACCCTTTGGAAATTGTCGATAAGTATGGTCTAGATCCTCTTAGATTTTATTTATTAAAAGAAGTTTCATTTGGAAGTGATGGAAATATAAGCCAAAGTAAATTGGAAAGTTGTATTAATAGTGATTTAGCAAATAACTATGGAAATTTATGTCAAAGAGTTATTTCTTTTAATGAAAAAAATTTTAATTTAACTATACCTGAAAAAGTTAATTTTGAAAAAAGTGATTTGGTAATACTTAATAAGTTTAGTGATAATGTAAAATTTCTAAGGTCATGTATCGATAATCAAGAATTGAGCCTTTACACAAATTTTATAATTGATTGTTTATTTCAAGCAAATAAATATTTCAATGATCAAGAGCCATGGAAAAAAAAATCAGATTTTTTAAGATTAAGTACAATTGTATATGTATCTTTAGAAATTATTAGAAAAGTTTCTTTATTACTCAATCCAATTATTCCTAATACCTCATTGAAAGTTTTAAATATTTTCGGTATTAAAAAAGAAAATATAAACTTTGAATCGATAAAAAAACATCAGTTTTTAAAAGCAGGGTCAAATATAAATAAAATTGAAATTTTATTCAAAAAGATAGAAAAAGATGATTGATTCACACTGCCATTTAGATCATGAACCTATGTTTAGTGATCTTAAAAATGTTATTAAAAGATCTAAAAATATTGGTATAGAAAAAATTTTGTCAATTTGTACAACAAATGATAGTTTCCAAAAAATTATTAAAATTGTTAAATTTGATCCAATTATTTTTGGTACTTATGGTATTCATCCACACGAGGTTAATACAAATATTGTAAGTAAAAAAAAGATTATTGAAAACGTTAAATCCAACAAAAAAATTGTAGCTATTGGTGAAAGTGGTTTAGACTTTTATTATAATAACAGCTCTAAAGAGAAACAAATATCAAGTTTTAAATTACATATCGAAGCCTCAATAGATTTAAATATTCCAATTATAGTTCATTCTAGAAGTGCTGAAAAAGAGACTTTTGATATATTAAATAATTACAAAATAAATAAACCTAAAATTCTAATGCATTGTTTTACGGGATCAAAAGAATTTGCTGAAAAATTATTAACATTAAATAGTTATTTTTCTGCTAGTGGTATCATTACTTTTAAAAATAGCTCAGATTTGCAAGAAACATTTACTATAATACCGAATGATAAATTGTTAATTGAAACAGATAGTCCTTACTTAGCTCCTGTCCCATTACGTGGAAAAAAAAATGAACCAAGTTATATTAAATATACACTTGAAAAATTAGCTGAAATTAAAAAAATTAATATTGATAAAATTGAAAATGTTACAACCCAAAATTTCAATATTTTGTTTAATTTAAAATAATTATGTCTTTAAAGTTTACAATTCTTGGATGTGGAAGTTCTATGGGTGTTCCTCGATCAGATGGTTTCTTTGGTAAATGTAACCCAAAAAATATTAAAAATTATAGAACAAGATGTTCTGCTATTCTACAGACAAATTCTGAAAATATTTTAATTGATACTTCTCCAGATTTAAGGACTCAATTACTCAATAATAAAATAAAAAAAATAGATAAAGTTTTATATTCTCATATGCATGCTGATCAAACACATGGTATTAATGATTTAAGAGTTTTTTTTATAAAAAGAAAAAAACCATTATCTATTTATGCTGATAAAAATACAAAAAGTTATTTAAATAATAATTTTTCTTATTGTTTTAAAAATACGAATAATGAGTATCCTGCTATTTTAAAAATGAATTTGGTTAAAGATAAATTTTATATAAAAAATGGATCAAAAAATATCTCAATAAGATCTCTTAAAGTTGAACACGGAAAAGTTAAAAGTATATGCTATATTTTTGATAATAAATTAGCCTATATTAGTGATGTTAGCAAAATATATAATAAGGATTTTAAATATTTTAAAAATTTGAAATATCTAGTTATTGATTGTTTGTGGTACAAAAATCATCCTTCACATTTAAATTATGAACAATCGTTAAAATTAATTAAAATTTTTTCACCAAAAAAAGCTATATTAACAAATTTGCATACTGAACTAGATTATGAAGTTCTAAGAAAAAAATTACCTAAAAATATACTACCAGCTTATGATGGACTAAAATTATATTTTTAGTAATTCTTCAATCTTTGATACGATTTTACTTGATGTTGGACTTGTAAATGAAGAGTATGTTTCTTCTATTTTGCCTTCTTTGTTAATTAATATTTTATAAAAATTCCATTTTGGTACAGCAGATTTACCATGATTTAACCTTGCCCATTTAAATATTTCGTGAGCATTATCTCCTTTTACATCTAAAATTGTCGATAAAGGAAAATTAATATTAAAATTGACTTCACAAAATTCTTTTACATCTTTATTTTCTTTTTTCTCTTGATTAAATGAATTTGAGGGGACTCCTAAAACTATCAATCCATTATTTTTATACTTATCCCATAAATTTTGTAAACCATCATACTGCTTTGTGAAACCACAATAACTAGCTGTGTTAACTAATAGCACTACCTTGTTTCTATATTCATGTAAATTTATTATCTCACCCGAAATACTTTCAATATTAAAATCAAAAAATACTTTTTTATACTCTGCTAATGCTTGATTTTTAAAAAAAATCATTATTATTGTTATTCCTATTAATATTAGTTTTTTCATTAAAATTTCTTATTTATTTGGCGAAAGTAATATCAAAAAATAACCAAATAAAGTGGACAATAGTGACCCAGTTAAAACTCCTATTTTAACTCCATCCATATATTGCATATTTTCTGTAAAGGCCAAATTTCCAACAAACAAACTCATTGTAAAACCAATTCCGGTTAAAATACCTACTCCATAAAAATTAAACCAATTAGAGTTGTTAGGCATTTGTGCAACTTTTAATTTTATAGAAATATATGAAAATACAAATACGCCTAATTGTTTGCCTATAAACAAGCCTAAAACTATACCTAGTGGTACTTTGTCTAATAATGAAGATAAAGATAATCCTTCTAAAGAAACTCCTGCATTAGCAAAAGCAAATAGAGGCATTATTCCAAAAGCAACATAAGGACTTATCGCATGTTCAATTTTAATTAATAATGAAAAATCTTTCTCTTTTTTTCTATGAGGTATAGTCATTGCTAATAAAACACCAGCAATGGTAGCATGAATACCTGAGTTGTGTGTAAAATCCCAAAGAAAAAGTCCTATCAATAAATATGGAAAAAACTTTTTTACATTAAATTTATTTATTGTCAGTAAAATCAAAAAAGCTAATAGCATTAAAGAAAGATATTTTATACTTAGATCGCCAGAATAAAATAATGCTATAATTACAATAGCTCCAAGATCGTCAATAATAGCAAGTGCCGTTAAAAAAACCTTTAGTGACAAGGGAACTCTTCTTCCCAGTAAAGATAAAACACCTAATGAAAAAGCTATATCAGTAGCTGATGGTATTGCCCATCCATTAAGTGTTTCACTATCACCAAAATTTATATAGATATAAAATAGAGCGGGAACTAACATTCCACCAACTGCAGCAATTATAGGTAATAATGCCTGCTTCATATTGGATAATTCGCCTTGTAAAAATTCTCTTTTAATTTCTAAAGTAACAAAGAAAAAAAATATTGCCATTAAGGCATCATTTATCCAATGCAATACAGTTAGTTTTAAACCAATTTTGTTAATACCTAAAAATATATATTCATTAAGTGTCGAAAAATATAAATCAGAAAAATTTGAATTACTTATTAACAAAGCTATTATGGCTGAAAACAATAAAACAAGACCACTTGCAGCTTCTAATTTAAAAAACCATTTAAATGGTGAAGAAATATATTTAAACATTTTATTTAGTCAAATCTAATAAAAATAATTTGATGTCATTTAATGATTGATACAAATTATCTAAAATTATTTCAATATTGGGAATAATAGTTGAAATTTGAGATTTAAAAGTATCCAATACCAATATCAAAGCAATAAATGAAATAATTAATACAATTAAAATTTTAAAAAAATTAAAATTTATCTTTTCATTTTTTTTATTATTGAATTCTGGTTTGGATATCTCTGATTTTTCTTCAGTTTCATGTTTTATTGCCAATGAATTATTGTTAATTTCATCTGATAAGTTATCATTGTTTTCGTTAAATGAAGTGACAGTTTTTTTTTCAACTATTCCTATTTCTTCTTTAATATTTTCTAGTTTAAAAAACCATTTATTATTACAACTCCCACACTGAAGCAATCTACCTTCAAAAGGAATTAAATCTTTATCAATTTCAAATTTTTTATTACAGTTTGGACAATTAATTATCATGCCTTCTTATATAGCAGATTCTTTTGAATTTCTTGTATTTTTGACATCGTTTATACTTTGAAATTTTCAATATGTATTGTATTAGTATCTCATTCGGGGCGTAGCGCAGCCTGGTAGCGCATCTGGTTTGGGACCAGAGGGTCGCAGGTTCAAATCCTGCCGCCCCGACCATTATGAAAAAAGCGATAATATACAAACCAACGAAAAGTGTTATGCAATCAGGCATTAAGAAATATGATAAATGGGTAGTTGAGTTTTTGGTTGATAAACCGGGTGTTAATCCTTTAATGGGGTGGGAAAGTTCAACAGATACATCTAATTCTTTAAAGCTTGAATTCAAAACCAAAGAACTTGCTATTGAATATTCAAAAAAAAATAAAATAGATTATGAGTTAATAGAATCTAAAAGTAGAAAACTTATCAAAAAATCTTATGCTGATAACTTTACAAATTAATGTTTAGATTTTTTAATTCAAAAAAATGGTTTTTATGGGCCTGGATAGGTTCATTTATTATTCTCTCATCACTTTGGGTTCAAGTTGAGATAGATGTAAAAATAAATGAGTGGTTCGGTGTTTTTTACGATATGATTCAGAAAGCACTTGCAGAACCCAACGCTGTTTCAATTGAAGAATACTTTGCAAGTTTGTTTTCATTTATTA
>CEUQ01488354.1_pt1 | contig 11295 bp, 11 predicted proteins | sample 361491 | NCBI WGS metagenome assembly CEUQ01 (sample SAMEA2622796, study PRJEB7988) | marine metagenome | biome: marine biome (ENVO:00000447); feature: marine epipelagic mixed layer (ENVO:xxxxxxxxx); material: "saline water (ENVO:00002010), including plankton (ENVO:xxxxxxxx)" | depth 120 m | reverse complement strand
GGGTCATGCGGCCATTGCGATTCGGTCGGCAGCGAAACCTCGACACGGCAAAGAGTCCTAGTCTCGGTATAGACTTGCGCTGTGTCCAGACGGCCTACATGTTGACCCCAGACAAATTTAATAACGTGCCGTCTGGAGCCCTTGGTCGATGGGACAACAACAGACAGATAGAGCCTATCCTCTTGAATCCGACACCGCGTTGCGGCCCGCGAATGTCGATATGGAAGAGGTTCGTCATTATGCGGCACTTGCCAACACCTGGTGGGATCCAAACGGACCGTTCTGGCCGTTACATTCACTGAATACGCTGCGTATGAGGTATCTGCGCTCTGTGCTCGCCAAAGCGTTCAGCCGTAACGAACACGAACCAAAACCACTCAGCGGCATACGTGTGCTTGATGTTGGCTGTGGCGGTGGTCTGCTGAGTGAATCGATGGCCTGCGCCGGCGCTGAGGTGCGTGGCATTGACGTGGTTGCCAAGAATATTGAGGTCGCACGACACCACGCCTGCGCGTCAGGCCTGAACGTATCTTACGACCGTACAACGGCAGAGGCTCTAGCCGGTCAACAGCTGACCTATGACGTTGTGCTCAACATGGAAGTGGTTGAGCACGTGCCCGACGTCTCTGCATTAATTGATGACTGCGCGCGGCTTGTCGCGCCGGGCGGACTGATGGTGGTGGCGACGATAAACAGGACGTTCCTGTCCTGGCTATTTGCAATCGTCGGCGCAGAGTATGTGTTGCGGTGGCTTCCTCGCGGCACCCATCAGTGGCATAGATTCGTGAAACCTGACGAACTGCAAAACCTGTTGGGGCAGAACGCATTCGACATGCTGGAGCAAACTGGAGTCAGGGTTAATCCGTTTAACCGTGGTTTCGCGTTGTCACCTCGGATGGCGGTGAACTACATGGTTATCGCGAGGAAGCGTGCTACACGTCCTGTAGCTGCCTGAAAGGCTCACGATTAACGAAGCCAGTGACCCGCGAAGCCCTGGACTGGCAATGTTGCGACCCCACAACGTTAAGGTCCAACAACGTTAGTGCCGGGCATCACTAATGACCAGCAAGACCGCGGGCTATGCCGGAAAAGGCGTTCGCGTACTGAGCCACCAGACTTACGTCAACGTTGTTCGCGAAGCGGTCCTCGCGCATGTGGAAGTACGCATTGTCGTTGGTCAGCGCGAGGTATCGGCGTCCGCCTTGCCGATGCACGGAGGCCATTTCACCACCGTCGCTTTTGCCAACAGTGTATTGAGTGGGTCTCTGAACGCGCGAAAGGGTTGACTCCGCCAGTTGTTGCAACTCGGCGGTGGAGGCAGCGACGTTTGCGATGGTTCCCGAGGTAGCTCCGATATTGGCCCCAAAGTGAAGCCATGTAGCCTCTGTAGCCAGATCCGCATATGTATCCAGTACCTTCTCGATACCCGAGAATCCGAGTTCGTGCCCTCTGTTTGCGCTAAAAAACACGCGCCGCGAAGTGCGTTGTTTTGCCAGACCGCGCATGACCTCCAGCCAACAGGCGATGCCACTGCCACGCTCCGCCGCAATTTCCCACCACCCGCTACGTGGCGTATTGATAACCACTGGCGCCAACGTCGCATCGTTGCCCGGTAGTTCCGCGGTGACGTTGTATGCGTGTGCCCAAGTTCGGTCAGCAGTGGCAACGAGACGTGCTTGGGCGTGATTCTCAGTCTGTTGTCGTATCCAATCGGCTTGCGTATTACTCAACTGCAGAGCTGGTGGACCAAACGGCGCATCGAAGTCGTAAGCATTCTGCAGGACCAGACCATTCGAATCTCCCTGAGTAAAGACCCCACCACCGTGGCCGGCAGTTACGATGACCAGAGCCTTGGCCCTTGTCGCGCGACGTGTCGCCACCAGTTCAGAAGCGCGCTGTTCGACATTGACGAGTCTGATATCGCCGCTGCCGTCCTCGGCGGTCAGTCTGCCCGTAACACCGTTGGCGTCTGTATAGTGACAGTCAATGCGGAAAGTAAAGCAACGCATGTGAACAGCGTGTGAAGAGGTGGTATCGAGGCAAGTGGCAGACGGGCGGGCTTGGAACTGGTGCAGATGCCGGGCCCATGCGGTCACTGTCTGCGAAGTTGACCTGCCCTGCGTGATCCGTAGGCTCGAAGCACCACTCGAACATTGGGAAACACCGTGAGCACAAGAAAACTGAAACAGATACTGGATGACGGCGAATTTGTCGTTGCGCCTGGCGTCTACGAGATGGTGTCCGCACTCAGTGCGGATCGTGCCGGATTTCAAGCCATGTACATGACTGGATTTGGCGTAGTTGCCAGTTATCTTGGGCTTCCGGATGCCGGATTTGCGACCTACACCGACATGGTCGGTCGCGTCAGCCGTATTGCGGGCGCGACGCGTACGCCCCTGATAGCCGACGCGGACACTGGCTTCGGCGGGCTGCTAAACGTCGATCAGACTGTCAGAGGCTATGAGCGGGCAGGTGCGGCTGCCATTCAGATTGAAGATCAGGAATTTCCGAAAAAGTGCGGCCACACGCTTGGACGGAGAGTCGTACCGGTCGAAGACATGGTCAAGAAAATTGAGGTTGCAAAATCAGCGCGAGACGATGACGCGTTTCTGATCATCGCGCGTACCGATGCCCGTACGGCGTTAGGTCTCGATGAGGCCTTACGTCGCGCCGATGCGTATGCGGAGGCGGGCGCCGACGTGTTGTTCGTCGAGTCACCAGAGTCAGAAGAAGAAATGGCCAAGATATGCGCGAGCTTCGACCTACCGTGCCTTGCGAATATCGTGGAGGGAGGCCGCTCCCCCGTACTCAGTCGCGAACGCCTCATCGAAATCGGCTATCGCATGGCGATCTTCCCGGCTACGGCGTTCCTTGCCGCAGCGGCGGCTTATCACTCGCTTTACGACACCTTCAAACAAGAGGGTTCCAGCGTGAATCTGACGGTCCCGCTATACAACTTCGAAGACATGACCAGATTGATGGGATTCGAACAGGTATGGGAGTTTGATTCGCGCTGGGGAGACGACGGACCCCAATAGTCTCCGATAGCACTGCTGTCGCTTAACCGGGCAGTTGCTATTGCCGGGCATTGAGGGCACGTGCCTTCACCGGCACAGCCGCATCGGTTTCACGAGATGATGCTGAGCAACCAGTCAAGTTGTCTTGACAACTTGACTGGTTTTGCGACAATGCGCGCATGCTCGATGACCGCTCCCCCCTACCGTTGTACCAGCAGCTTGCCGACGAGATCGGAGCTCGCATTCGTGCTGGTGAGTTCCCTGCCGGGGAAAAAATTCCGTCGGAGAATGAGCTTGCCGCGCGCTATAAGCTCGGGCGTCCTACTGTACGGCAGGCCACGGAGGTGTTGGTCCGCCGTCGCGTGCTGGAACGGCGCCGTGGTTCGGGGACCTTCGTAACAGACCGCGCACAAGAGGTCGACCTGCTGTCTCTGGGTGGGACGCTTGCTTCGTTTGAACGCGTAGGTGTCGACCTTTCCACGCGGCTAACTAAGAAGCTGCGCCTGCGCCCTGTTCGAGGCGAGGCGGCCAACCCATTCAACGACACCTCAGCTTTCACCTTGGAGAGGCTGGGATCAGTGTCGCGCAAACCCGTGCTGCTGGAGCGGATGTTCTTCAGTGAGCGCGCCTTCCCGGGCCTGGACGAAGTGTTTCTGGAGTGCAGCTCGGCTTCGCAGGCAGTCGCCGAACAGTTTGGGCTGGAGCCAGTTGGCGGAAGGCAGACGTTTACGGTGGTTGATGCAGGCAGATACGCAAAAGCACTGGATGTCGATGAGAAACACTCACTGCTCCTTGTGCGTCGACTCCTGGATTTTCCACGTTTTCCATCCGCTGTTTTCGCGGAACTTTATTGTTTGACTGACGAATTCGTCTTCACCCAACAACTGACGAATTCCTAAAGGAGACTGATCTCATGCGTAATCGCGGCTACTACTCGGACTTCGGGGGGGCTTACATCCCCGAGATTCTTGTCGCAACGTTTGATGAACTTGTTGAGCACTTCGACGCGGCGCGTGAAGACCCGACGTTCTGGAAATCGTACGTGGATTTGATGGCGAGCTACTCTGGTCGTGCCACGCCGCTCACGCCCGCAGAGAACCTGACTGAGCATTTTGGTGGCGCACAGGTCTACATAAAACGAGAGGATCTGAATCACACGGGCGCGCACAAGGCGAACAACGTGATGGGTCAGGGGCTCCTGGTCAAACGCATGGGCAAAACCAGGGTCATCGCGGAAACGGGCGCCGGGCAGCATGGTGTCGCAACGGCTACGATGGCCGCGAAGTTTGGCTTCGACTGCACCATCTACATGGGAGCCGTCGATGTAGAGCGCCAGCGGCCCAATGTCTTCTGGATGGAACGTTTGGGCGCAACCGTGGTGCCAGTGAAAGAGGGAGCGCAGACCCTCAAGGACGCCATCAACGAGGCCTTCAGGGACTGGGTCACCAATATGGATACGACTCATTACGCGCTTGGGACCGCATGCGGACCGCACCCGTTTCCCGAGATGGTGACCTGGTTTCAGTCTATCATCGGTGAGGAGGCTCGCCGCCAGGTACTGGCTCAGACCGGAAAGCTACCCAAGCGGGTTTACGCATGCGTTGGCGGTGGCTCCAATGCAATGGGCATCTTCAGCGGTTTCATGAACGATCCTGTTGAACTCGTGGGTGCAGAGGCTGGCGGTCATGGTCTGGATACGGGCATGCACGCGTCGCGCCTGGCAAGTGACGACGCGACCGTCGGAATTGCACAAGGCTACAAGACGTTTTTCCTGCAGGACGGCGATGGTCAGATGAAAGAGACCCATAGTGTCGCCGCGGGGCTCGACTATATCGGCGTATCCCCCATCCTCTCGCACCTGCATGCGACCGGGAAAGCTCGCTTCGAAGCTGTGACAGATGCTGAAGTGGTTGATGCCCTAGCGCTCACGGTGCGCAAAGAAGGGCTCATCCCTGCACTTGAATCGTCACACGCCTTTGCTCAGGCGTTTAAGGAACTTCCGGATATGTCGCCTGATGACGTGGTTATCATCAATCAGTCTGGCCGGGCAGACAAAGATATTTTCACCGTTGCCGACGCATTTGAGGATCCCAGCTGGCGCGAGTTCATTATCGACAAAGCGGAGCAGTACCGTGCTTGAAGCGTACTTACGGAAAAAGCGCGAAGACCGCGGCGTGCTTCTCATGACACATATCGTCATCGGTTACCCGGACATGGAGACGTCGATGCGCACGGTCGAAGCCATGGTCGAGGCCGGTGTCGATCTGATGGAACTACAGGTGCCATTCTCCGAGCCCATAGCAGATGGGCCCGTAATTCTGCATGCAAATCAACGCGCGCTCGAGGCCGGTGCAACCGTCGAGGATTGTTTCGAGTTTGCCGAAGAGGCGGCGAGGCGTTTCGATATCCCATTCCTCTTCATGACGTACTACAACATTCTGTATCAGTACGGTACGCGCAAGTTCGTTGAGCGAATGAAGCACATAGGTTTGCAGGGAGCCATTGTGCCGGATCTTCCGCCGGAGGAGGGACGGGATTATCTCGCGGCGATGCATGATCAATCACTCGATCCCATCTTCATCTATTCGCCCAATACGACCGATGAACGGCTGAACTACATTGGCGAATATGCGGGCGGCTTCATCTATTGTGTTGCGCGAAAAGGGGTAACGGGTGCCAGCACAGATTTTTCGAAGGAACTCGGCGATTATCTCGGGCGCTGCCGTAGTGCAACATCCTTGCCGTTGGCCGTTGGGTTTGGGGTCAAGGATCGCGACGACGTCCAATATCTGAGCGGCAAAGCTGACGTCGCCGTTGTAGGGACACAGTCCATTCGGGTGTTAGACGAGCAAGGTGTGGATGCGGTTAAAGAATTTGTGCGGTCCCTGGTGAGCTGATACCTGGCGCGATGGTCGCTCTGTTATTCGCGCCGCGCTGTAGAGGTGAATCTTGGGGTGAGGCGCGCGGTCGAATGCGGGCGCTCGGCTGGATTGGAAAATAATCGGGAGCATCTCTGTCGAGTGCTGCAAATACCGGCACTCGCAGCCGGTAAAACGTTCGCGACCGTCAAGCCCTTGATGTGTTGTTCTGCCATTCCGGCATCCACAGGCTGCACTTGTATCTCTTGCAACAATTGCAAGCGACCCTTAAGGCACAATCAGAGTACCTTGGGCTTTCAGACGCTCGATGTCGGCGTCGTTCACGCCCGCTTCCCGCAAAATCTCCTCGCCGTCACCGCCAATGCGAGGTGCATGGCGCCGAAACTCCACTTTGGTTTTCTCAAAATCGAGCGGGCTGGCGAAGGTCGTAATGCGGCCTTCGGTCGGGTGTTCGCGCTCGGTGAAGAAACCCGTGGCTTGCAGGTGAGGATCTTCGAGCAAACCCTCAAGCGTTCGCACGGGCATCGCAGGGATGTCAGCTTCGTCGAATAATTCCAGCCATTCCTCTGTCGTACGATGCTTCAACAACTCCCCGAGCACCTGATAGAGCTCGCTGAAATGTTTGGCGCGTTCGTTGCGGTTGACGAAGCGCTCCGTCGCGAGATCAGGCCGACCCGCAATTTCGAAGAAGGCTACCCAGTGGCGATCGGTGTACGGAAGTGCGCAGATGTAGCCATCACTGGTTGGGAAAGGGCGACGAAACTCGTTGATAATGCGGTCGTATCCCATGCCGCCGCGCTCAGGTTTCCACGTCTCGCCAAACAAGTGCTCAGTCAGCCAGAACGAAGCCAACGTCTCTAACATCGGTACCTCGACCATCTGCCCTTCACCGGTCGCGTTGCGATGGTGCAACGCACCCAGCACGGCGATACACAGATGGAGACCTGTGGTTTTGTCAGCGATGAGACTTGGCATGAACCGCGGCGGTTCGCCGTCCACACGAGATTGCAGAGAGGCGGCGCCCGACACGCCTTGCACCAGATCGTCAAAAGCGGGTTTGTGGCCGTAAGGCCCCTTGCGGGCATACCCCAGAGAATATGCGTAGACGAGCGAAGGATTGATCTTCTGCAGATCCTCATAGCCGAGCCCAAGCCGCTCAATCGCGGCTGGTCGGCTGTTATGAATGAAGATATCCGCTGTTTCTACCATGCTCTTCAGCAGATCAACCGCTTCAGAGTTCTTGAGATCAAGGCAAATTGAGCGTTTGTTGCGATTGGCTGCCATGTAGATCGGGCCCATGCCGGGGTCCTTGCCCAAGGCACCTCCCGATGCTCGCAAAAGATCTCCACCGGGCGGCTCAACCTTGATTACATCCGCGCCCATATCTGCCAGATGCTGTGTAGCAAATGGCCCAAGCAGCACAGCTGTCAGATCAATTACGCGTACGCCGTGTAACGGGCCAGGCATGATGTTTCTCCAATGGGGTTATGCGGGCTCAAAGAACGGCATCATCCGACCTTCATCCGCAGCTTGAAAGCTGACGCTTACAGCCTGATCGATCCGCAGGTCTTCAGGTGCCGCGTTGATGATATTGGTCATGATGGTAGGCCCCTCGTCCAGAGTGACGTAAGCCAACGTGTAGTTGGGCGACGCCCGGCGCGCTGGACTGAATGCGTACACTCTGCCGCGGCCACTCGCTTCGACCCACTCCAGATCCCCGCTGCCACAATGTGGACAGACAGATCGCGGATACCAGTGTGTCTTACCGCAGCTTCTGCAGGAGGCCAACATCAACTTACCTTCCGCGGCTGCGCGCCAGAACGTTGCCGTCTCCGGGTACGCCGCTGCGAATGGATCCTGCTCCCAGGTGCTCGATTCATCGCTCATATCAGGCTCTCCCAGAATTACTCTCGTTCGAAGATGACGGTTGCGTGATTGTGCGCGCCGCCAACGACCATGCCGGGGCCGCTTGCCAGAGCCAGCCGGCAGTTGTCTACCTGCACGGCGGGGTGTGCTTCGCCGCGCAGCTGGCGTACCGCTTCGATAGCTTTGGTAATGCCCCCGCGGTTCATAGGATGGTTGTTGCAAAGGCCACCGCCGTCTGTGTTCCATGGCAACTTGCCGGCACCGGCGATCAGGTTGCCGTCGGCGACAAACTTCCCGCCTTGTCCGATCTCACAAAAACCAAGGCCTTCCAATTGCATCAACACCATGATGGTGAAGTTGTCATAGACGGAGGCGTAGTCGATATCCGCCGGTTTGATACCCGCTTCCGCGAAAGCCGCGGCACCCGACACTTCCGCGCCGGTACGAGTCAAGTCGATAAACCCACCGTCATTGGTATGCACTGTCTGACCGCAGCCTTTGACAGCCACCATTGGACGCTTGAGGCTGCGTGCTATCTTCGGAGATGTCATCACAATGGCGCCGCCCCCATCAGTAATGACGCAACAATCCAGGCGGCGTATCGGGTCAGAGATCATCGGTGAGGTCACAACGTCCTCAACGGTTACCGGCTTATTCAGTAGTGCGTTCGGATTGTGTTTGGCATGCTCGGAAGCGGCGACTTTTACCCACGCGATTTGCTCCCTTGTTGTCCCGTACTGATGCATGTGACGTTGCGCCATCATTCCGTATATGCCGGCTATGGTCCATTTGAACGAGGACTCCCAGGGCACTTCCGGTTTGTCCGGACCCAGTGCTCTGGGCGCGGTACCCGTTGCCTGGCCGCTACTGCGCGGCTTGCCCGAAAGTGTGATCAGCACAACCTTGCACTGTCCCGTCGCGATAGCGACCGCCGCGCGCTGAATGTGCGCAAGGTATGAACAGCCACCTGCCTCGGTGCCATCAAACCAGGACAGTTTCAGGTTGAGATAGTCGGCCATCCAGATCGGGCCTGCGCCGGCGTCGCTCGCGCAGCAATAGCCGTCAACATCTGCGAGGGAAAGCCCCGCATCAGCCAGGGCGCCTATTGCGCATTCAGCATGCAGTTGTGGGACAGATTTGTCGGGCGCTAGACGCGTGGGGTGCTCGTAGGCGCCTACAACGTAGGCTTTGGCTGACATGTTCTTAAGTCTCCGTTTGACACAAGGTTAAATTCACGACCATTTGTTATGACCCGCCCAAATGGGCTCAAGGCACCAGGACAATCTTTCCAAATGCGCCCGGTTCCAGAACTGCAACATGCCCGGCCGCTGCCTCCGCGAGTGGCATTTCGCGCCCTACGATCGGATCCAGTGATCCGTCCTCGAGACCGGCGACCAGATCGCTCATGATTTCACGCATCAGTTCAGGTGCTCCGTTAAACAGTGCAAGTCCGCGAACGTCCAGTTCTTTCATCATGGTCATGCGTGGATTGATGGTGATTTCACCCCGGTTGCCGATAATGATAATGCGACCGTACTTTGCAACCAGGTCGAGATCGGCTGCCAGATTGACGTCTGCCAACATCTCAAGAATCAACTCGGGTCCGTTACCGTCGCACAGTGCACGTACCTCATCCAGATAACCTTCGCGCGTGTGATCAACCGCGTGAGACGCTCCTTGGTCGAGCACCAGTTGCAGACCCCGTGACGTGCCGGCCGAGCCGATGACGTTCAGTCCGGCACGCTTTGCGAGTTGAATGGCCGCCGTTCCTACAGAACCCGAGGCGCCGTGTATAAAAACCGTCTCACCAGCCTTTGCGCCGCCGCGAGCAAACAAACCGTAGTGCGCCGTCGCGTACGGCACTCCCAAGGCCGACGCCTGCGCAAAATTGACCCCCGCAGGCAGTGGTAATACATCGCCAGCAGCGCGCACAACCTTTTGCGCGTAACAACCGGTCATATCGAAACCCATCGCGACGCCTACAAAAACCGCATCGCCAATCGCAAACTCGGTAACGTCGTGGCCGATCTCCGCAACCACGCCAGCCGCGTCCCCGCCAGGCGTGTACGGCAGATCCGGCTTAATAGCGTAAGCACCACCACGCATGTAGGTGTCGGCCGGGTTAATCCCCGCGGCCTTGATGTCAATGACGACTTCGCCCGGACCGGCCTTTGGGTCTTCGGCCTCTTCGTACTTCAGCACCTCCGGTCCGCCGAACGCATGCGCAAGAATGGCTTTCATGGTTGTTGTCTCCTGAGAGTGTTGGATAAGCCCTGCCGGACCAGTTCCAGCGTATTAATCCACTATGGAACCATCAAACTCTTATGGCTCTCAAGCGAGTTCGCTGCCGCAGTTGCCACATTTCAGGCTGCGGTTGCACTACTTCTGTCTTACAGCGCGCGATGACCAAAAGCGCGCGTCGGGCTCTCGTCTGTGCCACCAGTCGCGCAGGTCGGGAGCGATGCCCGAATGGCGTCCTGTACGCTTTCAGTCAATGGCCACCGTATCTTTGGTCTGCCCTGACGCCGTACCCGCAGCCGCCCTCAACGCGTTCATTTCCCGCTGCATGATCCGCTGCAACATTCGGCCATCGGTGGAGTGGAGGACGAAACGCGCGCCCAATTCGATTGCCGCAACCGACGTTTCGATCGATTGTTGATGGACCATGACGGGGATGGAACGCGCGTTGCAACGCGCAATGATGTCGCCGATCACTTGCAGATATCGTGGATTGGCGTAGTCGTCGGGGATGCCAAGCGAGGTGGACATGTCATTTGGTCCGATGAAGACACCGTCGATGTCGCCCACATCCAGGATCGCATCCAGGTTCTCGTATGCAGGCTCCGACTCAATGCCAATGATGACAAACGACTCCTTGCGACGGTTCATCAGGTACTTCTTGGTCTCTTTGCTGGGAAAGACCCCGTCTTCGACTGCGCGTCGCAGATACTCACCTTTCATCGGGTGCCATTTGGTTGTGGCGACAACAGCCTGTACGTCTTCTACACGTTCGCAATACGGTACCAACACACCGGCCGTACCGGCGTCCAGGGCCATTGCTACCCATTCAGACTTTGGGACAGGTACCCGCACGATGGGTGTGATGTTCGCGCCTCTCAGCATTGTGCACAGCGATTGGATCTCCGCGCGATCGCGCGACCCGTGCTCCGCGTCTACTACCGCATAGTCGATAGCGCCCCCGGCGAGAATGGGCCCGAACCGGGTAGATGCCATCTGCGACAACATGCAGCCAAACACATGCCCCCCGCGCTTCAGTGTCCGTTTCAGTTGAGCTGAGTTCATGGGTCATATCTCCAGTGTGTTTGTCGTGGCCGGAGGCCTGTGCGGAGCGAAGATTACCCCATCATACGGCGGCGCGAGCACGTCATGGGGCGTATCGCGCCAGTGAGGGGGCTCGTGTGCGGCGTTGGGGACGCCCGACGGGTCATCCGGAGAAGGCACCGCTTGTAGTAATGTCTGCCGTAGACGTTTGCCCGGCCGGTTGACGCCAAGGTGAAATAGACAGCGAACCC
>CEUQ01182370.1_pt1 | contig 11296 bp, 14 predicted proteins | sample 361491 | NCBI WGS metagenome assembly CEUQ01 (sample SAMEA2622796, study PRJEB7988) | marine metagenome | biome: marine biome (ENVO:00000447); feature: marine epipelagic mixed layer (ENVO:xxxxxxxxx); material: "saline water (ENVO:00002010), including plankton (ENVO:xxxxxxxx)" | depth 120 m | reverse complement strand
TCACGCAGAGGAATGTAACGCTGGTGCTGGATCATCTCAGTCACCAGCACCTCCTGGGGAACCTCCATGAACGCGGGATCGAAGGCCCCGATCATGGGCACAGGCCATTCCACAAGGCCCGCCAGCTCGTCCAGCAGGGCGGCATTTTCCTCGAGCACCAGGTTCTGTGCCGAAGCTAGGGATTCTGCGCCCTCGGCAATACGAGAACGGCGTTCGCCGTGGTCGATCAGGACATGGGCCGCGGCCAGTTTCGTACGATATTCGTCGAAGCCGGTGACCTCGATCGTTTCCGGGGCCAGGAAGCGGTGCCCACGGGTCATGTTGCCGGTTCTGACGGGTCCGAAGCTGAACGGGACCACCACGCCATCAAGCAGCGCGATGATGGAGCTGACCGGACGTACCCAGCGCACGTCGTGGTCGCTCCAGCGCATGGATTTCGGCCAGGTGTAGGTCGCCATGGCCTGCGGGACGGCTTCGGCCAGAAGATCGGCCATGCTGCGTCCCGGCCGGTGGATCGTCGCGAACCAGACCGCACCCTTGTCGGTTTCGCGCTCTTCCAGATCGGCCACATCAACGCCGGCCGAACGGGCAAACCCTTCGATGGCCTTGTCGGGCGCGCCGATCTTCGGCCCCTTGCGTTCCTCGGACACATCCGGCTGCCTCTCCGGCAGTCCAGAGAAGGCAAGAACCAGGCGCCTGGGTGTTATATTAAACTCTGAAGAAAATCCATTAACACCTTGTTCTTGAACGTTTTTCTTAATACAGTCATGCAGAGCTTTAGCACCGCTCCGCTGCATCCGGGCAGGGATTTCTTCGGACAGGATCTCGAGCAGGAACTCAGCCATCGGCCGTGCTCTCGTCGGCCGGCAGATGGCCCCGGCTGGCGAGCCAGGCCGTGCAGCATGCGCGCGCCAAATTGCGCACACGACCGATGTAGGCCGCGCGTTCGGTCACGCTGATGACACCACGGGCATCCAGCAGATTGAACGTGTGACTGGACTTGATGCACTGGTCATAAGCCGGCAGGGGCAGGCCCGCATCAACCAGTTCGGTGCAGGACTTCTCAGCATCCTCGAAGTGCCGGAAAAGCGCCTCGGTGTCAGCATGATCGAAGTTGAAGGTCGAAAACTCGCGCTCGGCCTGGCCGTAGACATCATCGTACGTAACGCCCTGCCCGTTCCAGTCCAGGTCTTTGAAGTGATCGACGCCCTGGATGTACATCGCCAGACGCTCCAGACCATAGGTCAGTTCACCCGGCACCGGGCGGCAGTCGTAACCGCCGACCTGCTGGAAATAGGTGAACTGGGTGACTTCCATGCCGTCACACCAGACCTCCCAGCCCAGGCCCCAGGCTCCCAGCGTGGGGCTTTCCCAGTCGTCCTCGACAAAGCGGATGTCATGCTCCAGTGGATCGATCCCGATGGCCTTCAGACTGCCGAGATAAAGCTCCTGGAAATTCTCCGGGGACGGCTTCATCAGGACCTGAAACTGGTAGTAATGCTGCAGCCGGTTGGGATTTTCGCCGAAACGGCCGTCCGTCGGCCGCCGTGACGGCTGGACATAGGCAACATTCCAAGGCTCAGGCCCCAGGCTGCGCAGGGTCGTGGCCCAATGGAACGTGCCGGCGCCGACTTCCATATCGTATGGTTGCAGCACCACGCAGCCCTGGCGGGCCCAATAGGCCTGGAGCTCAAGGATCAGGTTCTGGAACGGCAATCCCCGGCCGGTGGCCGTCGTCATCGGGGGTCAACTCCTGGAACGGAAACACCGCCAAGCGGCTGGCGGAACCTATGTGTGGCCGCGCCCCGGGTCAAGCAGCGGGCGGGTATGGACAGTCGGCTCGTCCACAGGCCCCTGCTCCGGCCGCAGCGACGTAATCGCTGCACACCCGGCAGGGCACCATATCCACGTCGGAGACAGGCTCCCGCGCAGCCTCCTTTGCCCGCGATGACGCAGACTTCGAGCCGCTTCTGCGAAACCGCTCACGCCAGCCGGGACGCGAGAGCCGTTCTTCCGCCTTTTGCTTGCGTTCGAGATTTCCGACAAAGCGGAACGCGAGCCAGAGCACGGCGATGATGACGGCAAACACCGCCAGTTTCTGCAGCGAGAACATGGCGCCGGTTTAGAGTAGAACCCTGCGGATGGGAATGGCTGTCTCGTGCCAGGAACGGACGACGAGCAAGCCGCCCTGATGGAGTCGTGAAGGCAGCATGCCGATGTGTTTGGCACCCAATTCACCTTCAACTTCGGGAGATAGGTCAGCGCCATCAAAGTGGATCCGCACAAATCTGACCCGATTCAACGTCTCGGACGGACTGCTTCCCTTTGGCCCAATTCCCCTTCTCGCTGATCAAACTCATCGAGATCCGAAAGCTTCGCCGCAAGAACCCTCCGAAGCTTCGGTTGGACCGTGGTTGCAAAGCAAGGCCCGAGAGCCGGTTGAATTGGGAATTGCCACCATCCCACATTTGTCCTGATCAGGCGACTTGCGACGGCCTTCAGTCGTCCAGACATGAGAGAGACCGTCTTCTGCAGATCAACGACAGATGTATGAGGCCGCTTGGGCAAAACCTGCTCGTCAGCGGCACTGCCTACAAGCGGAACAATCGGCCGCAAGCAGATATCCTTTTCGATCAACGTCTCATCTTGTTGCCTCACACGCCATTTGAAAGGCGCGTGACCCATCGCCCTCCCTCGTCCTGAACCGTTTCGTTGACGACAAACGATTTCGAGAGTGTGGGATCATCACGCCAGCTATCGAACAGGGGATTTGTGTCGGGCAGATTGAAATGCCTGGCCAATAACCGCTGACAGTTTCGCCGTCCTAGCAAGTAGTCGTGCTCACGAAACTCTTCGTGGAGAAAGCCACCGAAGGCGGCAAGAGGCTCAGACATGGTGGCGAAACATCTTGTCGGACGGGGCACGTGCCCCAAGCACAAACTCCGCCCGATCCTTGTGGTTCCACATCATGAGGCCGAAACGCCCGTGACCGTCGCTGTCATTTCCGCGCATGTCGATTCGGTACGCCAGGCCGCGCATGTTTGTCAGCGAGAATGCGAAAGGAAGAGGATCGGCAACCCATGGCCAGCCTGGGTGATTCGAGCCATCAGCACCCAGCGCTTCCTCTGCAATGTCATCGAGCTGAGATTAATCGAACAGCGAAGGTACGCTTTGGGAAGGCGCGCTATCCAAGTCTCTTATTGGGAACAGATGGCGCGCATCAATGCTCCGCACCCAGACACCATAAAAGCGGTTCTTCTTGATGTTGGCTTGATCGGCTTATTGGCGATGGTGCATCATGTCAGATTTCAGGCTTACGCCAAGAATTGCACCGTTGATCGCGCCGCCGGATGCTCCGGTCACAACTTTCAACTCCATATCATACGACGGCACCTACTGCGGTGCATCGGCCTTGAGGCGATGCCACTCGTCGAGCGCCTCAATGAGAAAGTCGAGTACACCTGCCGTGTAAGCTCCGGCCGAAACGGTCTCACCAAGGATGAGCCCAATCGAGAATTTCTCCTGAGACATGGACCTCTCCGCAATTTCCGGCTGTATCTTCAGAGAGAATATCGCCAAAAACTGCAGAACTTCCACAGATTCTGGTCGAGGATTCACCCCTTGTCTCGACATGTTGCCCAAGCAAAGTGAGTGATATCGCATCTTGGCGTACCTTGTAGACGTGACGCAAATGGGAACACCACCATGGCTGATCCAGACTTCACCCTCAGCTGGCATGACGGCTGTGACCCGGCCTTTTCCGAAGCCGTGTTGCGCGACCTGCCGGACTGGTTCGGCATCGAGAAGGCACTTAAGGGTTATATCGAAGCGGCGGTGGCGCTACCCACAGTCCTTGTTCACGCAGGTAATGAAGCGATTGGTTTTGCTTCCCTGACCCGAGAATCCGAAGCTACCCACGACATCCATGTCATCGACGTAAAAGCAGCGTTTCATCGGACCGGCGCCGGGCGGGCTTTGATTGGTGCACTTGCAGAACGCGCCCGCCAGGACGGCGCGTCATTGCTGACGGTCAAAACACTTTCATCGACCCATCGCGACCCGTTCTATGGCCGCACGCGACGTTTCTACGAGGCGATGGGCTTCCTTCCGGCTGCGGAGTTGTCGACACTTTGGGGCCCGACAATCCCTGCCTGCTGATGGTGAAGGTGCTGTGATGAAGGATAAGGTGGCCGACCACTACACACGCGGCAATCTCGCCGAAACCCTGCTGGATGCCCTGAAGCGGGCCGGATGTGATCCCGACGGCCTGACGCCTGACGATCTCGCGCCGTTCGACGAATTCCATGTCCGCGGCCGGGCCGCAACGCAGGAGCTACTTGAGAAGATCGACGTGTCGCCCACGGGCCATGCCCTCGACGTCGGCAGTGGCCTGGGCGGGCCGTCACGCCGCCTGGCGGCCCTGCGCGGCTGTCATGTCACGGGCATCGACCTGACCCATGAGTATTGCGATGTGGCGACCCTGTTTGCCCGGCATGTCGGCCTTGAGAGATCCGTAACCTACCGGCGGGCCGACGCACTTTCGATGCCCTTCGACGATGCGGTCTTCGACGCCGCCTTCACCCAGCATGTTGCCATGAACATCTCTGACCGGCCCGGCCTCTACCGCGAGATCGCTCGTGTTCTGAGGCCCGGCGCCATTTTTGGCCTCTATGACATCTTCGAGGGCCATGTCGGCAACGTCCGCTATCCTGCGCCCTGGGCCGAAACACCGGAGACCAGCTTTCTCGTGACACCCGATGCCATCGGCCCGCTGCTCGACGACGCCGGCTTCGAGCTCGTGAGTCAACGCAACACCACCGACGAAGGCCGCGCCTGGGTCAACGCCATGCGCGAGAAGACACAGCGTGATGGCCCGCCTCCCCTCGGCCTCCACCTGCTGCTTGGCCCCGTCTTCAAGGACATGGCCGCCAACATGGTAGCCAACCTCAACGAGGATCGCATCGCGCTGCTGGAAATCATCTGCCGCAAAAGCTAGAGCGTCCCTTCGTAAAACTGCCGTCGCCAACGGCTCCCCATCTGAGGAGTATTCATGTCTGAGACGCCTCCTGCCAACTACGCCAGCGCCCATGATGTCGTGCGCATCAGCGCCAAGCGCTTTGCCATGTCGCCCTGGATGCCGGCCTATCTCACCGAAAAGGCTATTCTGGGCGTCTACAGCCGGCGCTTCTACGCGCTGGGCATGAGCAACGACCCGACCGAGGACTACTGGCATCTGAGGCGCAAGGTCGCGCTCTATGATGTGCCCGAGCACCCGTACGAGATCAGCGGCCCCGATGCCTATGCGCTGCTCGACAAGGTGTTCTGCCGCGATATCTCCAAGCTCCGCGTGGGCCGCGCGACCTATGCCATTTCCTGCGACGAGCAGGGTGGCATCCTGATGGATGGCGTGCTGATGCGGATTGACGAAGACCGCTTCTGGTATGTCCTGGCGGACGGCGAGTTCATTCCCTGGCTCAAAGCTCACGCGCTGGGTATGAATGTCACTATCCGCGACCCGGAGTCCTGGGTGCTGCAGATTCAGGGCCCCAAGTCGCTGGAAATGCTGCCGGACCTGCTGGACGATCCGATGCCAGAGCCGTTCAAGTACTTTTCGGTGCACTCCGTGAGCATCGGTGGCCAACCGTTCCTCATCTCGCGCACCGGCTGGACGAACGAGATGGGCTTTGAGCTCTACCCGCTGAGCCGCAACCTCGATGGTCCCGGCATGTTCCACTACATCCTGGAGAAAGGTGCACCACACCGCCTGATCTTCAGCAGTCTGGAATCCATGGGCATCCGACGCATCGAAGGCGGCATTATGGACAACGGCACCGACATGGATCCGTCAATGACACCCTATGACGCGGGCCTCGGCCAGTTCGTCAACCTGGACAAACCCACCGACTTCATCGGCAAGGCGGCGCTGACGGATGCTCCCAAAGGCTCACGCTTCTTCGGGATGACCTGCGCCGGTGCCGCGCCGCTGGCCAACAGCATTGTCGCGGTCGATGACGCCGTGGTCGGCCGCGTGACGGCAGGCGCCTGGTCGCCCTATCTCGACTGTGGCGTCGCCTTTGTCGTCTTCGACGAGGCGCAGGACTGGGTCGGACGCAAGGTAGCGGTGCTGCTGGCCGATGCTTCCCGTCATGAAGCCGAGATTGTGGCCCTGCCCTTCTACGATAAGGAGAAGCTCATCCCGCGTGGCCTCAGCAACGATTCGGTCTAGCGCCGGGCATCCCATTCCGGGCGAAGCATCGACATGACGAGACAATCGGCACGGCCGCCATCGGGCAGTCCGAAAGATTCGCGGAACACACCTTCCTGCTGAAATCCGTGGCGCTGATAAACACGCTGGCCTCGGTGGTTGTCCGCCAGGACGTCGAGCCACAGCCGATGGCACACCGTTTCGGTGAAGACCCATTTCATCGCCGCCTCCATCAGCAGGCCGCCGAGCCCTTCGCCCGGCCGGTCGACAATGATGCGCATCAGGCAGACGTTGCCATGATCATCCTCCAGCCCGGAAAACAGGAGCATGCCGCGCCCGTTGCCCGAGCCATCGAGAGCAATCAAGGTCACACAGTCGGAATCGCCGAGCCGATCCCCATGCTGCTCATCACTCCAGCGTGTGACGAAGTGGCGGGAGCTTGGCAGCCGCTCGAGATCGATCAGGAACGGAACGTCATCGGGCGTCGCGGGGCGCAGGCTGATCGTGGTGCCGGTCATGGCGTCACGCTACAGCCGTGGCCTGATCAGTGGCCAGCCCCGATTGATGTTACGCTGGCTCACCCGCTCGCGGTGCAGGATGTAGAGACCCGAGCCGATGATCAGCGCCAGCCCGAACCAAGTGTTGATCGCCGGCAGATCACCAAACACGAGATAGCCCGCCAGTATGGCGACAGGCGGGTTGCTATATTCAAAGGGTGGCACCAAACTGGCCGGCGCAATGCGATAGGCCTCCGACAAGAAGAGAAAACCGATAGCCGAGACCGGACCGATCGACGCCAGCATCAACAGGTCCCACCCTTGCGGCATGGCCCAGGCCCGCATCAGGAAGCGGAAAGCGCTGGCCGATCCATCATCGTAGCGGCCATCACCGAAGGCGAGGGCAAAGAGCGTCGACGCGACAAACAGCACGCCCACTGAATGCAGCGCGAAGCTGATCGACGAAACACGCTTGCCCGCCCAACGATTAACCATCATCGACAGGGCGTAACTGAAGGCCGAGCCCAGTGCGTAGAGCATCGCAACATCGATCGTTCCGCCGGGCTGCAGCACGACAATCACACCGGCTAACCCGACCAGCACCGCCGGATGCCCACGACCTCACGTAGGATAGGCACGGAGAGTGCTGTGATCATGAGCGGTGCTGCGCAGTAGAGCGCGGCCGCCTCAGCGATCGGCAGCGTGGCCAACGACAGGTAGTAGAGCTTGAACGAGAGGATGTGCAGCAGGCCTCTTAGGATGCCGGGCCAGTGGATCCGGAAGTTGGCGGGGTCATGGGTCCGCCAAGCCAGGACCAGAAGCAGTGGCAGACCGGTGACACAGCGGATCCAGAGCATTTCGTGGACCGGATAGCCGCCGGAGAGCATTTTGATCACCACGTCCTGGATCATTAAGACCCAGATACCAGTTGCCAGCAGCACGATGCCGCGAAGCGGCTTGTCACGGTCGTCGGTTGTCACATCGACCGCCATCGCACGGCTCCAGAGAATTCGGCGAAGTGTGCTGTGGTCATGGGCCGTATCGCCACAGAAAACCTCTGGAACTGGCCGGAATCGAGAATGAATCACGCGATCCGATACTGACATTGTTGCCAGTAGAAAATCGTGTTAACGGCGAGGTTTCGGGCGAGCTCCAACTTGCCTTGGCAGCGAGCTCCATGGTGCGATGGCACCATGGGTCGCTCTCCCCGCACGGCATCCGGTTTCCATGAACGCACCAAACTGCGGCATCACGTTTGATCCCATCACGCCCCACCTGGGTGCAATGATCACGGGCGTAGATTTCAGTCGCCCGCTCGACACCGCAACCCATGACGCGGTTCTGCACGCCATGGCAGATCACCTCGTTCTTGTAGCCAAGGAACAGAATCTGATGCCCGAGGCACTGCGCGACCTCGCGACTAGCTTCGGACCGGCTCATCTCCATCACCCCGACGACGGCGTGATCTTCGCCGATGGCATGCCTGAGGTGCTGGAACTGCGACGCAGCGCCAACGGCGAAGATCTGTTCGGCGGCGGAGGCTGGCATGCCGACGTGACCTTTCTCAAACCGGCCGGCTACTTTAGCTTTCTCAATGCGAAGGTCGTGCCCGAAGTCGGCGGCGACACCGGCTTTGCCAGCACGGTCACCGCCTTCTCGACACTCAGCCCAGCCATGCAGGCTTTGCTGCGTGATCTCAAGGCGGTCCACAGCTACGACGGCCCCGGCCGGCCCGAGCGTGAGGGGCTGACCTCCGTTCATCCCGTCGTCCGCCGACACCCCATCAGCAGTGCTGAAGGGCTTTATCTCAACACAATGTTTGTCACGCGGTTTGAGAACATGTCGGTCGACGAGAGCCGGCCGCTGATCGACTTTCTGGACCGTCACATGACACAGCTTGCTTTCACCTGCCGTGTACGCTGGAAGCCGAACCAGCTGGTGATCTGGGACAATCGCTTCACGCTTCATCTACCTTGCGATGACTTCACCGGCCAGCCGCGCCACATGATCCGGTGTGCGACCCTGGAGCCCGAAGCCTCATAGCCATCGTTCCAGCAAGCGCCTGACATGCGGCCCGTTACGTTCGAAAACATGACCTTCGTCCTGCGCGAGTCCTCACGGCGGGAAAACACGCTCCTCGACCTCGATCCCGGCCGCACGGGCGGCCGCGGCAAGTTCGACGGTGGGACGTGTTGAGTGGTCCCTAGCCGCCTAGATGAAGAAGATGGGGCAGCGCACGGCGGCGGCACGCTCCAGCATCAGAGCGCGCAGGCCCGGCGTCGACCTCCGGCACAGTGTGCAGCCGCGCGAGCGCAGTCAACACGTCGTCACTCTCGCGATCCAGACGCGGAGCAAGTTGCGCGTCGTACTCTGGCGTCGCGAAATCGGCCGTGACCTCATCCAGCCAGCCCGGCCCAGGTGAGTTTCCGTATCCACGACGATGCGGCAGAAACGACGCCACGCCTCATGACAGCAGCAGAGCCGCCGTGCCGGGCCGGCAGACGCCATCGGTGCCCTTCTCGATCGTGCTGCCATGATTGGCAATCATCAGAGGGTGCGGCCCGGCCCGGGCGGGAAGTAGAGGTACCCTTTTAGAATGAGGCCGCCCGACGCGAACATGACCTCGTGCGGAACAACAAGCCCAAACGAAACGTCATGATCGGAAAAGCCTGTTCCGACCTCGGCTGGAACATCATGCTCGATGATCCGTTCGAAGCGGCTGACCAGCTCATACATCCGGTCGCGCACCACCGAGAACTCAGGACTGGCAACACATGCGGCGAGATCGGCCGCATGCGCCTCAGACGCGGCAAACCGGCACTGCCAGGAGACATCCGGGCCATCCGCCTACGGATCGCTCTTGATACGAATGGTCTCTGCATCGAGCCCCAGAGAGAGACGAACCCTATTGGCGCGCCGTTGTGTAGCCAGGACCTCCTCATAACAGCCGTCTTTGGCCCAGTATTCGGTCCGTTCGGTCAACATGGGTGTGACTTCATGGGTTTGAGGGAATTCCGAAGCAGGCTGTCGGCCAGTTCAAAATCCCCGTACTAAAGTTGACCAACGGCGGCTGCCATGGAACAAATTATCCTAACCGGTGCCGGAGCGTGCACCGCTAAGGCTTCAGATAAGGGAGAATGCTTCATGAAGCGCCTTGATGCTACAAAGTTGGATACCAATAAAATCACTGACGGCATTCGCGGTGGCAAGTACAGCCGTCGTGAAGTGCATGCCATCTTAGGTGCGCTGGGTTTTAGCACCACCATGGTGCCGCTGAGCAAAGCAGCACGTGCAGAGGAAACAACGGTTGAAAGTTGTGGTGATGACAGCGCGCCGTTGGTCTTCACCTGGTCAGGCTATGACGAAGTGCATTTCCACGAGTCATATGTCGCCAAGCATGGCTGTGGCCCAAACTTCTCGTTCTGGGGTGATGAAGAAGAAGCATTCGCTAAAATGCGCGCCGGTTTCTCCCCGGACATTATGGCACCCTGCACCTATAAGATTGCACAGTGGAATGATGCCGGCCTTCTAGGTGAAATTGATACCAGCCTGCTTTCTAACTGGAATGATATTGTTCCAACCCTGCAAAATCTTCCCGACTCGGTTATTGACGGCAAACGCGTGTTCGTCCCAATGGACTGGGGACAGACCTCTGTCACTTTCCGGACCGATCTGGCACCAGAATATGTCGACGTAGAAAATCATTCTTGGGGCATCCTATGGGATGAAAAATATGCCGGACGACTTTCAATGATAGATAGCCTGATTGACGGCGTTGCGGTTGCAGGCATCTATGGCGGCCTGGAGAATCCCTACGATCTCTCCGATCCTGCTGATATGGAACTCGTCGCCAACCTTCTGCGTGAGCAACTTCCGCTGCTTCGCTACTATTCCAACACCATGACCGACGTCGAGCAATCTCTTGCTTCCGGAGAATTGGTGGCCGCGGCGACTTGGAATAGCTCCATCACTGCCCTGCGTGGTCAAGGCCTCCCCGTCGATTTCATGAAGCCCAAGGAAGGCGCTATGACTTGGGTTTGTGGGCTAGTTCGCAGCACGATGAACGACGAACGAGGGGACGACATGATCCAGAAAGCGCATGAAGTTCTGGACTCGTATCTCAGCGCCGAAGCTGGTGCCTTCGAGATCGTTGAATGGGGTTACGGTCATGCAAATGCCAAGGCCTACGAGATGGTATCCGAAGAGGAGCTCTCCGAGCGTGGTCTAGCGAAGAATCCGGACGCACTTCTAGCGAGTGGCATTTTCCAAATCGCTATGACCCCGGAAGACCAGATCCAGATTATGTTCGAAGACGTGAAGGCCGGCCTCTAAGAGGCTCCGCTAAAACTTCCGGCGACACAGTCGGATGACGAAGGGCCGGGGCGGCAACGTTCCGGCCCTTTGCTTTGTGAACCGCCCGCCACCGCACATCGCATAGGGCAGACCTATCCGCTGATCTGCGAAAAACAGCTTCCCCAAAGCCACGAACCGTCGTGGGATGGCGCCGGCACCAAGTCGTGTCTGCCGGCAAGGAGAGAATTGCGCCATGCCGACGTCGCGACCCAATGTGGTCCTGATCTTTTCCGACAACCAT
>CEUQ01074624.1_pt1 | contig 11298 bp, 8 predicted proteins | sample 361491 | NCBI WGS metagenome assembly CEUQ01 (sample SAMEA2622796, study PRJEB7988) | marine metagenome | biome: marine biome (ENVO:00000447); feature: marine epipelagic mixed layer (ENVO:xxxxxxxxx); material: "saline water (ENVO:00002010), including plankton (ENVO:xxxxxxxx)" | depth 120 m | reverse complement strand
CCACTTCCGCATAAATCTTTTTCAATAATGACAATATTTTTTGAAGGATTTTTTTCTTTAATCTTTATAGCACTCCAAAGACCTGTAAAACCACCACCTATAATGCAAATATCTGTATTAAGGTTTAAATCTAATTGATTAACTTCTAAATTATTTTCTCTTTGTAAAGCTTCAACAAACCAAGGTGATTGATAATGTAAATCCATCAAAGTAAATTAATTATGAAGTTTTTGTTCGCCACTCTTGTGTTTTAGAAAATACTTTTTTAGTTAAAATAGTATAAGCAATTCTTACAGAAGCATTAGTATAAAAAATCATCATACCCATAGCCGCTGCCGGCGCTATATCACCTTGATCATCCATGTTTAAAATAGCTACTGACGCTAAAGTTGTATCAGCACTATATAAAAAAACAACTGCTGATACAGTTGTCATTGCATTAACAAAAAAATAAATACTAATTTCAAAAATTGCGGGTAGACAAATCGGTGTTGTTACACGAAAAAAAGTTCGATAAAAAGGTTGCTTCAGAGAAGCCGAGACTGATTCAAATTCTTTATCTATTTGTTTCAAAGCAGTTACTGCCGTTAAATGTGAAACAGTATAAAAGTGAATAATAGTACAGATTACAAGAATAGCCATTGATCCATAAATAAAATTCAATGGGTTTATTGGGTTATTAAAGAAAAAAATATATGCAAGGCCTAAAGTCATACCTGGAATTGCCATTGGCATCATTGCTAAGAAATGAAATATATTCCTGCCAATATTTAAGCCTCTGCCTTTTTCTACAAGATACGCACCGCTGAAAACAATAATAGTTCCAAAAATTGCTGTAAATATCGCCAAGCGTATAGAATTATAATATGATTGCCACCCTCCTCCATCCATTAACTCAAACCGGTAGTTATTGAAACCAAGGGACATATCGTATGGCCAATAGTTTACAAGAGCAGCATATTGGCACATGCCTAAAATTGTAACTATAAGGATTGATACCAAAATACAATAGACAAGCATCAAAGAATCAAATCTTATATTTTTTTTAGGTGCAAAAACAACAGCTCTGGATGATAAAAGTGTTATTTGTTTTTTTTGAACAATACGATCAACTGTAAAAGCTAGCATTGCAGGAATAAGTAATACAACACTGACAACGGCACCCATTTGAAAATTTTGTTGTCCAACAACTTGTTTATAAACATCAACTGCTAGGACATTAAATTTTCCACCAATAACTTTTGGAATACCAAAATCGGTAATTACTAATGTAAATACAACAAAAGCAGCGCTAATTAATCCATAGCGAACCCCAGGTAGGGTTACACTAAAAAAAATCTTAGCACGACTAGCTCGCAAAGATATTGCCGCCTCATACATACGAGCATCCGCAATAGAAAATGCAGTCATAATAATTAATAGTGCATGCGGAAAAGTATAAAAAGATTCTGCAATAATGATCCCAATTGGACCATATATAGAATATCCAAACAATAACGATTTAATTACACCTTGATTGCCGAAAAGGTATACTAGAGCAATACCAGAAAGAAGTGATGGGACTAAGATTGGTATCATTGCAATTGTTTTGAAAAAACCTTTACCAATCATACAACTTCTCGTCAGAGCATATGCAAATACAAACGCAAGAGAAACGGTAATACAGGTAGTAATGATAGCAACAAAAAGACTATTATATATTGAATAAAATAGAGCAGGTGTTGAAAAATAATAACTATAGTTTGCAAAACCGACAAACAACTCTTCTTGATCATAAAGGCTTTTTGATAAGATGGCATAAAGAGGAAAAGCTACAGCGACCAAAAGATAGAGTGCAATGATCGCCATGAATAAACGCATCTGCCAATCATCCCGACTTATTTTATGTTTTATCTTACCCTTGGGAAGATTGTTATTTGTCAGTTTTGTATCAATCATTATTTATATAATTAAATAAATTGTTATTATAATTAGTAAAAAAAATTATGTTAAAAGCCGGCTCATTAATTTAATAGCCGACTTTAGTATTTTTTACAACTTTCTTAGTCTTTAGGATCTGACTTAGAGTCGTATCTTTTTTGCCATTCCGCAAGCAATCTCATTCTATTGGCAGCAGCCCAAGCAAAATCATTCACAATCATTTTTTCCACAATATCATCAGGGAAATTTTCCACTGGTTTTGCAACTCCTGGCATAGCAACAACAGCATAGCCTTCGTTATAAATAACATTAGCTTTTCGTGTTACTGACCAATCAGCCAACGCTTTTGCAGCTTCAAGATTTTTTGTATTACGTACAATACCAAAAGCTTCCACTTCCCAACCTATACCTTCTGAAGGTGTAACAGTTACAAGCGGCGCTCCTTTATTTTTGAGTTTTGCACTTCTATGAGCATAACAAATTCCGATAGGAGTTTCTCCTGCTCCTGCAAGTTTACAAGGTTTTGAGCCTGAATGAGTATAACGTGCAATATTATTATGTAGCGCGTCCATATATTCCCATGCTTTGTCTTCACCCCATATTTGTATCCAACTGGATACATCCAAAAATCCTGTACCGGATGAATTTGGATTTGGCATAACTAAATGTCCTTCATATACTGGATCAGTTAAATCACTCCAGCTTTCAGGTATTGGAAGACCATATTTTTCTGCTTCAACTGTATTAACAGATACAGCAGCAATCCATGCTCTTTGACCAACCCACATCGGAGGATCGTTAAGAGGATCCACATAAAGTGGATCAAGTTCTTCTACTCCTTTGGGTTTGTATCCTTGAAAGTAACCCTCATTTGCTAGAAGCACAAGACTAGTTGCAGCTAATCCCCAAACAATGTCAGCTTGTGGGTTATCTTTTTCTGCAAGAAGTTTTGCAGTTACAATTCCTGTTGAATCCCTAACCCATTTAATATTAATATCTGGATAGTCAGATTCAAATTCTTCTTTAAACATTGCTAACTCATCAGGTTCAACTGCTGTGTAAACAAGTAAATCAGTTTTAGCGAATGAAGTTGAGCTAAAAGCTATTAAGGCTATAAAAGCAACAAATAACTTTAATACAAATCGGTGTATATTATTTATCATATTTCTCCTACTTTTTAATTTATTAACTATTCAACAGTATTTTTTAATTAATGTTAAGTATTTATTTCAATTGTATTAAGACAAATAAATGACTGAAATTCCAAGAAAAAATAACACTGATGCTAGAATTCTTTGGAAATTAAACTTTTCTTTTAAAAAAATAAAGCCAAATAGAGTTGCAATAATAATACTCGCTTCTCGAATGGAGGAAACATACCCAACCTCAATATAATTCATTGACCAAATAATTATACCGTATCCACTAAAGGACATTATTGAGGCTAAAACTATTAAGCCAAATCCTCTTAAATTAATGTTAGAAAAAATATTTTTATTTTTATAATAAGCATAAGAAAAGATTAACCATCCGTCCAAGACAAATAACCAAGCAATGTATGAAAAATTATTACTTGAACTCCGAACACCTGCTGCATCACATAAGGTATATAAGGAAATTGTAAGAGAAACAAGCAGAGCTAGTTTTAGAACATCTAAATTAATTCTATTTTTAATATCATTAAATGTTAAGAATAGTAATCCGAAACTAGCTATTATAATACCTATCCAACCTGCGAAAGACACTTGGTCATCAAGAAAAAAAAATGATAAGATAGTTATAAATACCGGAGAGCATCCTCTTGCAATTGGATAGATGTATGACAGGTCGCCTTTATTATAAGATATGCCTAAAATTATAAAATAAAGATTATGTATCAAAACTGATGCAATTAGAAACAACCATGTGATTCCTGTTGGATAAGGAATAAAGAAAATAACTGGAATACAAATTATACTTTGAAGTATCATCTTAATACCCACGGCACTCAGTGAATTATTGAAAGACTTTATTATTAAGTTCCACCCAGCATGTAAGAATGCGGAAGATAAAATTAAAAAAAAGATTATTGATTCACTCATTTTGATTACTAATATTTTGTAAAAATTTTTTATAGTTTAAATGAAAAATATGAGGAAAAATTTGTATTAAATCAACCCTTAAAGAAAAAATGTTTAAATTATGCATATTTGATAATTTGGAAAAAAAATTAATAAAATATCATAATTTTAATATTTCCTATTTATTTTTTTTGTAGATAATAGTACATTACAATATGTTAGAAAGAAATAAAGAATCCTATTTGATAACTCAGAATCTTTCAAAGTCTTTTGGTACTTTTGAAGCAGTTCGAGATGTTTCAATTAGTATTAAAGAGGGAGAATTTGTTTGCTTTCTTGGTCCATCAGGATGCGGAAAAACAACATTGTTAAGATGTATTGCTGGTTTAGAAATTCAATCAACTGGTTCTATAATTCAAAATAATAATGATATATCATCATTGCCACCAGCAAGTCGAGATTTTGGTATAGTTTTTCAATCCTATGCTCTATTTCCAAATTTGTCTGTTTTTGCAAATATAGCTTATGGACTAGCAAATATTAAATGGAGCAAACAAGATATCAAACAAAGAGTGGATGAATTACTTGAATTAGTTAACTTAACAGAACATGCTAATAAATACCCAAGCCATCTATCAGGAGGAGAGCAACAACGAGTTGCTTTAGCAAGAGCACTTGCTACTTCACCAGGATTATTATTACTTGATGAACCACTTTCTGCTCTTGATGCTAAAGTACGTGTTTTTTTAAGAAAACAAATAAAAAGTCTCCAACAAAAACTAGGTGTCACAACTATTATGGTCACCCATGATCAAGAAGAAGCACAATCAATGGCGGATAGAATTTTTGTTATGAAAGATGGTGAAATAATTCAAGTTGGCACTCCAACTGAAATTTATAAGAAAGCAAATTCACCGTTTATAGCTGATTTTATTGGTGTTATGAATTTTTTCCCAGCAACTATTTTGAAGAAAAATACAGCAAAGTGCATTAGCGTTAATATCGATTGCGATACTGAGGAACATCAAGACAATCAATCTATACAGCTTGCTATTAGACCTGAAGATATTAAATTAAACGCTGATAAATCAGATACCAATGTCTTTGAGGCAAAAATTAAAGAAATAGAATTTCTTGGTTCTTTTCAAAGGGTTTATCTTGAAGCTAATGGAGTAACTGAAAAATTAATTATCGTAGACCTGCCTAACTCTAGTGAACAAAAAATTAAGTTGGTCGTGAATAATAAATTAAATATTTCTTTTCCAATCGAAAATATACGAGTTTATCCAAACTAGATTCTTACGAAATTGAAGAAATTCCCTCCTCAATTATATCCAATGCCTTGTTTAGTTCGTCCAGTGTAATTGTCATTGGCGGACACAATGTGAGAACACAACCTCCTCCAACTTTGAAACTTAAACCACGCGAGAGCGAATGATATAAAACTGTATCTGCTTCATCATTAGCTGGTTTGTTATCACGACGTAATTCGATACCTAGAAATAAACCAAGTCCACGTACTTCGTGTATCAATGGAAAACGTGTTTGCATTTCTAGGAATCTTTCCATTGCGTGTTTACCAAGCGTAACTGCATTCTCTATAAGATTATCATCATATAAACAGTCAATTGTTGCTAATGCAGCAGCACAACCCACAGAGCTTTTTTCATGGGTGTAGTGACCTAATGCACGATCATCTAAAATATCCAATTCTTCACGAGCAATTAAAGCAGCCATTGGGAATATACTACCACCAAGCCCTTTTCCAATAACTAGCATATCAGGTACTACATCAAAATGTTCACAGACAAACATTTTTCCGGTACGTCCCATCGCTGAAGGAATTTCATCAAATATTAATAGTACGTCAAGTTGATCACATATTTCTCGCACTCGTTTCCAATAATTTTGAGGAGGTAATTCTGCTGAAGCCCAGCGCATTGGTTCCGCTATAAGAGCGGCAATATCTCCTTCTCTTTCAAGTATGTATTTAAGGTAATCAATACAACCTGTATGTTCTTCATCAACACAATTAAAATGACATTTACCACGAGTAGGTGGTGGTATATGTTCAGTGCCAGGTAACAGTGGCCCGACATCTTTTCGAAACATGCTATCGCCACCAATAGAAATAGCATCTAATGATGCTCCGTGAAAGCTGCCCCACATTGAAATAGTTTTGTGACGATTTGTTTTATAACGTGCCAGTTTTAATGCCATACCGATAGCACTTGTGCCACCAGGTGTAAAAAGTAATTTATTTAGATTACCAGGAGCTAGTTCAGTAAGTCGTTTAGCAAGATCTATTGCTACCTGATTTGTATAACGCCTTGGGCAAAATGGGATTTCGTCAAGTTGCTTTTTTATTGCATCAACAACACGTGTATTTCCATAACCTACCTGATGAACACTGTTTCCGTGAAAATCCATAATTTGTCTGCCTTGCATATCTTTTAAATAAATACCTTTACTCTCAGAGATTGCATTTAAACAAGGCGTTGAAAGAGATTGATGTAAAAAATAACGTTCATCCTCTGCCAATATTTTTGATGTTTTTTCATCAATATTTTTTTTGGTCCAAGCACTTCTTCGGGGTGAAATGTTGACATCACCTTCAGATTGTTCTAAAATTTTATTGTCAGATTTTTTAACTCTATTCATGTATTATCTATTTTTTTCAAATTTTACATTTGTGACTATATATCTAACTAGAAAATATTCATAATATTAATGTAATAAAAAAATATATCAAAAATTTAACAAATCTATGCTATGACTCCAAATTCATAAGTTAAGGTTAAAGCTATTCAAATATTAGACAAATGCAGGATAAGATTTTTATATGAACAATTTTACAAATAGAGCTCTTAAAACATTTACAGGAGGAATCTCTAACGGTGAATTTGGAGTAGAAGAAAAAGATATTATCGTGATAGCTCGTGGTAAAGGCTGTAAATTATGGGATACTTCAGGAAGAGAATTCATTGATTTTTCTATGGCATGGGGCTCATGTTTGGTCGGTCATTCCAGACCGGAAGTAGTTGAAGCAGTGAGCAAGCAAGCGCCCATGGGTTCTAATTTCGCACACCTCAATACTAATGTGCTAGAACTTGCTGAAGAGATACAATTGATCAGTCCAGCAGCTGAAAAATTGAGATTTTGTTCTTCGGGTACTGAAGCAACTATGTATTGCCAACGTGTTGCTCGTGGTTATACGGGACGCAATAAAATTCTTAAGTTTGAAGGAGCTTATCATGGAGCCGATGAGACTGGCGTTACAAGTTTATTTCCCAAACGAATGCTTGACTATCCTACGCCTGAACCTACCAGTTCTGGAGTATTAGATATCGATAAACTTTTGCTTGTTGCTCCCTATAATAACTTATTAGTTGCTCAAGAAATAATTGAAAAGCATAAAAATGATATTGCCGCTATTATTGTTGAACCTTTGCAACGTTGCATACCACCTGAGAAAGGTTTTTTAGAAGGTATAAGAAAAATGTGTAATACAAATAATTTACTATTAATTTTTGATGAGGTGGTTACAGGCTTTAGGCTCGCATATGGAGGTGCACAGGAGTACTATGGTGTTGTACCCGACCTAATAGCTTATGGTAAAGCCATGGGCGGTGGTTATCCAATCGGAGCTTTTGGAGGTAAAAAAGATATTATGGAAATGGTTAATGAACAACGTATTGGCGGTGACAACTATGTATGGATGGCATCCACATTGGGTGGCAACCCTATATCGAGCAGCGCCGGATTAGCAGCACTTTCAGTTTATAAACAACCCAAAACTTATGATCGGCTTCACCAGCTAGGTAAATACTTACGTGATGGCATGAGAAAGGCACTCTCTCTCCGGCAATTAAAAGGCCAGATCATTGGTGATGGCCCTTTAGGGCAAGTTGTTTTTACAGAAGAACCTGCCATCAATTACAGAGCTATTAATAAAGGTAACAAAGAGCTTGCCCGTAAGGTTTTATTGTCATTGTACCGTAAAGGAGTATTTTTAAATCCTATGAGCACTAAACTTTATATGTCTATAGCTCATGACGAGGGTATTATTGATAATTTCTTAGATCGCTTTGATGACGCATTGGCAGAAAATACATAAAAATTATAAATATGATTGAAAACATTCCAAGTGGTGCAAAAGTTGTTATAATTGGAGGTGGTGTTGCAGGATGTTCTGTTGCTTATCATTTGGCTAAATATGGGTGTAATGATATTGTTCTGTTAGAAAGAGATCAATTAACTTCAGGAACAACCTGGCATGCTGCAGGATTATTAAGTCAATTAGGAACTTCAGCAACGATCACAAAAATTCGCAGCTACTCACTAAATTTATATAAAGAGCTTGAAAATGAAACAGGTTTATCAACCGGTTTAAAACAAAATGGATCGTTATCAATAGCAACAACACAAGGAAGGCTAGATGCACTTAAGAGACAAGTGACTACTGCTCAACTATTTAATGTTGACTCTTCTGAAGTGTCAGTTGAAAAAATAAAAGAACTCTATCCTTTAATAAACACTGAAGATGTAATTGGGGGAATTTTCACTCCAAAAGATGGGCAGGCGGATCCTGTAGGAGTAACAAATGTTTTAGCTAAAGCAGCAAGAAATCATGGGGCAAAAATTATAGAAAAATGTATTGTAAAAAAAATTCTTATTAAAAATAATAAAATTGAAGGTGTAGAAACAGATAAAGGTAAAATTGATTGTGAATACGTAGTTCTTGCATCTGGCATGTGGTCCAGACAAATTGCTGCTGATATTAATGTAAGTATTCCTTTGTATCCAGTTGAACATTTTTATATTTTAACTGAAGGTATTAAAAATCTAAATAAAGCTTTACCTGTGCTTAGAGATTATAATCACTCTTTGTATATTAAAGAAGATGCAGGAAAATTTTTAGTTGGAATATTTGAACCAAACGCAAAACCTGCATTTACCAACACAGATAAAATTCCTATAGATTTTTCTTTTGGAGAATTACCTGAAGATTTTGATCATTTTGAACCATATTTAATGCATGCAATAAAACGAATTCCAGATCTTGAAACTGTAGGAATTCGTAAATTTTTTAATGGTCCAGAATCTTTCACTCCTGATAAAAATTATTTACTAGGAGAAACACCAGAGGTTAAAAATTTTTTTGTATGTACTGGTTTCAATAGTAACGGTATTGCTGCCTCAGGGGGGGCAGGAAAAATTCTAGCTGAATGGATTATAAATGGTGAAATAAACGAAGATATATTTTCTCTTGATATTAGTAGATTTGAAAAATTTCATTCTGAAACTAACTTTATAGTAGATAGAGCTGCTGAAAGTTTAGGAAATCAATATGCGATGCCTTGGCCGTACAAACAACATAAAACATCACGAAATATTAAAACACTGCCCTATCACAATCATTTAAAAAACAAGAATGCTTGTTTTGGTCAAGTAGGTGGTCTTGAAATACCATTGTGGTATGCTATTGATGGAGAAAAGCCTGAGTTTGAATACAGCTTTGGATATCAAAACTGGTATAAATCAGCAAAATATGAAACAATAAACACAAGAAAAAATGTAGGTTTTTTTGATTTAACTCCCTTCGCAAAATATGAAATTGAAGGGAAAGAAGCCTTATTTTCACTTCAATACCTATGTGCAAATAATATTAAAAATGAAACGGGGTCAATAACTTATACTCAAATGCTTAATACCAATGGTGGAATTGAAGCAGATTTATCTATTACCTGCATTTCAAAAAATCATTTTAGGGTTATAACAGGTTCTGCTGTTAGAGAGCATGATAAAAAGCATATACTAAAACATTTAGATAAAAATCTTAATTTTAAAGATATAACAGATGATTATGCATGCTTCGGTATATTTGGCCCAAAAAGTAGAGCATTACTTAAAGATATTGTAGGAAATGAATTTGAAAATGATAAATTTCCTTTTGGTAAAGGCAAATCATTAAATATAGAAGATATAAATGTTTGGTTTCAAAGGCTTTCATATGTAGGGGAATTGGGATGGGAGTTATATATTCCTATAGAAAAATCAAAAATAATTTATGAAATAATTGTAGAGGCAGGAAAAAAACATAACTTAGTTCACGCTGGTCGACTTTCTACGGATATTATGAGAATGGAAAAAGGTTATTTGCACTGGAGTCATGATATAACTCCGGCAGAAAACCCATTTGAAGCTGGTTTAAATTTTGCAGTAAAAATAAATAAGGAAAGTGATTTTCTTGGAAAAGAAAGTTTAATTTCTTTAAAATTTAAACCAAAAAAACAATTTGTGATGTTTTGTTTAGAAAATTCTAAACCTGGCGAGCCTTTACTGCTACATCATGAGCCAATTTACTTCAATGGAAAAATTGTTGGTGAAACTACCTCTGGAAACTTTTCATTTTGTTACAATGTCAATATTGCTTTTGGCTATATTGATTCTATAATTAATATTGATAATGCTAAAGATGAGTATTTTGAAATAGAAGTTGCTAAAATAAAATATAAAGCAAAAATACAAATTGAACCTTTACATGATCCAAAAAATATTAATATTAAGAGCTGATTTAAAAATGATATTAATAGAGGTACTTGTCATTGTTAATTGATTTGGTATGAAATAAATAATAAGTAATACATGCAAAATAATGTTGTTAACAAACTTTTGAATTTACTCAAAAAAAAAGGTGCTGAAATCCAATACGGTAATGAGGATGTTACTCAGTTAGAGCATGCACTTCAATGTGCAGAGCTAGCTGAAAAAAATAATTTTTCTAAAGAGATTATAACAGCGGCATTGCTACATGATATTGGACATTTATTATATGATGGTAAAGACCCTATTCATGATGGAAAAGATGGGTACCATGAAAATCTTGGCGCAGACTATCTATCTTCTTATTTTTCTGAAGCAGTGACTCGCCCGATAAGAGCTCATGTTGCGTGTAAAAGATATCTATCTGCAATAGAAGATGGTTATTATGATGCTTTATCTGAAGCTTCAAAAACTTCTCTTAAGGCACAAGGTGGTCCTTTTACAAATGATGAAGCAGAGGCATTTATTGTTAAACCTCATATGAAGGAAGCAGTTGAGCTTCGACGTCTTGATGATCAAGCAAAAATATTGAATAAAAAAACACCTAGCGCAGAGCATTTTAGAAATTATTTGGAAGACTCTCTTACTTTAAAGTAAAAAAAGGGGGATGTAAACATCCCCGCAATTTTTAAAAATATAATATTTAATTTTTTGGTTCTGTTTTTCCGTCGTATCTTTTTTTCCATTCAGCAACAATACGATCTTTATTTGC
>CEUQ01010604.1_pt1 | contig 11338 bp, 11 predicted proteins | sample 361491 | NCBI WGS metagenome assembly CEUQ01 (sample SAMEA2622796, study PRJEB7988) | marine metagenome | biome: marine biome (ENVO:00000447); feature: marine epipelagic mixed layer (ENVO:xxxxxxxxx); material: "saline water (ENVO:00002010), including plankton (ENVO:xxxxxxxx)" | depth 120 m | reverse complement strand
TCTTTGTAGCTACACAATAATTATCCAATTGCCTTAAATTTGTTTGGTTTAAGTAATCAATCAAGGAGATAGGTCCTGCATTTATTTTTTTATCTTTGATTGCAATACCCATTTTTTTTGGTATTAATTTTAAATAATCAAAATGGGGAAGTTTGTTTAAATAAAAAATTTCTGAATTAAGATATGGCATTTCGCCAATCTTAGTCATTGTAAACTTTTACTTCATTGTAAAGAGCATCTCTTTCAACAGGTAATTTTCTAGCTTCTTTAATTAAATAAACCATTTTGTCCCTTGCTAAACCTCCAGGAGATTTTGCTTTTGCAGCGTGCATAATATTTTCTTTTATGATAGTTCCATCGAGATCATCTGCACCAAAATTTAATCCGATTGAAGCTGTTTCTTCTCCTATAGTAACCCAATATGATTTTATATGATCAACGTTATCAAGCATCAATCTTGCAATTGATATCATTTTCAAATCATCTATAGGGGTTGCAGGATTATCAGTTAATTGGGTTGTGCCAGTTTGATATTGCAGTGGAATAAAGGCTAAAAAACCATTAGTTTCATCTTGAAGTTCTCGCAGTTGAATAAAATGATCTACTCTTTCTTCAATTGTTTCAATATGGCCATATAGCATTGTGCAGTTAGATTTAATTCCTTGTTTATGAGCAATTTTGTGTATTTCTTGCCATCTTGAAGCTTTAGATTTTCCAGGAAGCAAAAGTTTATGAACTCTTGGAGAAAATACTTCCGCTCCACCTCCAGGCATTGAAGTTAGACCTGCTTCTTTTAACCTTGAAAGAGATTCTTCTGGGTCTATTTTCCATCTACGATGAAAATAATCAATTTCTGCCGCAGTAAATCCCTTTATGTGAAGATCTGGATGTTTTTCTCTAATAGATTTAACAATTTCTATGTAATAATCAAATTGCCATGTTGGATGATGTCCACCTACCATGTGAACTTCATGCATTTCATCATCAATACCTTTCAGGATTTCTTCAACAGTCATCTCATATGCATCTTCATCACCCTTTTTCTTACCAAAATCACAGAAGCTACAACTTAAAACACAAATATTTGTGGGATTTACATGTCTATTCAAAACAAAGAAAACTTTTTCTCCTGAAACTTGTCTTTTCTTAAAATCAGCCAATTTTCCGAGAGCGTGTATATCAGAAGTATTAAACATATCTACCCCATCTTGAAAACTTAACCGCTCACCCTTTTGAACTTTTTCGGATATTTTATTTAATTTGTTATCTGCAGATATTAACTTATCTATTTCCAGTAAATTTCCCATTTTTCATTAACCTTTTTGATTATATCATCTTGCATTTCCAAGGTTTTTTGATATCCACCTTTCCATGTAGCATCAATTCCCATTATTCCGCTGTATTTAGGTACAGCACCAATAAATTCTTGCTTGTTAAAATATATGTCATCTCCGGGATCAAACCTTGTAAATATTCCCCACATAACTTCAACATCATTGTTTACATCAATGTCACTGGATACCACTGCAACCATTTTTATATTTGATATGAGAGGACTATTTATAATATTTTTAACAACATCACTTCCATCCTTTTCAACACTTACAACTAAAAGAGTATTTTTCAATAATTTCCATTTATTTATGCGCCTGTCTATCGCCTTGAGATCACCCGGAATAACTGGCGGAACTATATTTACATTTTCAGACTTTGTTGTGGCATTTATTACTAATTTATTTCCGTAGTGAGTCTTCTTTGATGTGAAATCTAAAGTGTCAGTTGGGGCTTGAGAAATAAGCATAATTGAATCTACTGGATCAAAATTCTTTCTAATTTGTTCAAGAACTTCACCTCTATTTTTTACATCGACTCCCTTGTCAACTAAAACCATAACCTTGGTAAGAGATAACTGTCCTAACCCCAATATTGATAGTCCAGTCTTATACGCTTCTCTGGCATATCTGTTTTCTGTTGAAACAACTAAAAAGCTATGAAATCCAGCTTCATAATACGCCCATAAATCATGTATTTCAGGATGTATTACCTTTATCAAAGGTTTCAAAATACTTTGAGTACAATCCCCTAAATATTTATCTTCTTGCGGGGGCTTCCCAACAACAGTTGCAGGGTATATAGCGTCTTTTCTGGCATAAACATTATTAATATTAAAAACAGGATAATCACCTGCTTCTGAATAATGTCCAAAATGATCACCAAAAGGCCCTTCAAGTTTTCTTTCATGCGGCTTAAGGTAGCCTTCCAGTAAAAATTCTCCAGTTGAAGGTGCTTTAATATCAATTGTTTTACATTTTGAAAGCTTTGTTCTGCTTTTTCTAACTAATCCAGCAAATTCTAACTCACCAACACCTTCAGGCAAAGCCATTATAGATGCTATAGTCAATACAGGATCACCGCCTAAAGTTACTGCTACAGGCAAATTTTGGTTTAAATTTTCTGCTTCTTGATAGTGGTATCCTCCACCTTTGCCAATTTGCATATGCATGCCGGTTGAATTTTTGTCATAAACATGAAGTCTATACATTCCAAGATTTGGAATATTGTCAGTTGGATTATTTGTTTGAACTAATGGCAGTGTTATAAATTTACCACCATCTTCTGGCCAACACTTTAGAATTGGTAAATCATCTAAACCATTTTCAACAACAAACTCAGGAAGCCTTTTGGATACTTTTTTTGGTGGAAAGGATAAAAATCTTTTAATTGTTTTTCTTTGTTTAAAAATTTCTTTAATTTTAGGTGGCCTCATAGCCTCAATAAAATTAAGCAATTCATTTCCAATTTCTTCAGGATTTTGCCCCAAGGCAATTTCAATTCTTTTATCACTTGCAAAAGTGTTAATCGCTAATGGATATTTTGACCCTTTCACATTTTCAAACAAAATTGCGGGCTTTTTTTCCTTTTGAGCTCTTATAGCAATTTCAGTAATTTCTAGTACTGGATCAACTTCCTCTTGAACGCGATGCAGTTCACCCTCGTTTTCAAGATCATTTATAAATTCTCTGAAATTTGATGACAATTATTCACCTTTCCATTCTTTTAGATTTTCTGATTCAATATCAAGTTTTTCAAGAACTCTTGATGAAATCATATCTATTAAATCATCGATTTTTTTAGGAAGATTATAAAAACCTGGTGATGCTGGCAGTATTATTGCTCCTGCACGTGTAAGTTTTGTCATGTTTTCAAGGTGAATTAAGCTATATGGAGTTTCCCTGGGAACAATAATTAATTTACGCCTCTCTTTTAAGCAAACGTCAGCTGCCCTTTCAATTAGACCTCTCGATATACCATTTGCTAAGCTGCCTAATGATCCCGTAGAACAAGGAACTATAGCCATTCCACTAGTCCTAAAAGATCCGCTCGCTATACTAGCACCTACATCATTTTCATCAATAACTTCGAGGAGATCTTCATTAAAATCATATTTTTCAACAAGTATTTTTTTATCTTTATCAGCATTACCAGTAAGTTTAGTATCAGTTTCTAAAGATAATATTCTCCTACCAGGCTTAGATGTAACAAGGTAGCATTTATGCCCTGCTTTAATTATTCCTCTCAATACAGATATTGAGTAAAGACCACCACTCCCCCCAGAAATCCCTAAAATATACTTATTCATTGCTATAAAATTGTGCTAGTTATAAAAGTTGCCATTAATATTATAGATATCTGTCCATTCATATCAAAAAAAGCTTTATTTATATTATCTTTAGTAATATTTTTTAATATCATATGCTCTCTTAAAAATAGTAACAATAATATTGTACAACCAATCCAATAAATTGGACTTAAATTTATGGTTAATCCAATTAAAAATATTAAAATTAAAGTAATTGTGTGAGAAATTGAAGACAAGATTTTTGTAGTCTTTATTCCAAATTTTGAAGGAATTGAATAAATTTTGTTTTTTAAATCGAAATCAATATCTAAAATCGCATATATCAAATCAAACCCACTAACCCAAAATAATCCTGCTGCACCAAGCATAAATGTTTCAAATGAAAATTTCCCGGTTAAAGCAATTTCTACTGCTGGTGGAGCTACTAAATAAATTAATCCTAAAAAATAATGACATAAATAAGTGAATCTTTTAGTTAATGGATAAATTATAAATAATATAATTACAATTGGAGATAAAAATAATGCAAGAATGTTGAAATACAAAAGTGTAGAATAAAAAATTAATAATGATCCTGTAGCAACAATCAATGCACCTCTTATTGTTATCGATCCAATTATTAATCCTCTATCTTTCGTTCTAGGATTTTTCTTATCAATATTTAAATCCAAAATTCTATTTATTGACATTCCAAAAACTCTTGAACTGACAAGAGCTAATATGATTAACAACAAATCTGTTAAATTGAATCCTATTTTCTTAGAAACAAGAGTATATGCACTTAATGCAAAAGGTAATGCAAAAACTGTATGTTTAAATTGTATAAATTCTAAATAATTTTTAATTTTTGTCTGCATATTATTTTATTTTTCTAAATGTTTTTGAAAGAGTCAAAAGAAGAGTAAATATTGCAATAAGTACAATTGAGTCAATCAATAAAGTATCTACAGCACCTAACTTGTCGACGCCATACCCAATGGGCAAAGCTCCAAAAGGGATAAAGGCAAAATTAAGCATAAAGAAACCCATCATTCTTGCCCTATATTTTTTATCAGTATATTCAATGGTTAAAACATTACTCAAAGCCATTCTTATTTGCTCAAAAGCTCCAAAAAATATTACCACGATTAGTCCAACAGAATAGTATGGAAAAATACTTAAAGTAAGAATACAAAATCCAAGACCAAAAGCTGATATTAAAAATAAAAGGAATCTTGAATTACCTTTTTTTAAAGTTGAGATCATAAGTGTTCCAAAAACTGCACCGATTCCGGCCAAAGTTAGAAGTAACCCAATTTCGCCAGGGGAAATCATATAAAGCCTCCTAGCTATTATTGGTAGCTGAAGCCGAACCGGCATAGCTACCATACTTACAATTAACGATGAAAAAAGTATTGTTAAAACCATTTTATTGCCTATGAGGTATTTAAATGATTTTTTCATTTCATCGATGTAATTTTCAGTAACAGAGTCATTTTTTTCAGTTTTAGGTAAATAAATAGCAAGAAAGACCGCGGTTAACTGAATTAAAGAAATAACCAAGAAAACGTTTGATGGTCCATATTTTCCATATAGATATCCAACTGCTGATCCAGAAAAAACTGTTACTAAAGCCAATCCTGATGATAATAATGCTATTCCATTGCTAACTAAATTTTCAGGAACAATTTTTGGAATAAATGAGTATCTTGCTGGAAGTTGAAAAGAAAATAATGCACCTTGAAGCATTGACATTACAAACAAAATTTGCCAAGAAATTAAATTTAATTCAATTAAAATCCATGTAGAAATAGATGTTGCAAAAAAACCAATTTGAACAATTTGCATTACTCTTCTGTTTTCAAATTTATCACCAATGACTCCACCTAAAACTGAAAATAACAATAGAGCTGGCGCAAACCCCATGCTGACTACGCCAGATAAAAAAGCGCTATTAGTCATATCATCAGTTAAAAGTGCTCTTGATGGCATTGCCATTTGGACAGCAAAAATTAGGTTAACACTGGTTAGCCATAAAATTCTGTAACCTGAATATTGAAATGATGCAAAAAAAGATTTCATTTAATAAAGAGAATTTAATTGTTTTAGTATAAAATTGCAATGAGATATTATGTTGAATTTTTTATATAAATATTTTTTAAGAAAATTATTATTTTTATTAAATCCTGAAACAGCGCATAAAATTGTGGAAACATTACTTTATGTCACACCTAACAAAATTTTTAATATTTTCTTTAGATATAACTTTAATAAAGACACCTCGACAATAATTTTTGGTAATGTTGTCCCAAGCCCTATTGGAATTGCAGCTGGACTTGATAAAGATTACAAAACAACACCTAAATATTTAAGCTTAGGTTTTGGTTTTAGTGTTGTTGGTACAACAATGATTAATCCAAGAAAAGGCAACCCAAAACCTAGATTAATAAGGGAAAAATCTAAAGGTGAATTAGTGAACGCATTGTCATTTCCAAGTGATGGATCATCAAAAATCCTTCAAAGATTGAAAAATTACCCATCCCCTAAAGAAAGAATAATTATTTCGATATCAGGCTCTAGTGAGGAGGAGATTGTAGAAAATTTATTATTATTTAAAGAGTACTGTTTTGCGGTTGAAATTAATATTTCAAGTCCAAATAAATCTGATTTAAAGAAATTTGTAAATCGTAATTCAATAAAATCTATTCTAAAAAAATCTCGAACAGTCACAAATCTGCCCATATTCATTAAACTGCCTAGGCTTTTAGAAATTGAATATTATGATGAATTAATAAAAGTAACGCAAGAATTTGAGCAAGTAGGCGTGGTTTTATCTAATACACTTCCTGTAGCTGATACGAGGTTAAGTGTTGGTAATGGAGGTAGGAGCGGAAAGTCTCTATTTGATAGCACTTTATCGATATTAAAATATGTTAGAAAATCTTTTCCTGAAATAACAATAATTTGTACTGGTGGTATTTCTTCTCCAGAGCAAGCAAAAATGTTATTAGAATCAGGTGCTAATGCTTTACAAATTTATACTGCACTTATTTACGAAGGACCTGGAATAATTAAGAAAATAAATGAAAGTTTAGTAAGTAATTGAATTTATAAAATTAAAGAAACCTGACTTTTCAGGAGCTTCAATAGTATTAAGATATGGTAATTTATCATTTGCAATACTATCTTTTACTGTATAACCATATTTAGCATAATTTAGTAATTCAAGATCAGCTTCTCCGTCTCCAAAATAAAAAAGATCACTATCCTTTAAATTTAGAAGATCCAAAAGAACCTTGGTTGAATTTAATTTATTTCCTTGCAAAGAAGATACTTCGCATAAATTGTCGAAAGTTTTATTGATTTCTACAAGATCACTATATTTATCTTTTAATTTCTTTGTAATTTTATCTGTTTCAGAAGGCTCTCCAATTATTAATAAAACAGTCTTATTGTTTATTTTTGATAAATTATCTGTTTTTAATAATTTAATATTTTGCCTTAAAGAATAATCCGCAATCCATTTAAATTCATTTTGAACATATATATTTTCTAAACTATATAGAGCTGTATTTAAATTTTTAAATTCATTTACTTCATCGATGATATTGATAAAAACATCCATATCAATCTCCTTTTGATAAAGATCTATACCGGTTTCGGGGTCAGATATTATGGAACCTCCAGAACAAATATAGGGCAGTTTTAATTTTAATAATTTTGCAAATTTTGAAGCAGGAATTTTACTTCTTCCGGTAGCAAAAGTAACTGGTATACCTAATCTATGTAACTTATTAAATATATTAGAAATCTCTCTGCTTACTTCCCCATTGGTTAGAATAGTGCCATCAAGATCAGTTACTATGATAGGGGAATTTGTAAATGTATAAATTGATTCCATATTATGTATAATACTTATGATAAATTAAGAATTTGTAAATTATGGAAATAAAAATAATAATACCCTCTCCGCTTAGGAGCTTTACTGATGGTGAAAGGTCCGTAAATATTGAATTAGATGAAAATACTTCAATTTTGGATTCTATAAATAAATTGAATGACATTTATTCGGGTATTTCTTCAAAAATTATTGATGATAACAATTCATTACATAACTTTGTAAACATTTTTATGGATGGAGAAGATGTTAGGTACATTCAAGGCGTTGATACCAAGTTAATTCCAAACTGCGAGATAAGCATTGTTCCTGCAGTAGCAGGCGGATTTTAAAGACTTTCTTTTATTGAGTCCATCACAATAGCATCGGGTACATCATCTTTTATAATTGGGTTACCAATATCCTTTAATAATACCCAATTTATTTTGCCATTTTTAACTTTCTTATCATTTTTAGTGTTATTGAATAAATCTTTAATATCTATATCTTTGGTTATATTTGTTGGAAGACTATATCTATTTAAAGTGGATATTATTTCGTCCTTAATGTCATTAGAAATCAATTTTAAATTTTTAGATATATTAGCCGCTACAACCATTCCAATGCTTACTGCTTCTCCATGCAATAGCTTTCCATATTTAGTTAATCCCTCTAAAGAATGCCCTATAGTGTGACCAAAATTAAGTTTTATTCTGTCATTGTCTTTTTCAAACTCATCTTTCGAAACAATTTCAGCCTTAATTTGAACACTTCTTTTTATGATTTCTGTAAATAATGGATCCTTTTTGCTTATAATATCTCTACTCTGCATTTGAAATTTTTTTAATAATTCTTTGTCAAATAAAAATGCATGCTTAATTGCTTCAGCCCACCCAGAATTTAATTCTCTTTCCTTTAAAGTTTCTAATGAACTTGTATCCATTGCTATCAATAATGGTTGTTTGAAGGCACCAATTAAATTTTTACCATGTTTGAAATTTACGCCAGTTTTCCCACCGATTGAAGCATCCACCATTGCCGCTAAGCTTGTTGGAAAATGAATTACATTTAAACCTCTTAACCATGACGATGCAACAAATCCAACTAGATCTGTAGTTACGCCACCTCCAATTGAAATTAATATGCTATTTCTTTCTGATCCTGCACTTAAAAGCCAATCGTAAATGCTTGTACAAGTATTAAGATTTTTCTTGGTCTCATTTATATCAATTGATAATGATTCACATTTTATATTAGAATTTTCTAATTCATTTATTAAACTTATTGCTTCTGAGGCAAATACTTTTGAATCAGAAATAACAAATATTCTTTTTGGGGCATATTTATTTTTAATAAATTTAGCCAAATCTTTTTTAAAATTATTACCTACGAAAATAGGATAATCGCCTTGAGTAGATTTAATAATTGAAGCTAAAAGATCATTCATATTTTTTTAATTTTTCTAAAATCATTTCTATTGTTTCTTCCTCATTAATATTGTTATTAGCAATTATTAAATCAGCTTTTGAATATACATCATACCTTTTTTCTAGTTGTGTCTCTAAATTTTTAATTAGACTTAATTTATTGTTAAATAACAATGGTCTGTGCCCCTTATTTGAATCAATTAACCTTTTTTCGATTTCTGAAGGAGAAGATTTTATCCATATTACTATTCCATTGTCCTGCATCAGTTCAAAAGCGTCATTTATTTCAGGTAATCCACCGCCAGTAGAAACTACAATATTTTTTTGATTTTTTAATTTAATAAGTAATTTTTTTTCTTCATTTCTAAAAAATATTTCACCTTTAGAGTTAAATATTTCAGAGATTGAAGAAGCAAATTCATTTATTATAGATTCATCCGTATCTAAAAAATCAAATTTTAGTTTAGTTGATAGCTTTTTTCCTAAAGTGGTTTTGCCTGACCCAGATTGACCAATCAAAAATATCTTTGTGAGCTTATTTTTTTCCAAATTCATTATGAGATTTAATATAATTTGAAAAATTCATAATTAATTCATCAATATGGTCACCACCAAATTTCTCAATTATAGATTCAGTTAAAATTAATGACATCATTGCTTCTCCTATTACACAAGCAGGTGGAACTTGGCAGACATCACTACGATTGTACTGGGCCTCAATTATTTCTCCAGTATTTATATCAACAGATGGCAAAGGTTTTGCCAGAGTTGCAATTGGTTTTATGGCAACATTTACAATAATTGGTTCTCCGTTAGTTACTCCTCCTTCTAAGCCTCCCGCATGATTGGTAATATGTTTAAAATTTCTTTTATCTTCTTTGTCAGGGACGATTATATCTTGGACTTCAGAACCAGGTTTCTTGGTATTTGCAAAACCGTTTCCGATTTCTACTCCTTTTACAGCATTAATACTCATCATTGCTTGTGCAATTTTGCCATCAAGCTTTCTATCCCATTGTGAAAAGTTACCTAAGCCTACAGGCGAATTAAAAGCTACAACCTGAAAAATCCCTCCAATAGTAGTTTTACGCCTTTTAGAAGCAAGGATTGCTTCTTTAAATTTTTCGTCCATATTTTTTGAAGAAGACCTTACTTCAGAAACCTCTGTTTGATCCCAGTCAACATTTTCAAGGTTTTGATCAATATCATCAGAAGTAACTTCTCCTATTGAAAGGACTCTGCTTTTTATAGATATATTTAATTTTTTCAACAATGATTTACATAAAGAGCCTGCAGCTACTCTTGAAGTAGTTTCCCTTGCACTTGCCCTTTCAAGCACATTCCTTAAATCATGTTGTTTAAATTTCAATGCACCTACAAAGTCAGCATGACCTGGAACAGTTTTAGAAAATTCTTTTTTATCAACTGATTCATCAACTGGATATGGAGACATGGCATCTGTCCAATTTTTAAAATCAATATTTTCTATCCATAATGATATTGGTGAGCCAAGTGTAAGTCCGTGCCTAACACCAGATTTGAAGTAGGCATGGTCTTTTTCAATTTTCATTCTTCCTCCCCTACCAAAACCCTTTTGCCTTCTTTGAAGATCTATTTTTATATCTTCTTCAGATACACTTATACCAGCTGGCAGGCCTTCAACCATAATCGTTAGGCCCGGTCCATGTGATTCACCTGCTGTTAAAAATCTAAACATAATATATTTAGTTTAGATCATATAATTATTGATAGTAAAATTTCAATCGAGTTTTAATGCACTTTTCATTATTTCAAAAGGACAATTATTATCCGTTAAAATTTTAAACCCTGCTTGAGCTTGATAAATTAGCATATCAATACCATTAATTGCTTGACCACCAAATTCACTAATATTTTTTAAAAAGGGAGTTTTCTTTGGTGAATAAACAAGATCAATTCCAGTAACATTATTTTTTAATTCGTAATTTTTTAATAGATTTCCATCTGGTTGTGGCCCACTACCCATTCCTACTGATGTAGTATTGATAATTAAATCAGCAGTTTTTAATTCATTCTTAACACTATCAATTGAATCTAGTTTTTGTGAACTAATTCTTGAGTTACTATATTTATTAGATATTTCTTCAGCCTTTGAAAAAGTTCTATTGATTATGCAAATATTTTGAGCATTTTTTAAAAATAATGCTTCAACAACTGCCTTTGCCGACCCTCCTGACCCAAATACTACACAATTAATTTCACTAAGATTATTTAAAATATTTTCGGGTATACTTTTTTCAAAACCAATATAGTCTGTATTAAAACCCCTTATCCTGTCATTTTCAATTTTGAACCAATTTGCAGCACCTATTCTTTTTACAGAATCATCGTATAAGTCAAAGTATTCTAATACATTTTCCTTGTGGGGAACTGTAA
>CEUQ01003777.1_pt1 | contig 11437 bp, 7 predicted proteins | sample 361491 | NCBI WGS metagenome assembly CEUQ01 (sample SAMEA2622796, study PRJEB7988) | marine metagenome | biome: marine biome (ENVO:00000447); feature: marine epipelagic mixed layer (ENVO:xxxxxxxxx); material: "saline water (ENVO:00002010), including plankton (ENVO:xxxxxxxx)" | depth 120 m | reverse complement strand
AGGCCGAGACTACATTCTCTTCCATCATGGTTGATCCTATGTCATCGGCGCCCGCCGTCAAAGCGATTTGAGCCACATTCAATCCCATAGTAGGCCAAGATGCTTGAATGTGGTCAATGTTACTCATGAATAGCCTTGATACAGAAACATGCCTGAGGTATTCCACTGAGCCTGCTCCTAGATTTGTCGCACCCTTCCTCATCCCAATTTTCCCGAAAGCATTGTTCTCGAGCATTACTGGCCAGGAAATGAACGATGTGAACCCAAGGTAGCCATTTGACAATGAGTTCTCCTGTAATGATCTGATCTTTTTCATGTGCTCTACTCTATCTATGATACTCTCGCCGAAGCCGAAGACGTTGGTTGCAGAAGTTGTCAGGCCCAATGATTGAGCCTCGCCCATCACCCTAATCCAATTATCAGAGGACCCCTTCCTAGGTGAAATCCCACTCCTAACGCTATCAACTAGCATTTCGGCGCCTCCTCCCGGAAGCCCGTGCATACCCGATTCGCGAAACCTCGATAGGACCTCTATGGTTGATAGGCCAGAGACTTCAGCTATACCCTCAATCTCTATGGGCGAAAAGCAGTCCAGAGCTATCGAGGGATGCCTCCTAGAGAGTTCTGATAGTAACTCAGTATACCATTCGAAGTTTAGTGAGGGGTTTACGCCCCCTTGCATTAGGATTCTCGAACCCCCTAGTTCCTCTAACTCAACAATTCTAGCGCTAATCTGGTCAAATGTCTGGGTATATCCCTCATCATGACCGGGTGAGCGGTAGAAGGAGCAGAAATTGCAGTTTATTGTGCAAATATTGGTGTAATTTATATTTCTATCAATCATAAAAGTAACCAAATTTCCAGGTACTTGCGACTTTCTCCTCTCTGAGGCAGCATACATCAATTCACTCAGGGGCGCTTGGAGGTATATTTTCTCCGCGTCTTCTACTGTTAAAGGAGGGGGATCTGCAGCAAGCTGCTTCTCCAGAATTGTTTGCCAGTCAGTCATGTGCCCCTTTCCCCACTATCTGCTCGATTTCGTCTAACATCTTCGGACACATAGATGATAATACTACAGGTCCTTGTTCTGTTACTAAAACGTCATCCTCTATTCTGATTCCTATACCCGCATATCTTTCTGGAATTAATATGTCATTTCTCCAGGATCCGAAATACAAGCCCGGCTCAATTGTCAAAACCATTCCGGGCTCTAGTAAGAAAGAGGAGTTAGGGTCGCCTTGGCGGCCCCCTCCTACGTCATGCACGTCTAATCCTAGAAAGTGACCGGTACCGTGCATGAAGAAATTCCGTATTTGGCCCTCGAAAACACCGGGTTTTCCTTCCACTCTGCCCAGTGCATCTTCGAGAGTGCAGTTTAACACTCCAAGTTCTATCAGACCTTCTGCTATGACCTCACATACTGCCTCATGCATAGAAAACCATGGCAATCCCGGTTGACAAGCCTCAATTCCTGCTAGTTCAGCCCTTAGAACAAGTTCGTAAATTTCCCTCTGGGGTTGAGAGAACTTCCCATTCACTGGCCATGTTCTAGTAATATCTGACGCATATCCACTGACTTCACATCCTGCATCAACTAATACAAGATCCCCTGATTTTATGACCTGGTTGTTATTCTTGTAATGGAGTACAGTTGCGTTATCTCCCCCGCCTACTATTGATGGAAAGCTCCATTGACTAAGTGAGGACATAAAGTGGCCTTCGACCAGGGCCTGAATCTCCCATTCCCCCATCCCGGGTCGAGAATCGCGCATTGCCTTCTCATGGGCGAACGATGCGATGGATGCGGCCTCTTTCATATATTGGATTTCATTTGTTGATTTGACCCTCCTAATTGGATCAATATAGGGGCGTAAGTCCTCGACCACATTATTCTCATCTAACGATATGTCTAATGAAGAGGACGCGCCGGGAATTTTGAAAACTCTACATCCATCTGAGACTAATTCTTTGATACATGAATCAAGACTTTGTAATGAATCGGTATAATCCACTGGCCATGACTTCGCGCCATCAACGCCTACACGTATCCCTTCCCAAATTTCCTTGGTTGTATCCCTATCAGGTACGAACAGAGTTGTTACCCATTTTCCAGATAAATTCGTTGCTAGTAATGTACCTTCATCCTCTTCCCAACCACAAAGATATAGCATGTATGAATTGGCTCTAAACGGATAAGCGACATCATTGGATCGTATTTTTCGTTCATTTGTTGGTATGATTGCTAAGCTCGACTTTGGCAATTTAGAGAATATTGACTCCTGACGATTAAGGTATTCTTCCCTATCGAATGGTAAACTCATACAAATCCCTGATATTATTCCCTTTTGGTCTTTTCAGGATTAGTTCCACTTGGGAATTTCTGAATCATCTGATTTCGATCGTCTGAATATAGAATATGACAAGAAGCCACCAGAAATAATCAGAATTAGTATTGAAAGGGGAGGACTATCATCCCCGGCATCATCTATTACGATAACTGAGATCATGGATGACGCAGAGTCGTCGTCAATTACTTCAATCGATAAGATGAAGGAATCGTCATCCACTCCATCGGGCCATGATATAGATCTAGAAGCCCCCTCATAGGTTGGGACATTGTCAACTCTCCAAATATATCTGAGTCCATCTATATCGTTTGAGGTATCTGTAGATGATGAGGCATCGACAAGAATCGAAGAGTTTGGATATAGAGTAATCTGATCATTATCAAAATAATTCTCCCCATTAATGGTCAGGCGTGCTGTTGGAGCCATGTTGACAATTTCTAGCCTAGAAGTTGAGAGGCCCATGTTCCCAGCATTATCGGATACAGATAGTGAAATGACGTAAATTCCCGAATCAATTATATTTAGCTCGATTGACCGGTAATCTAGACCACTGAAAACCTGATTTATTTCTTCATCCGACCCTCCAGTATTGCTTATTGACCAAGTATAAGTTAGTCCCTGTATTCCCCAATATTCGTCGAAGGTCGAAGAGGCATCTAAGTATACTGTTTCCATGCCCTCAGGAATCTCTTCGGGAACATTCAATATCACACTAGGAGGTGTGTTATCGATCCTAATACTTATACAATCGTGGGAGAATTGGGAATCTTCAATTTCGGATTGGGCAAATATAATGATGTCATGCCATCCATCATCAAAATCAACCAAGTTAATCTCGAAAGTTAGAGTGTCGCCGTCCCACATAATTTCGGATAGGCTCGGATGCGGAGTCGAGTTGTAATTGACCGCGTAAAGGGAGACTTCGTCCTCAAGCCCGCCATAGGTGCATTTAATTGCACTTGAAGTGCGAATTATGATTGAGAATGAGGGTTCAGTGCTATCTATAGTAGAAGATAACGCGTCTAGGATATATGATTCGCTGTGCCAATTATCCACTCCACTTTCATGTATACGCAACGTTGGAGGAAGAAACTCATCGGTCACACCTAGGGATTGAATGAAAATGCTTGCAGACTCTACAAGATTAACCCCGCTTGAGTCAGTTATGCTCACGACAAGTATGCATGAGCACGAGCCTACCGTTTCGGGGGAGATGACGATGTCGAATGTCCATTCGGTCACTGGTCCAGAAGTAACGCCTTGATAGAATTCTGTTACCGAAACATAGTGTCTTGTTGTAGTAGAGTCAAACAACTCCCAACTCGCGGAATGAGGTTCCAATTCATCTATCACTAAAGCCTTGAATGCGAATTCATCATTAATGACGGTACCATCTTCAAGACCGATGCTAATTGAAGCAGGAAAGTCATTCTCTGCCTGTGAATTTAATCCTGGTATATTCGAAGTAACCAATAGAATCACTAAGAAGGTAAAGCCTGGTTTGAGTGAAGATACCATGGCTCTCGTTACATCGGCGTTAACCAACACTATTCAATCCCATGTAATCATGTTTCTACCTATCAGATATTCTCATCTGCCATGAAAGCTCATCAAGCCATAACCCTAGTGTATCTCGATCAATGTACTCCTTTGCGGTACTAGCTGAGAGGACGCATTCGCATGCTGCAGATGCCAGCAAAGCCGCGTCATAGAGGGAAAGACCTGAGCCCAGGGCTGCTGCAAGAGATGTTGCGGCTGCATCGTGCATTCCTATCTGCTGTTCTGCAGCAGGTGCCATGCATGGTATGAGGATAGAGTCGGAATCACGCTGGTACAACTGGACTCCATGAATTCCCCCCAGTACAAGAATTCCATGCCATGAATACTCAATCAGCATATTCTGCGCCGCTTCTTCTATGTCTTTTCCGATTCGACGTGCTAAAAGGGACATGCCCCTCTTTTCAAAAATCACTACAGATGCGCCTCGGCTTTTTTCCAAGCCGGTTAATTTAGGATCTACTATCACTGGAATTCCTATCTTATTTGCCTCGGAGATTAACTTAAGAGATTCTTCGATAGTAACAACTCCCTTGTCGTAGTCAGAAATAACCAAGGCGCAACTGTCCTCTAAACCTTCTATTGCAGAAGAAGCGAGCTCAGAAGAGATTGCTTCACCTACGGGTTCGTTTGTACCTCGATCTGCCTGTAGCAGTATTTGCCCTCTATCGAGAAGGCTCTCCCTACTGCCGAAGAATCGAATCTTAGTAAGAGTCTCCCTGGATGGGATGATGCTTACGTTATCTGTCGAAATATTGAATTCTTTGAGTGTAGAAATTATCGAATCGCCCTCAGAATCATCCCCTAACGCAGTATGGAATGAGACCTTCATTCCGAATGAAGAGAGTCCTATGGCTATATGTGCAGATGCACCCGGTGACTCCTCCGAATGGGTAATCTTCAGTACAGGTACTGGGGCTGTAGAGTTCAGATTATTTGCAAAACCGTGGTGATATCTATCGAGCATTGTGTCACCAATGAGTGTCACCTTTTGCCCATCTATTGTTTTCAAAAGATTTCGCAGAGTCTTGAGGCTTTCCTGTCTTCTTTCTTCGGTGTCTTCGGTCACGTTATTCCCACAGAGGTCACACGGATGATATTTGGGGATAGCGTCTAATTTGACAGCGTCCTCGTTCGTACATGGAGTGGACCGGGAAATGGTGGATTTTCGAAGGTCCAGAGTATAGTAGATTATGGGAGAAATCGGCTATCGGGGGACTTATCGACGGAGGTGGACTAGCGCTTTCTGACATTGAAGTCTTATTCTCAAGGAATCACAGAGGAGTAATCTTTCCTTTGATTCCAGATGATAATGCCATGTTAGAATGGGTGAATGAGAGACTACAGAATGACCCGGCACTAATTCAAGAATATGCGGTTTTAGAAGCATTAAGAGTTCCGGGAAACAAAGTTGTGCTCCACCATAACTTCTCTAAATTGGGCATAGATAATTGTGATTCATGGGGCATTAGGTGGGCTTCAGATAAGCACCCTTCTAGAAATGAACCAGACTCAGAAGTTATTTGGTTTAGTTCGAGTGAATTATTGAGTGGTAAATCCGATCAATCTCGTTCATTGGACTCGTTACTTCATTGGTCAAATGAGGTATATTCCAAGAATAGGATTTCAGAGGTTCTTGTCGTGGATGAGGAAAAGTCTGTAGTCACTTATCGTATTTCTGAGTCAGATCCAACTGGAGTTCTTCGTCCACCAGACTTCGATGAGTTTCAAAGGATCTCTAGGCTTAATTCAGTTGATTTAGGAGAAGATGGAGTGTTCATTATTCACGACGATGATTGGGTATTCGATGCTATTGGATTACCAGTACATGGCGGAAGACAGCTAGAAAATATCGAATACGAGGTTGTCCAATCCATAACGAACAAGGGAACAGAGAACATGTCGGTATCTTCTAGTATAGTTCTCGATCTTTGGAAAAGGGGTCTGAACACTAGGTCTGGGTTCAAGTACGGGACGAAGTGGAGATGCTACCCCTCGGATGTAGGGGAAGGTCACGCTCCTTGGTTAGTAGTAGACCCATCATCAGACAATCCAAGGAATTGGGCGGAGGCCTGTCTCTCATCGAGGTTGGCCTCAGGCGTAAACAAGGATTGGCTTTACCCAATATTCGATGGTGAAAATGGGTGGAGATACTTGCAAATATCCAGGCCGCCCTCCGATTCAAGATGGAGTAATCCGATCAGGTACTAATTTTTCTTGTTCTGCGTATCTTTGGTTGCTATGGACAATGCCATCAAGACGAGAACTGCGGAAATTGCATTGGAGGGAATTGCCAGCCAGTTTAATGGTCCGAAAGGCAGATCTCCTTCCGCATTTAATTGGAACGGGACTCTTTGTTCGATGTTATCCGAGTCTAGAATGACAAGTTCCCCTTTTGCAACCATCCTTGGCTCCAGAAGTCCATTTGGGGTAATTCGCAATTCAATTGCGTCTCCGGGGTAAAACGTTCCTTTGGTTAGTGGTTCAGCGATTCTTCCAGCGGCACCTTCAATCGTTATGCTACTATATGTCCTGGGGCCGGAACCAAGTGATTCAGGATATAGAGCAATAGTAGATTCTGAGTCCCAAGGTATGGTTGCTATGATATCATCTGGAGAGAGCCTGTGGTTTACTACTATCCAATCAATGGACACTGTGTTCTTAGGTTGGTCCTGGCAACCAATAGATCCTTCAATCGTCCCCTTAGAAGAAGAAGAGTTTCTTATTTCGATTAATTGAATCCTTGTAGTATTGCCATTGTGGGAGGGGATCACAACACCGCCTGTTGATGAGATATCAACTTCTACCGTACATTTGTCGGTCGTGAACATATCTGCAATGATTGGTTCATCATTTAGAACCACGATAGGATTTCGGGGCAATTTTAGTGTAGAGTTCGCATCACCAACGAAATCGAAATCAATAACTGCGGAACCCTCGCTAATATCTATGACATTAATTGTCCATTGGACAAGCCTCCCGTGATTGTCCCAAATCTTCTTACCAGTATGGCCGAATCTATCACCAGCAACGAAAACATCAGCTGCAGAGCCATAGTCTTTAGCCCTCAATAGAGCATCGTCTCCATCTGCTTCAACAATCTTAACCCATGGTTTTGTTGGGTCGGTATTCACTAGGTTTGAAGCCACGTCTCCGAAATTTAGATCCTGCTGTTCGACTAATATGCCGTGCCCGGGCAAACCCTTGTCGAAACCAGTATTCGATCTAAGTGTAATCCAGATATATTCTCGAGGAGCTATCTCAATCTTTAGTGGGTTACCGCCGTAAGATAGAGGTTCGAGAGAGAAGTTTCCATCTGAGGTTAAATTAGGTTCAATTGGATCTATGGCGTCAATAAGTTCGAGAGTGGAAGATGAAGGTAGCGTTGGCTTGGAACCATCATCTACCCAATTTCCACTGGCCATCACGTCCCAATCACCTAGTCCATGCCAGTTTCTCGTAGGTGCATCGCTATGTACATCGTACAAATCTACGGCACCCATCTGATGCAGCATCTCATGGACTAATACTCCGAGGCCCCCATGCACTGAAGCCATCGTGTAGTGTTCGAATGTATACTCCCCGACCGTAACAGGCTCGTAGAATGTTGAAAAGTGGCTCCAAATGCTCGTCGATGGTCCTCCCTCTTCTTGTGGCTGTCCGGAATGTACAATGAGTAGCCTGTCAACATTGAAGTCTCCATCTAGATCCCATTGAGAGATGTCTAGATTTTGTCCCCGCCCAGACTCAGAGAACGCACTAATTATCGCCTCTCTTGCTAATTCTCTAGCACCTCCAGAGTCCGCTCCCGTGTCTCTCTCAGTTTCGGAATCCGTCCCCCAGTGGGACTCTGAGTATGGGGAAGCCCAAGTCTCTCCCACTATAGTCGTCGTTAATTGAGAATCACCCCCGCTCATCTCGGAGATGTATTGTTGTGCCGAATTATCCCCTTCGAACAGATGCTCCAGTTGAGAGTTAGGGAAGGGTTTCGCGGGAAAGCTGACTCTTAGTACCGGCCAGAATTCTTCCTCTGCAAGTCCGACTAATGGACTTCCATTGGCATTTCTCGTTTCGACTGTTGATGATATGGCGTCGTTAACCGATTCAGAATTTATGTATACGAACGAAGATGCTACCATTAGCATGATAACAGAAAAAATTCGAAAAATACTAGTCGGTGTGCTTTTGCCCACACCTTTTGGCCTGTAGCTAATGCTTTCAAACCAATCCCCAGATGTTATCTGGTTAAGTCGAGTTTTGTTCCAGATTTAATCGATGATTCTAATTGGCAAGGAGTTTGATACGATATCGGATAATCCCGCGGAAAGTATTGCAATTATAATTTTCAATCCATCAAACTCGATGGGTAAAGTTAGAATTACCAAACCTGTTGAAATTGCGAGTAAGCGCTTCCTGAACCTAATCTCGCCATTTTTTATCATGCCATATATTCTCGTTAGAGAGAGTGAAATCGTTGTCACCGACCAGATTACAAGTACCCAAGAAAGTGCCATACCTAAAGAGAAGATAGCGGAGGCATCGTATCTAACAAGTAGGCCATCGGGCCTACCAGATGCTTCAGACAGCTCAAACAAGGTAGGCAGGGCCAGATACCATATTAGGGAAATGATGATTGGGATGATAGCTGTCGAGAGAACAAGTACCGATATCAGCCAATTTCGCTCTGGTGGATATAGTCCTGGCCTAGCGAACGAATAAACCTGTATCGAGATTAATGGCAAAATTGATATTAATCCTAGGAGAATTACAGCAGCCCACCTCAACTGTAGCCATTCGTACGGCCCATAGATTGACATGGTCTCGTTGTTGGGTCCAGTTTCCAGAGGTAATACACCTAACCAGTGAGTGATCATATTATCTATTGAGAAGGACCAGAAGATACACATGATGATCAATGTAAATGAGGTTCTTCGGGCTATTGTATTCAGCTCTCTGAGGTGCTCTTGAATATCCCAGTTAGGGAAAACGCTGGCTAATTCGCTAGTCACAATACATCCTTCGCATCGGGCAAGGTTCTGGCTGCAAGAACCGTTCTATACACGCCATAAGCAGCCCATGCACTAACGAAGAACGCTGTACCGGTGGCGAAATCTGTGAAGTCCACACCTTGGAAAACAATAGGGCTATCGGAACTAGCCCATCTGACGCCTAGGTAGAACGATAGCAAGCAGCCGAACGCCCTACGGAAACCCTGGGGATAAGCCAGTTCGCTCGCCAAGAATTCTGGTCCGTCATCATATTTTCGTTCGAGAATCTCCTTCTGGACGACTGCCCCGACGATAAGTGCAGTTAGGCTAGTCCAGTAGAACAGGTTACCTTGTGAGAACACCCTTTGGGATATTCCGTCCTGACGTTCCTTCTCGAGTTGTTCGTCAGACACCTCTAGTAGGAATAGCGAGTCATAAGTGCCAACAGAGATGGTTCGAGTTTCCAAGGTTGCTCCGCTCTCATCAGTGGTTATAGTGCCAGGTGGGTTAATCGAGAAAGACAGGACGTTCCAGTAATCCATCTCGTCGGGTATCCCCCCCCCATCTACTGAGTTTCCGGCTATCCAAAATTGTACTATCCCCATGTCATCATCGGGAGCTGTCCATGTCAATACCCATGATCCATCGAGGTCAGTATCAGAGTGTGAAACATCATCAGCTCGCCCCTCTGCGTAACGTATTTCTTGGTCGTCTTGCCAGGTGAAGTTGCCAATCGAATCAGAAGAAAGCAGGAAACCAGCTTGTGTGTTTCCTTCACCGCCCGATAGGGTAAGAGAGTCAGCTACCCTGATAGTGAGTTGATAACTCTCTGATGGTTCGTACATAAGGGGGACACCCGTAACCATTACAACTGCTCTATCTGATGATGCGCCGTTGTTGTGGCATGAGCAACCATACTTTACGGTCAACTCATCGTCTGAATTGTAAGCCCCGGGGCCGTTGCTCATTCCAAGAGCAGGAATTGATACCGCAGCTACTACTACAAGGCATATGAAGGCGCGACTAACGCTCAAACGCATGATATCACTATACCTTTCTCGCAGTCGATGTCAAATAACGGTTGGGGGAGATAGACCTCATAACTCCTTGATAGAGGAATTCAATTCATTCATCATCTTCTTACCGTCACCGAATAGCATCATAGTCTTGTCATCATAGAATAGGTCGTTGTCAACGCCTGCATATCCAACGGAAAGGCTCCTTTTGATAATTACAACAACTCTTGCCTTGTCAGCGTCGATGATCGGCATTCCTCCAAGTGGCCCATCGCCTGTACGAGCAACCGGGTTAACGGTATCATTGGCGCCTATTACGAGAGCAACGTCGGTCTCCGGGAGTTCGGAGTTAATGTCGTCCATCTCAATGAGTTGTTCGTATGGGACGCTAGCCTCGGCTAATAGTACATTCATGTGTCCTGGCATCCTACCTGCGACAGGATGGATCCCGTACGAAACCTCCACACCCTGAGACTCCAGAAGGTCAGCGAACTCCTTGACAGCATGCTGTGCCTGACTAACTGCCATACCATAGCCAGGAATAATTACGCACTTGCTTATGCCATCGCAAACCATTGCTACCTCCTCTGGGTCGCTTCCTACTTTGGTTCTGGTAACCGACTCACGGCCGCCTCCTCCGAATGACTTGAAAAGGACTGCAGTGAGGGTTCTGTTCATCGCTTTGCACATAATGAAAGTCAGGATTAGGCCGGCCGCTCCCACCATAGAGCCAGCGATAATCAGGACATTGTTTCCTATCACGAAACCGGTGAAAGCTGCGGCAATTCCCGACATTGAATTCAGGAGGCTCACAACAACCGGCATGTCAGCACCACCAATTGGTATAACGAATAGCACGCCAAGTAGGCAAGACAGGCCGACTAGTGAATAGATGTAGTCGTAATTCTCAGGTTCTTGGATTGTTAGTCCAATCAGAGAAATGCAACTAATCAATATCGCGCACTTGACAGCATTAAGCCATGGGGGCCCCCAAGTAGGGAAACTAACCCATTTACTCCGCCCTCGATCATCCTTTTTCGTGAAAGGGATGTAGAACCCTCCCCTGAGTTTTCCCATAGCCATGAGGCTTCCAGTAAGCGTAACCCATCCGACTATTCCGGAAAGTCCTATTGCGATCCATGTGGCGTATAACTCGATGCCTGCATCTGGGATTTCCCCCTCCTGTAGCCGCTTGAGTACTTCTGAAAGACCCACAAGTGCTGATGCCCCCCCGCCAAATCCGTTGAATAGGGCGACCAGTTCTGGCATCTCAGTCATCTCAACCGTAGTAGCCATAATGTATCCGATGATGGTACCAAGAGCTAACCCGGCGGCTATCAGCTCAATTCCGATAATCCCCTCAGAATACATCTTTACGAGTGTAACTAGAACTGCAAGAAACATCCCATAAGCGCCAAGACGATTGCCCTGAGGGGCAGTTTTAGGACTGGAAAGACGTTTTATACCGAAAATAAACAGAGCTGCCGATACAAGGTAACCTATGTCCCAGACAACCGAGTCGACCATC
>CEUQ01134271.1_pt1 | contig 11439 bp, 13 predicted proteins | sample 361491 | NCBI WGS metagenome assembly CEUQ01 (sample SAMEA2622796, study PRJEB7988) | marine metagenome | biome: marine biome (ENVO:00000447); feature: marine epipelagic mixed layer (ENVO:xxxxxxxxx); material: "saline water (ENVO:00002010), including plankton (ENVO:xxxxxxxx)" | depth 120 m | reverse complement strand
TATTTATCAATGTTATTTATTGGTTCATCATTACTAAACCAAACTTTGACCATATTTTTTGCTGTTTCAGAAGAAAGATTTTTACATATATCCTCTATATAAACTGTTTCTTCATTTGTAGGGATTTGAAACTTATCGCATAGTAATTTGAGAGACTCTGCATTTGGTTTTGGTTTAAAATTAAAATCTACAATATCCATTATTTTCCCTTCAAATAAATCATCTATACCTATTTTTTTCATACAATTAATTGCATGTTCTTTACTACCATTTGTCGCGCAGTATGCTTTGACATCAAGTTTTAATAATTCTTCTCTAAGTTCGATATCTTTTTCAAGGCAATTATAATTTATGTTGTGTACATAAGATAAGAACTCATGAGGATCGATTATCTCGGGGTAGTTTTCCATTAGCCCTCTTAAAGAAGTATCATATTTATAAAAGTAGTCTGCTTGTATTTCCTTTGCTTTAGTTTTATCAATATTAAGCTTAAGTGCTATAAATTCTGTCATTTTTTTTGATACTTGGGAGAATAAAATCTTTAAATATTTAGGATGATAAACACATCCGTCCATGTCTAAAATTAGATACTTTATTTTTTTTAGATCTTTCATTTTCTAATTAAAGTTCCGGCACCTTTATCAGAAAATAACTCAAATAATATTGAATGTGGTTTTCTTCCATCAACAATTACAACTCCTGTTACTCCGTTATTTACTGCATCAAGGCAAGTATTTATCTTTGGGATCATGCCTCCAGAAATATCACCATCTTTGAGCATTTTTTCTGCAACTGAAGTGTTTATTTCAGTTAAAAGTTTTTTATTTTTATCAAGTACGCCCTCAACATCTGTCATCAATAATAATCTTCTTGATTTAAGCTCTTTTGCAATTGCACCAGCAGCCACATCTGCATTTATATTATAAATCTTTTCATCTTCTCCAATTCCCATTGGGACTATTATTGGAATTTTTTTTTCTCCAATTATATTTATAATTTTTTCTTTATCTATCTTCTTTGGTGTACCGACAAAACCAAGTTTTTTCTTTTCAGGAATAATTTTGATTATATTTTCACTTTTTGGTGTTACTGCTTTAACATTTGTTTGAAAATTTTTTAAATTATTTATAATTTCAGAATTTAATTCTAAAAGTGCTTCTTCGACAACTTTTATTGTTATTTCGTCAGTAACTCTTAAACCATCAATAAATTTTGATTCAATATTTAATTTATCAAGCTTTTTTTTTATATTTTTTCCACCGCCATGAACAACTATTGCTGACAATCCCAACTTATATATTACCGAAACATCTTCAATGAATTGTTTAAATAAATTTTCATCAAGCAGTACTGATCCACCACATTTAATTACAACTACTTCTTCTAAATACTTTTCAATATATTTTTTAACTTCGTTAATAGATGGACCATTAGTGGGTAAAATTTTTTCTAAATCCATTTATTTTACTGATGTTTTAACAGTTGTTCTTTTCATAATAACAACTTGTTGAGCCATTGTTAAAATATTATTTACTGTCCAATAGATAACTAGTCCAGAAGGAAATGGAGCTAATATTACTGTAAGAAAAAGTGGAAAGAACATAAATATTTTTGCTTGTATTGGGTCAGGAGGTGTAGGGTTAAGTTTTTGCTGTAAGTACATTGAAACTCCCATAAGGCAAGGCCAAGCGCCAATTAATAAAAATGACGGTGGATCCCAAGGTATTAAACCAAAAAAATTAAAAATTGATGTAGGATCTCTTTCTGACAAATCTTGTATCCATCCAAAGAATGGCTGATGTCTCATTTCAATAGTAACGAATAACATTTTATATATTGCAAAAAAGAATGGTATTTGAATTAAAATTGGCAAACATCCAGAAACAGGATTAACTTTTTCTTTTTTGTATAGTGCCATCATTTCTTGTTGCAATTTTACTTTATCCTCTTTATGTAGCTCTTTTAATCTTACCATTTCAGGCTGAAGAACTTTCATTTTTGCCATTGAACGAAAAGAATAATTTGCAAGAGGAAAAAATGCTAATCTTATACAAATAGTAATCAAAACAATTGCTATTCCAAAGTTGCCAGAAATTTTAAAAAAGTAATCAATAGCAAAAAATAATGGTTTAACTATAAAATAAAACCATCCCCAATCAATAGCTAAATCAAATTTATCTATTTTTAATTTTTCTGCGTAGCCATCAATAACACTAACTTCTTTAGCTGCCACAATAATTTTTATATTATTTGATTTAGTTTCATTTGCACCAACTGTTGTAGGTTTTGTTTCAATAAAATTAGCCTTAAATTTATTTTTAAATTCAAAATCTGCTTTAAAGTTTTTATTTTTTTCAGGAATCAAACTTGTAATCCAATATTTATCTGTAATCCCAAGCCATCCTTTTTCTGCATTTACAGAATATTTTTTTTCTTCAATATCGTCATAATCTTGTTCAACTAACTGATCATCAAATACTCCCAGAAGTCCTTCGTGGAGAATGTAGAAGTTGGTTACTTCAGGTGCAGTATTTCTTATAATTTGACCATAAGGGTAAAAATTATATTTTTTTTCTGTTGTATTTTTTATGGTTTGATTAACCGTAAACAAGTATTCATCATCAATACTAATTGTTTTTTCAAATACTATTCCTTGATCGTTTTTCCAACTTAGATTGATAGGATTATTTGGTGTAAGTTTATTATTTCCAACTACATTCCATGTTGTTTTACTATTAGGGACATCTATGTTTTCACTATTTGTTGCCCAACCAGTTTCAATATAATATCCATTTTTCAAATTTCTTGGATTTAATAAAACTACTTGGTCTGATCCATTTAATGTCTCAGTATATTTTTTAAATATAAGGTCATCAATTAAAGCTCCTTTTAATAATATTGATCCTTTTATACTTGTATTTTCAAAATTTAATCTTTCATCTTGCTTTTTTGCTTCATCTCTTGAAATTTCAATTATTTTTTCTTCAACTTCTAAACTTGGCGCATCTGTTGTTTCAGAAATTTGATTATCTTTTTCTTTTATCTGTTTAAGCTCTTGGGGCGGTGGAGCAAAAAAAAGTGAATATAGAATAATTACTGCTGCACTTAAAGATATTGCTGCAATGACATTTTTTGTATCCATTTAATTTTTCTTTTTTTTAATTGGGTCAAATCCACTCCCACCACCAAGTATTTTAAATGGATGACATGATAAAATTCTTTTTAAACCTAATAAGCAACCTTTAATAAATCCAAACTCATTTAAAGATTCAATGAAATATTGAGAGCAAGTAGGAAGATATCTACAATTATTTCCCATATAAGGCGAGATTATTAATTGATAAAATTTAATTAGTGTTATTAAAATTTTAGAAAATATATTCATTATTTAATTCTATTATATTCCTTTTTTAAAGAATTTTTAATGTCAACGTATTTAGCATTAATTATTGGTTGCTTTACAATAACTAAATATGAATATTCAAAGTTTATTTTTGAAATTTTTGTTATTTGATTCATTATATTTTTAAGCCTTCTTTTTATTTTATTTCTTATTACAGCTTTTCCTATTTTTTTTTTTACAATAAAACTAATGTTTAATTTTTTAATATTTTTATCAGAGAGTTTTTTGAAGAAAATACTTAGGTATTTATTTGATACTTTTTTGCCAGTTAGAATTAATTTGAAATCTTTATTTTTTGAAAGGCTTAGTATTTTAGTCTTCATTAAACAGTCAATTTTTTTCTTCCTTTCGCTCTTCTTCTTGCTAATAATTTTTTTCCACCCTTAGTCTTCATTTTCGATCTAAAACCATGCTTACGGGCTCTACGTTTTTTTTTGGGATTCCAAGTTCTTTTCATAATAAGTTAATATATTGTTGTTAAAATTTCGGTAGTTATAAGAAATAAGTGTAATAAAGTACAGCTAATTTTAGAACATAAATGTATGAAAAAAGATAATAAAATTAAAATATTTATCGGATTATTCTATTTGTCCTTTATCTCAATATTTTTATATTACCTTTTCACAAATTTTACATTTCAGCAGCTAACCTCTTATAACTTTATAAAAGAAAATATTGAATTCTTTTCAGAATTAAAAAAAAATAATATAATTTTATTGTCTTTATCATTTTTGATCTTTATCATTTTATGGGTATTCCCTTTTCTTGGATTTGGATCTCCAGTCGCGTTATTAGGTGGATTTATTTTAGGTAAATGGTTAGGTACAATTATAGTAGTTTTGGGGATGAGTATTGGAGCGACTTTTTTATATATTTTTGGAAATTATTTTTTAAAAGATTTTGTAAGAAAAAAATTTTTAAATAAATTTCAAAATTTAGAAATTAAATTTAAAAAATCTGAATTCATTTATTTATTAATCTACAGATTTTGTGGAGGTATACCTTGGCAGCTTAGTTGTATTTTACCAACTATATTTAATGTTAAAATAAAAAATTACTTATTTGCAACTTTATTAGGTATAATTCCTCAAATTTTTTTAGTTGTATCAATTGGAAGTGGATTAGAAAAAATTATAAGTGAAAATCTAGAGCCTCCAAAAATACCTGATATAATTTTTTCCCCAGATATTTATTTACCCATAGGATTGTTTATTATTTTGATAACTATTACAATAATATTTAGAAAAAAATTTTACAAAAATTAATTAATTAATTTTTTTAAGATAACTTGTAGGACTTTCTTTTAAAATAATTTTCAAAGCTTTGTATGGTATTCTGTATCCAGGAAAAGAAGCGACATCACCTGTCATCACAGTTTTAGGATTCCATCCAAAACAGTAAAATATAACTAAAAATATAAAAATTTTTCTATTAATTTTCTTAAAAATATCTTTTTCCAAAAATTTGAGAGAAATATTGATCATATTATTTTTACTTAAATAAATGAAAGTAACAAAAGAAAAAAAATAGCTTATGTTAATCCATCTGCCCCAATCATATCCCATAGCAAAAAGTACAGTAATAGGTGATAACAATATTAGAAATGGAAAAAATAAATTTTTAAAATTTTTGAAAAGTAAAATTTTATTTTTAAACTTTGTATTTAAAAGTAATAAAAATAAAGGTCCAAAACCAACTAAAAAAATTAAAAAATATCTAAATAAAATTACAAATGAATATCTTCCAAAATTTCCTTCAAATTGTTGATATATTGAGGATTTTGATTTTAATAATTCACAAGACATATAACAACTTTCATTAAAATTTTTAAGAAGTGAATTGGCCATAAGTTCATGATTCTCATTTGAGATTGGATTTAAGACAATATAAACTGAGATAATTATTGATGGTATATAAGCTAAAGCTTGAATAAAAAATATTTTATTAATTCTTTCAATTTTATTTTCAACTAAATCAATAAAAAATAAAAATAAAATAAAAAATACTACAGGCTCCCAAATTAAAATTGTTATAGGAAAAAAAATTAATTTATAAAAAAATTTATGATTATGTTTATGAATAGGAATAAAAGTATAGACTAGAAAGTATATAAAAATAAAAAGTTCTTTCCTAGCCAACACTTCAATTTCTGCAATTGGATAAAGTAAAAAAATTGGTGTAAAAATTGAAAAAATTAAAATTTTATTAACTTCTATATTTTTTAAAAAATAGTAAATAAGTAAAAAATAAGTTCCAACAGTTAGAATCTGGAATGAAAAAATTGTATCACGAAGATCACCTGAAAACACTTTAGCGATATAAAACGAAATTTGACCTACTAGCCCCCTTTTTGTAAAACCACCTTCGTAATTAATTAGCCATTCAGAAATTGTTGAATCATTTGCTACATGGTGCTTTTGAAATAAAAAAAATACAGCAAAAAAAAATAATATGATTAAATAGTTTAGTAAGTATAAATTAATATTTTTCTTCATAAATATAGTGCTTGATTAATCTGTATATTATTTTTTTTCCAAAAAATTTATCTTTCCGTTTAATATTATTTCTACGTAAACATTGTAAATAATTTGACTTTTTAAGTTTAGAGTCTTTTTCTCTTATAAATTTTTTATTTACTGAAATATATTTTTTGTAATTGAGTCCAAAATATTCAAAAGCAAATTTCATCAAATTAATAGCAGAGTAGGATCTTCCATTTGATAAAATAAAATCTTGAGGTTTTTTGTTAACAAACATCAGTAAATATTTACATTGTTCCTCACACCAATTCCATTCTCTAGAAATATTTAAATTTCCAAATTCAGTTTTTATATTTTTTTTTTTTGCTCTAATTGCAGCTAGACAAATCTTTGGAACAAGATAATTTTTTGGTCTAAATAAAGACTCTGTATTAAATATAATAGCATTATATGACTTCAAATAAAAATTATCTCTATAATATTTGGTTTCATTATGTGCTTTCAATTTTGCTAAACCATATGGACTAATAGGTTTTTTTATAGTGCCAACTGATATTTTTTTTTTATAATTTCCATAAATTTCACAAGAAGAAAAATTAATAAATTTACTATCAATTTTAAATTTTTTAATAACTTCAAGAAAGTTTCTACATCCAACATAATTACTTAAATAAGTTTCTCTTTTATTTTTAAAAGATTTACCAGGCGAACTTTGACTAGCTGTATAAAATATAATCTGTGGTTTATTTTTTTGTAATAATTTTTTTATTTCTATCTTCTTTAAAATATCCAGTTTTTTAATATATAATTTTTTATCCTTAATTTTTTTTTTAGCATTTTTTAGTGATCTAGTGGTTATTATTACTTTAAATTTTTTTTTTAAAAGTTTTTTGGCAAGCAAAATACCAAATTGCCCTGTTCCACCAACAATTATTGCAATAGATTTTTTCATGGATATATTTACTTATATAATGATAGTAAAAAAAAAAATATTAATATTTACAGCTACTTATAATGAAAAAGATAATATTGAACCATTAATTAAATCGATTAACTTTTATAATTCGGAAGTAAATATATTAATTATAGATGATAATTCACCCGATTTAACATTTAAAAAAGTTGAAGATCTTAAAAGCGAATATAATAATATTATTTTAAAAGTAAGAAATTCAAAAAATGGTTTGGATACTGCTCATAAAGAGGCTTATGATTTCGCTCTTAAAAATGACTATGATTATCTGATAACAATGGATGCTGACTTATCGCATGATCCATCAGAAATTACTAATTTTATAAAATATCTCGATAAATTTCCTTTTGTAATTGGCTCCAGATATATTGAAGGAGGCAGATGTGAAATGAAAGGTAGAAGATTAATTATTAGTAAATTTGGCAATAAATTAATCAAAACAATATTAAATATAAATTGTAATGAGTTTACGACATCATTTAGAGGATTTAATTTAAAAAAATTAGAAAATTTTCACTTAAATTTAGTTCAAAATAAAGGGTATAGTTTTTTTATGGGAACAGTATTTGAAATTAATAGATTAAATTTTACAATTAAAGAAATTCCAATAACTTTTAAAGATAGAAAAATGGGAATTTCTAAAATTCCTAAGATAGAAATTTTGAGAACATTAAAAAATTTATTTTTGTTGTATCTAAAATAAAAACTAAATTTTATGGTGCCCCTACCAAGAATCGAACTTGAAACTTAACCTTACCATGGTCATGTTATACCATTTAACTATAGGGGCAAAAAAATAAAATATTTACTGTATAAATTAGAAATTTTCAAATTATTGCCATTTTTTTTTATTAAAAAACAGGCTATATCTTTCTTTTAGGAAATGTTATGGGAATTCATTACGATTATAAATCAACTAGAGGCGCTAAGGCTATGGAAAAGCAAGCGAAAAGGGAAAAGAAATTAGCCGAAAGAAGAGCTAAGAAGCAAGCAAAAACTGGATTCATAAAAGAAAAAAACCAGGATAAAAGTATTCCTTTAGACCAAGTAATAACATTAGATCATCTCACAAATCCTGATAAAAAGTAAATGAATAAAAAAGATAAGCCTAGCAAATTAGAAATTGCATTAAAAAAAAATTTAAGAAAAAGAAAAATTTTTCAAAAAAAGCAAAAGAAAAATAATAAATAGAAATGTCTATTCAAACAGATTCTTGGATAAAAAAAATGTGCAAAGAACACAACATGATAGAGCCATTTTTAGAGGAACAAGTTTCAAAAGGAGTAATCTCAAAGGGTTTGTCAGGTATGGGTTATGATGTTTCTATTTCTGATGAATATAGAATTTTTACAAATGTAAATAATTCTTTAGTTGATCCAAAAAATTTCTCAGATGAGAATTTTGTAGAAAGAAAAGGACCATATTGCATTATACCGCCTAATAGTTTTGTACTCGGAAAAACAGTTGAATACTTCAGAATTCCAAAAAATGTTCTATGTGTTTGTGTTGGTAAAAGCACATATGCCAGGTGTGGTATTATAGTTAATGTTACACCAATAGAAAATTCGTTTGAAGGAAACATTGTAATTGAGATGTCAAATACCACCCCAAATCCTGCTAAGGTTTATTCAAATGAGGGCATTGCTCAATTTTTATTTTTTAAATCAGATACAGATCCAGAAACTACTTACGCTTCAAAAAAAGGAAAGTACCAAGGTCAGACAACTATACAAGTCGCAAAAATAAAATAAAATGGATAAGCTTTTGATCTCAGGTCCTTGTAAAATCAAGGGACAAGTCTTAATAAGTGCTTCAAAAAATGCTGCACTTCCAATTCTAGCTTCTACTTTGCTTTTTGATAAACCGGTAATTATAAATAATCTCCCTAAAGTAAAAGATATAGATACTATGTTAAATCTATTGAAATCTCTTGGATCAAAAATTCAATTTTCTAAAAATAGAAAAATTGTAAAAATTATAAAAACTAGAAAACAAAAATATTTTTCAAATTATTCAATCATGAAAACCATGAGAGCGGGTATACTTGTTCTTGGTCCAATGGTTTCTAAATATCATAAATCAATTACAAGTTTTCCAGGAGGATGTATTTTAAATGGTAATTCAGGAAGACCAATAAATTTACATTTGAATGCTTTAAAAAAACTTGGAATGAAATATGAAATAAAAAAAGGTTACATTTACGCAAAGTCTAAAGGAAAACTAAAAGGAAATAATATTAAATTTCCAAAGATAAGTGTTGGTGCGACTGAGCAGCTTATCATGTCGGCCGTTTTAGCTAACGGCCGGACACTGTTACAGAACTGTGCGTGTGAGCCGGAGATAAAAGATCTAACAAATTTTCTTAAATTAGCTGGTGCAAATATAAAATGGATTGGAAAAAGAAGTTGTCAAATAATAGGAGTTAATTCATTAAAAGAAACAACTTATTCTATAATGGGTGATAGAATAGAAGCAGGAACATTTTGTGTAGCAGCAACTCTTACAAAAGGAGATTTATTAATTAAAAATTTTAATCCAAAATTAATTCAGACAGAATTGAATTTGTTGAAAAAAATTGGTGCACAAATTAAAACTGCTAAAGATAAAATACATATAAAAGGACCCAAAAAAATTAAGAGTATTAAAAATATAACAACTAAAGAGTACGATGGTTTTCCTACAGATTTACAACCTCAATTTATGGTACTTCTTTGTAAAGCTAATGGTATTAGTTCGATTACAGAAAATATTTTTCAAGGAAGATTTATACATGTTATGGAGCTTCAAAGACTCGGTGCCAAAATATTTATAAAAGATAGGACAGCAATAATCGAAGGAAATACAAATTTTATTGGCGCAGAAGTAATGTCAAGTGATCTTAGAGCATCAGCTGCCTTAGTTCTTGCTGGCATAGCCTCTAAAGGACAAACAACAATATCTAGAATATATCATTTAGATAGAGGTTATGAAAAAATAGAAAAAAAATTAAATAAAATAGGGGCTAAAATTAAAAGAGTTTCCTAGATGAGCAAAAAAAAATATCTAGCAAAAATAATTGCAAAAGATCCTAGTGGTCTACAAATAATTTCTGCTTGCTGTTCAGAAGGTAAAGTTAAAATAGAAGAAATTAAATTTTTAGAAAAAAATAAATTATTTTTATTTTCAATACAGAGACTAAATAAAGAAAAAGGGAATGAAGAAAAAATAAATAGTATCTGTAAATTTGAGTTTGTTGATAATGTAAAATCAAAAAATATTAATCAAAATGATATAAATAATGTTTTAGAATTATTGGCAATAGATCTTTTTAAAGTCGGTCAAAATTATGAAATTACACTTTTATTTCAAAATAATGCATTTATAACTCTATTTACAGAAATTTTGGAAGTAACTCTAGAGGATCAAAATAAATTGAATGATTAACTTATTAGATTGCAAAAAATTAAATTATTTAGACAGATTAAAAGTAATTCTAAACAAAAGAAGATTTGCGAAGAAGATTAATACAAAAATAGCCTACAAAATTGTAAATGATATAAGAATTCATAAGAAAAGAGCACTTTTAAAATATGAAAAAAAATTTAGCAATAATATTAAAACTAAATCAACTATAAAAGAAATTAATAAATCAATAAAAACTTTAGACCCTAAAGTAAAAAAAGCTATAGATTTTGCTTATTCTAGAATATTAAAATTTCATTCATTACAAAAAATACAAAATATTAAATTTTTAGATAAATATAATAATAAAATTGAGTATAAATATAAACCAATTGAATCTGTAGGAATTTATGTTCCGTCAAATTTGCCATCATCATTATTAATGAATGCTATTCCAGCTAAAAAAGTTGCAAAGGTCAAAAGAGTTGTTATTGCGAGCCCAAGACAAAATGGAAAATTAAATCCCGCAATTATGTATGCTGCTAAGAAATGTGGTATTTCTGAAATTATATGTGCTGGTGGATCACAGGCTATTGCGAGTTTAGCTTATATTCAGAAAGTAAATAAAATTGTTGGACCAGGAAATGATTATGTTGCGAGAGCCAAAAGAGAAGTTTTTGGAGATGTTGGAGTCGAAGGAATGATAGCTGGACCAAGTGAAATTACTATTGTTGCGGACAAAAGTACAAATTTTATGGATGTTATTACATCTATGATTGGACAAGCTGAACATGATATAAATTCTCAGTGTATATTAATTTCAAAAAATCAAAATTTAATAAAATCTGTAAAAAAATTTTTAGCTAAAAATTTAAGTAGCATACCTAGAAAAGAAATCATAAAAAAAAGTCTTAAAAAAAATGGTTTAATCATTAAGGTTTACAATGATAAGCAAATGATTAATATTATTAATGAAATAGCACCTGAACATTTAGAGTTAAATTTATTAAACTATAAAAAATTAATTAAGAAAATTAATAATGTAGGAAGTGTTTGTATTGGAAAATATTCTGCAATGGCTGTTTCAGATTATAATGTTGGAACAAACCATGTTTTACCCACTCTTGGATCAGCAAAATTTTCTTCTGGATTGAATGTAAGTGAATTTTATAAAAAAATAAGCTATATAAAATTATCAAAAA
>CEUQ01077387.1_pt1 | contig 11466 bp, 10 predicted proteins | sample 361491 | NCBI WGS metagenome assembly CEUQ01 (sample SAMEA2622796, study PRJEB7988) | marine metagenome | biome: marine biome (ENVO:00000447); feature: marine epipelagic mixed layer (ENVO:xxxxxxxxx); material: "saline water (ENVO:00002010), including plankton (ENVO:xxxxxxxx)" | depth 120 m | reverse complement strand
TGGACACTGCCGGTCGTGTCGATCGATTCAAGAAGAAGTACGACAAGAAAGCCGAGTAAAAAGGCGGGCTTTGTAGGCGCGTAATCGCACCTCCGGCCATTCATACCATGAAAGCTTTCCTCATCGACCCGCTGCTCGACGATCGACTTGCTGAAGTCGAGCGTCGTTTTGAAGGGGTGGAAGAAGCGCTTTCCAGTCCAGAAGTCTTGGCAGACCCGACGAGGATACGGGAGCTAAGTCAGGAGCGTTCTTGGCTTGAGCCAATCGTGATATGTGGGAATGACTTGCGAGCTGCATTGCAGGAGTGCGAGGGCGCTGTTGAACTAATCGGGACGTCGGAGGATCCCGAAATGGCCGCACTCGCAGAAGAGGAAGCCCGATTTCTCCAGGGCAGGATTGAGATTCTAATTGGAAAAGCGAAAGAGCTTCTGATTCCTCCCGATCCCTTAGGAGATCGCCCAGCTGTGATCGAGATCCGAGCCGGTACAGGGGGGGACGAGGCCGGATTGTTCGCGGCGGACCTTATGAGAATGTATCGGCTTTACGCGGAGCATGCGGGTTGGGCGATCGAACTTGTTGATGTTTCAGAGGGGATTCCTGGTGCGGTAAAGGAGGTCGTGTTTACTGTGAGAGGTAAGGGTGTCTATGGGCGACTGCGTCGTGAATCGGGCGTGCATCGTGTGCAGAGAGTTCCTGCGACAGAGAGCCAAGGACGGATCCACACATCTGCTGCGACGGTGGCCGTACTTCCGGAGGCTGAGGACGTTGATGTTGACATCGATCCCAATGAGTTGCGGATTGATACATTCCGCTCTTCGGGTCCAGGTGGCCAATCAGTGAATACTACTGATTCGGCGATCCGGATTACTCACATACCAACAAGTCTTGTGGTATCGTGCCAGGATGAAAAGTCCCAGCACAAGAACAAGGCAAAGGCGTTGAAGGTACTGCGGAGCCGACTTTTGGACTTAAAGATTGCCGAGTCGGAGGCTGAGCGTGCTCGGGACCGGAAGACCCAGATAGGGACGGGTGATCGCTCAGCAAAGATCCGCACGTACAATTTTCCTCAGAATCGGGTGACTGATCATCGCATCGGCCTGACGCTATACCGTCTTAGCGAGATTTTAGACGGTGATCTGGAGGAGGTGATCACAGCACTCCGCTTGGCCGAGCAGGAAGAGCGGATGGAGGATCACGAGGCATGAAGAGCAGGGGTCACAGTCACCAGGGCGCCGTTGTCTCACCTGCCTCCGCTGATCAATGGTCGGACTCAGATCCATGGACTCTGCTCCGGCTCATTCTCTGGAGTTCAGAATATCTTGAGGGGAAGGGTCTGTCGTCGGGTCGCCTCGATGCAGAGTACCTCCTCGCTCATGTTCTAGATATCGGTCGTCTCCAGCTTTACATGGATTTCGAGCGGCCTCTCAAGCAGGAAGAGCTGAATCAATTCCGGCCGCTTCTTAAGCGGAGGGCAAGCCGTGAGCCTCTCCAGTACATACTTGGGTGCCAACCGTTTCGTGAGCTCGAACTGAGCCTTCGCCCGGGTGTCTTGATTCCTCGACCTGAGACCGAGCAGCTAGTCGATGAGGTGCTTGATTGGTTTTTAAGAGAGGAAGTTGATCGACCGACGGCACTGGATGTTGGAACTGGTAGTGGAGCTATAGCCCTCTCTCTCGCGGCCGAATCCGGTGCCAAAGTCGTGGCGACAGATATCAGCAGCGTGGCACTGGACCTCGCTCGGTCTAATGCAGAGGCGGCTGGCCTAGGGGCCCTCGTTGAGTTCCGAGAGGGTCGTATCTTCGAACCAATCCCAGTCAAGGCTAAGTTCGATGCAATTGTTTCGAACCCACCGTACGTGAGGGAGGTGGACGAACGGCTATTGGAGCCTGAAGTACTCGATTGGGAACCGCGAGAAGCATTGTTTTCTGGGAAAGACGGACTCGACGTCATTCGTGGTTTGGTTGCAGGTGCATTCCAATACCTACGGCCCGGTGGCTTGTTAGCTCTCGAGGTTGGCGTAGGCCAGGCAAAGGAGGTCGCACTCATGCTTGAAGATTCGGGGCACTATGAAGCCGTCCAAATCAAGCGGGATCATGCAACATTGGAACGATTTGTCATAGCGCATGTGAGCATGTGCGATGAAGACGCGCGGGCTGAACGGGCCCTCTCAAGAGGAGATGTGTGAGATGATGGGTATTTTCGATATGGCAAAAGATCTTGGTAATGCGTTGGCTCGAACGGACGAGTATCAGAATTTGAAGCGGGCTTCTGATGCCGCAGAAGAGGATCGCGATCTAGTAGACTTGAAGAACCGCATCCAATCGATTGAGGCAGAAATCCAGGCCAGCCTGCAGTCCGGTCAGGAACCGAGTGAAGAGTTGAGGTCTTCGTATGCGAAGACAGCAGAGGAATTGCAGGCTATGCCGGCGTTCCAGAGAGTGATTGCGGCTCAGACGAACTTTGAGAAGATCATGTATAAGGTGAACGAGACAGTGGCGAAGGGTATTGAAGAAGGTGCTCAGAGTCGCATCATTATTCCCTCCTAAGTGTATCGCTCCCCACTGATCTGCGTTCAACAACGAACCCACTAGAGGACACATTGAAAAAGCCCGAAGAGATCAAGCCGGCCGAGGGTAAGCTCGGCGTACTCCTTCCTGGATTTGGAGCAGTGGCGACGACATTTGTTGCTGGTGTAGAGGCGGCCCGCCAGGGCCTAGCAAAGCCGATCGGATCACTTACGCAGATGAACACCATTCGTCTCGGGAGGCGAAGCGACGACAACACTCCTTTGATAAAAGACTTCGTTCCTCTGGCCGGTCTCGAAGACATGGTATTCGGAGCCTGGGACCCGATTCCGGACAATGGTTATGACAGCGCAGTCAACGCGGGTGTGCTCCACAAGGAAAACCACCTAGATCCGATAAGGGATTTCCTCTCGTCGATAAAGCCGATGAGGGCGGCATTCAATCCGGAGTATGTCAAGAAACTGGACGGGACAAACAAGAAAACTGGGACGAAGAAAGAGCAGGCTGAAGAGATCCGGGCCGATATCCGCACCTTTATGGAGAAGCATGGGTGTGACCGCGCGGTGATGGTGTGGTGCGCGTCAACTGAGGTGTTTTTGCGTCCCGGTGCGGCTCACGAGACAATCGAGGCATTTGAGGCTGCTATGGAGCGGAATGATCCAGAGATAGCTCCGAGCATGCTCTATGCTTATGCCGCGATAATGGAAGGGGTGCCATACGCCAATGGCGCCCCCAATCTCTCTGCTGACATTCCTGCGCTAGAATCACTCGCGAAGGAAAGGGGGGTGCCAATCGGCGGAAAGGATTTCAAGACGGGTCAGACATTGATGAAGACTATCTTGGCTCCTGGGTTCAAGACTCGGATGCTTGGACTTTCGGGTTGGTTCAGTACCAATATCCTAGGAAACCGTGATGGCGAGGTTCTAGACGACCCGGAGTCATTCAAGACAAAGGAAGAGTCCAAGCTTGGGGCGCTCGAGCACATTCTCCAGCCTGAGAAATATCCTGATCTCTACGAAGACATGTATCACAAGGTGAGGATCAACTATTACCCACCGCGAGGTGACAATAAGGAGGGGTGGGACAACATCGATATCTTTGGTTGGATGGGGTACAGCATGCAGATTAAGGTTGACTTTCTTTGCCGAGATTCGATTCTTGCAGCTCCGATTGTACTCGATTTGGCGCTCTTCCTGGACCTTGCAGGCCGAGCAGGTATGAGCGGCATTCAGGAATGGCTTTCGTTCTACTTCAAGGCCCCTCAAACGGCGCCCGGGCTCTATCCTGAGCATGACATCTTCATCCAACACTGGAAACTGAAAAACACATTGCGCTGGATGATGGGGGAGGAGATGGTCACTCACCTCGGAGTTGAGTATTACGACTGAGGTGACAAAGCAGACCACGACCCCGTTGTTCATCGTACTCGAGGGAGGAGATGGAGCAGGTAAGACCACACAGGTCACCCTTTTAGCCCGGTGGTTTGATGACCTAGGAATCTCATACGTATCAACGCGTGAGCCTGGGGGCACAGCGGTTGGAGAAGCGATCCGGGAGATCGTACTAGCAGGTCCAGAGATGGACATGCCGGCAGAGACCGAATTGATGCTCATTCTCGGTGCAAGAGCCGCTTTCGTTCGTGATGTGGTCAGACCTGCGTTGGCCGACGGGAAGCTTGTGATTGCTGACCGATTCTCTTTGTCGACAATGGCTTACCAAGGCTATGGCCGTGCCCTTGATCTTGATCAGGTCAAAAGGACGATCTCCATAGCAACTAGCGGCCTGACTCCAGATCTCTACATTGTACTCGACTTGCCCGGTGATGAGGGTGAGAATAGGCAGAGTAAGGACGCAGCGGGTCCCGACCGAATTGAAGCGGAGGGCCGATCCTTCCGTGATACCGTGCGAGAGGCCTATCTTCATCTTGCGTCGACAGAGCCGGACGTCACTGTGGTGTCGGCCATGGGTACCCCGGAAGAAGTGCAAGTTAGGATTAGGGCAGAACTCGTCGCTCGATTCCCAGCTACCTTCACCGATTCAGAGATGATCGAACCCGGAGGTGCGGGGTAGGTAGGGATTCGGTTGCGTCCGCGGTTTAAATCAGTTGAAAAGGCAAGGCGATGAAGCGTAGCGTGGTCTCTCCGGTGCTGGTAGCCTTCTTTTCAGTGGTCGCCGGTGGATGGTTACTGCAAGAGGGCGTCTCGCGGGCGAACAACGTGTACGTGCACGCCCGCGTACTCCAGGAAGTGGTTGACCGAGTTTCCAGCAGCTTTGTAGAGGAAGTTGATAGTGACCTCCTCTACAATTCAGCAATTGAAGGATTGATTCAGGAACTGGGAGATCCTCATTCATCTTTTCTCCCAGCGTCCGAATACGAAGATCTTCGTATTCGAACCGAAGGAGAGTATGGTGGTGTTGGGCTTGAGGTAGTAGATCGCGGAGGGTACGTCACGGTTGTGAGTCCCATCCCTGGTGGACCCGGAAGTCGCATTGGGATTCGAGCAGGGGATCAGTTTTACGAGATCGAAGGCGTTGCAGCCGACACAATGTTTACCGATCAGGCGGTAGAATTGCTTAGGGGTCGTCCAGGCACCGATGTCACAGTTCGTATGCTGCGTCCTGGCCTCGAGGATCCGATCGAATTCACGATTACTCGTGAAGAGATTGTCCTTAGGGCAGTGCCATTCTCGGTGATAGTCAATGATCAGGTTGGGTACGTTCCTCTTACCTCATTCCGTGAGACGTCAGCGACAGAGCTTCGAACTGCGATCGACTCCCTTCGTAAAGATGGTATGAAGTCGCTGGTGTTGGATCTCAGGGGTAATCCTGGTGGTCTACTTGACCAAGGTATTGAGGTGACTGATCTGTTCCTGTCAGAGGGTCAGAACATTGTCGAGACCCGGGGTAGGGATACCAGACAGAATGAGCTGTACGCCGCAGTAAATCCGGATCAGTATCCCGAAATGCCCTTAGTCATCTTAGTAGACAATGGCAGTGCGTCGGCGTCGGAAATTATAGCGGGCGCCTTGCAGGATCACGATCGTGCCATCCTCGTCGGTGAAACAACATTTGGGAAGGGCTCTGTCCAAAGCCTATACCGGCTCACTGGGGGGGATGTGCTTCGACTGACTACGGCTAAATGGTATACACCAGTTGGACGTTCAATTCACTCAGATCAGGATTCCGGCCTCGCATCTTCGGTAAAATCAGAGATGGAATGGGCGTATACGATTACCGGACAAATGGTGGAGCCCGTGAGCATTGAAGGGCGTCCAGAGTTTCTATCTGCGGGCGGTCGGACTCTCTATGGTGGCGGCGGAATCACTCCGGACGTTTATGAGTATCCGGAGACCCTTGGCCTCGAAGAGTCTGGCGGGGTTCTGCGTTTGTTTCAGAGGGGTGGTGGCTTCTCAGAGGCACTCTTTGATTATGCAGTCGGGTATGTCGCGAACCGCCCGGACATTGAGGTTGGGTTTTCACTAACGAAAGAGGATATACAAGCGTTCTACGCTATGCTGGAAGGGTCTGAGGGTGTCGTCGAGTGGACAGAGTTTCAGGCGGCTGATCGATTCGTGCGTTACCACATGGAGCGAGAGATTGCTCTGCAGGCTTGGGGCGCAGGTGGGGAATTTCATCAATTGCAGCGGCACGACCGCCAGCTCGCGCGCGCGTTGGATTTACTTAGGGAGGCCCAAACGCCTGCCGAATTGATCACTGCCGCCTCGGAAGTGAAACCGGACGAGATCCCGGACTGGCAGAATTAGAAAGCTGCCAAAAGGTCGAGTGAGTGATTCCCATGATTGATTTGCTAACATGAGCACGATTGAGGTAGTCCGAGGGGATATCGTCGAATCACGCCATCAAGTTCACCTAGCTATCGTCGACGGATCCGGGACTATTCTTGGTTCCCTAGGGGACGCAAATCGTTATACCTACTATCGCTCCGCTGCCAAACCTATACAGGCACTTCCTCTTGTAGAGGAAGGAGTGCTAGATACCTTCGGACTGACCAGTGAGGAGCTTTCCCTGTGCTGTGCTTCGCATGAGGGTGAAGAGGTTCATGTAGATCGTGCCCGTTCAATCTTGAGTAAGGTGGGAGCGGACGAGTCTCTTCTTCGCTGCGGGGCGCAAATACCGTTCTCGCTCGAGGCCGCTCGTAAGTTGTCCGAAGCTAGGGAACGGCCGCGCCGAATCCACAACAACTGCTCAGGAAAGCACGCGGGCATGATCGCACTCGCAATTGCTATGGGTTGGGATCCGATTGATTACCATCTAGCTGATCATCCCGTTCAGCAACGGATGCTTGAAGAGGTGATACGTTTTTCCAAAGTTTCTTCCGGTCGAGTTGCCACGGGAGTGGATGGATGTGGCGTTTTGTGTTTTGCTGTGCCCCTTCGCGACATGGCCCGATCATTCGCAGCCTTTGCGGTTCAATCTGACCGAGGCGATTCAACGCATCGTATAGTGGATGCTATGACATCAGAACCATTTATGGTCGGTGGGACGGGGCGCACTTGCACTGAAGTAATGGAGATCGCCGGAGACCGCGTCTTCGTAAAACTGGGTGCTGAGGGCGTATACGTAGCAGGGCTGAGACAGTTGGGACTGGGATTGGCGATAAAGGTGGAGGACGGAGGACGTCGTGCTGTTGAAGCCGCGCTGATCCACACACTGCAATCGCTAGGAGTTATTACGGATGGAGAATCTCATAGCCTGAGAAAGCACGGGCGCCCTGTTTTGACGAACACACGGAATGAGATCGTCGGTCAGCTCAGGCCGTCCTTCGATCTTACGATGACCGGTTTAGATACGAGCGGCTGATGTTCGTAGACCGGGCTACGATAGAAGTCATAGCAGGAGATGGAGGGTCGGGTGCTGAGGCTTTTCGTCGTGAATCGGGCGTACCTCGCGGCGGTCCGGCGGGAGGGGATGGGGGGAAGGGGGGCGATGTAGTTCTCCGAGCCGATACCCAGCTTACGACACTTCTTGATTATAGCTATCGCAGGCACTACAGGGCGGAACGCGGCTTGCATGGGGAGGGAAGTAAGCGAACCGGGAAATCAGGTGAGGACCTAGTACTTCTTGTCCCTCCAGGCACTGTCGTATATAACGCTGAAACAGATGATCTGATTGGAGAACTCCTTGAGGAAGGCCAGACAGTGGTCATCGCTCGCGGAGGACGTGGAGGACGTGGCAATGCACGTTTTGCGACAGCGACTAACCAGGCACCGACAAAATGGGAGTCCGGACAAGCAGGCGAAGAGAAGGCAGTAAGACTTGAGCTGAAATTGATAGCGGATGTAGGACTTGTTGGGGAGCCGAATGCCGGAAAGTCGACGTTCCTTGCGACCGTGACTGCCGCTCAGCCCAAAGTTGCTGACTATCCGTTCACAACGCTTTCACCGAATCTGGGTGTCGTTCAGCTCTCGGGGTTTCGCTCGTTCGTCATTGCCGACATTCCGGGCATCATCGAAGGAGCACATGAAGGGAAAGGCCTAGGTCACCAGTTCCTTAGGCATATTGAGCGAACGCGGATCCTGCTTCTCATGATTCCTGTTGATTCTGTCGACCCGCAAGCGGAGTTAGACCGCTTGCGCTCAGAACTGGAGGCCTACTCGGTGGATCTGGCGTCAACGCCATACTTAGTCGCTCTTACCAAAGTCGATGTGCTCGCCGAAGACGCAGAATTGCCTCAGATCGAAACAGGAAATGCCATGGGTATCGCCTCCGTTTCATCTGTCACGCGCACGCACCTTGAATCTCTTCTCGAGCGCTTGTGGAGTGAGAGTCAGAGGGTAGTGGAAGAAGAACGAGGAAGTGGGAAGGAAGACCAGTGGTGGGCGCCCTGACTGTTTCTGTTGTTGGTGTCTCCAGGGATCTGATAGATGCACGGGTGATTTCTCTTCCTAGTCATTATTGGAATGGGTAAGCCTAGTGTGAGTGTATGTTCGGCTGTATCTGCTACTGAGGCATTTTCGGTTTATGTACATGCTCCATTCTGTGCTCGCCGCTGTGTGTATTGCGATTTTGCAGTCACTGTTCAATCAGAGGGAGACCTAGACGGATGGGTTCAGGGACTCCGATCCGAAATCGCTCTGATTGAGCAGGAAAACCTCTTTGTGTTAGCTGATCAACTGGAAACACTTTATGTCGGAGGTGGCACGCCATCCCTGTTAGGTCCCAAAGCAATGTCAAAACTGGCTGGGGTGATAGGATCGCAGCGTCTTACGAGTCAAGATCTCGAGTGGACGGCGGAAGCAAATCCCGAAAGCTTTTCGTCCGAAGTCGCGGAAGAATGGAGAGCAGTGGGTGTGAATCGGATCAGCCTCGGTGCGCAGACCTTCGATGCCGCAGCGTTAAGATGGATGGGACGCTTGCACGGGGTGGAGGGCCCGATAAAAGCGATTGAAGGAGCAAGGGGTTGTGGTATAGAAAATGTGAGCATCGATCTCATCTTCGGATTACCGATTCATATTGGTCGGTCGTGGGAGGATGATCTTAGACGTGTAATCGACTTAGACGTCCCTCACATCAGTATCTATGGACTTACTGTAGAGCCCGGGACACATCTTGGCCAAGAGGTACGACAGGGGCGAGAACCGGCGGTTGACGAAGATCAATACCGGAAAGAATTCCTAATGGCTGCTGAGGCACTAACCGCATCAGGATATCGTCATTACGAGGTCTCAAATTTTGCCCGTCCTGGCTTCGAATCTCGGCACAACACTGCGTACTGGTCTGGTAACCCTTATCTAGGGCTAGGTAATAGCGCACACAGCTTCGCACCTCCGGTACGACGTTGGAATCTTCATTCCTGGGAGCATTATCGAGCCGCGGTAGGTGCTTCTAAATCACCTGAGGCTGATCGGGAGATTCTAGACGAATCGGCATCTCGACTAGAGCGAGTTTGGCTTGACCTCCGAACGATTGATGGGATACCGAGACCTGTGGAAGGCACACCACAGGACAGGCTAGCACGCGACTGGATCGAAAGAGGCTTAGCGGCTTGGATAGGGGACCGCTGTGTACTGACACCAGAAGGTTGGTTGATGTTGGATCAGTTAGCGGTTGAGTATGAAACGTCGGCTTTGGGTTGACCCTTTACGTCCGGCATCCCGAAATTCGATAATGGCCATACTCAATCATAGCGATACGGCAGGAACGGATCTAACAGACCGAGAACGTCAGGTCTTGGAGGCTGTGGTTCGCACATACGTGGATACCGCTGAACCCGCGGGTAGTAGAACCGTTTCTAGTGTTTTTGACCTTGGGGTGTCGGCCGCGACGGTTCGCAACACTATGAGTGATCTTGAGGAGAAGGGGTATCTCTTCCACCCTCACACTTCGGCGGGCAGAGTCCCAACTGACCGGGCGTATCGTTTTTTCGTGGACCGGCTTATGGAACCTCATGAACCTTCAATCCGTGAACGTATTCGCTTGGAGGAGGAGATTGAGCGCTCGGGTTCGTTTGCGGTAGAGCAGCTAGTGCGACATGCGACCCGCGCGATGAGTCTCATTTCCAATGAGTTAGGTGTAGCAGTCGCTCCTAGGATAAACGAAGCCAATCTCGACAGGCTCGAACTTATCAAGGTTTCGAGTAGTAAGGTTCTGCTGGTAGCTACGATAAGAGGTGGCCTTGTGAGAACAGTGTATGCCGACCTTCCGGTCGAGATTGATGAACAGACGCTACTTACTGTTACTCGGGCGCTCAATGAACGACTCGCTGGCCTTTCGTTCTCAGAGATTCGCGGGTCGTTGCCCGATCGCTTACGCGATTCAGTATCGAGCAAAGTGGGTTCAGATCTTATGAACGTGTTCGTCCAGTCAGGATCGGAACTCTTCGATATACAGGCTCTGGATGACACAAGTCTTCATTTAGGTCCTACAAGTGTGCTAGCTGGACAGCCGGAGTTCGAAAGCGGGGAGCAGTTGAAGGGGTTGATTCAGTTGACTGAGAAGAGAGATCTTCTAGCTCAAACGGTGGGGAGCCGGAGACATGGCGGAAGACTTCGGATCACCATCGGTGAAGAGAATGACTCCACAGCACTCTCGGATTTCACCCTCGTAACAGCGGAGTACCGCGTCGGCGATCTGAAAGGGGTTATTGGCGTCATTGGTCCGACGCGAATGCCGTATGAAAAAGTTGTTACCATCGTCGATTACACCTCTACGCTGGTGACTCGTATTTTGGCACCATGACATTAAGCGGTCTCATGCTAAGGCGACTTTTGTCGCTCACCAGGAAATAGATGTCTAATTATTATCAGCTGCTCGGAGTGTCTCACCAGGCAAGTTCTGAGGAGATCAAGAAAGCCTACCGCAAGCTTGCACTCGAGTACCACCCTGACCGAAATCAAGGTTCTCCGGATGCTGAAGAGCGTTTCAAGGAGGTGACGGAGGCTTACGAGGTACTTCGAGACTCAGAGAAGCGCGCTACCTATGACCGTTACGGTAAGCAGGGGCTTGGGGGAAGCAGTCAGGGATCCGGTGCCGCGGGATTCGATTTCAGTGACGCTATTGATGTTTTCATGCGTGATTTCGGAGGTTTCTCGGGGCTCGAAGATATGTTTGGAATGAGTGGAGCACGAAGCCAGCGTAAGTCGAGCCGTAAGGCTCAGCCGGTGCGTATCCGTCTTTCACTAACGCTCGCAGAGGTTGCGACCGGAGTGACAAAGACTGTGAAGGTAGCTTTGCTCGACGGGTGTGGAGCGTGCGACGGTAGTGGAGCGGAGGCGGGAACTCGGCCACAACCTTGCGCTAATTGCGGTGGTTCTGGTGAGGAACGCCACGTGCAGCGATCAGCTTTTGGTCAGTTCGTGAGTTTGCAGCCATGCCGGACTTGCAGAGGTGAAGGGCGGGTTATAGCCGATCCGTGCTTGCAGTGTTCCGGGGACGGAAGGGTACGCTTCGAAAGATCTATCGAAGTGGAAGTTCCGGCCGG
>CEUQ01184930.1_pt1 | contig 11498 bp, 10 predicted proteins | sample 361491 | NCBI WGS metagenome assembly CEUQ01 (sample SAMEA2622796, study PRJEB7988) | marine metagenome | biome: marine biome (ENVO:00000447); feature: marine epipelagic mixed layer (ENVO:xxxxxxxxx); material: "saline water (ENVO:00002010), including plankton (ENVO:xxxxxxxx)" | depth 120 m | reverse complement strand
TTGAACTTAACATTGTTCCTGCAGCTTGAAAATGATCTAAATTATTTTGGTTCTCTGACCATTTCACATAAAGCTTCTTTTCAATAATATTTTTTATTTTATTTGTTAGAGATTCATTTGATTCAGACTCTTCATGAACTAATCCCATATTCAAATTTGAAATACTTACAGCATTTAAAAGCTGATGATTATCAATTGCAGATGGCAGAGGAATCATTACCAATCCTCTTTTTAAACTTGCAGCCTCTGACAATGACAATGCTCCGGCTCTAGAAATAATAAAATCAGACCACAAAATTACATCATGAGGTGAATCATAAAACTCTTTTACTTCGACAGAAATGTTTCCTGAATATAATTCTTTCACTCCTAAAGATTTTTTATTTCCAGATTGATGTTTGACCTCTAATGGCATGTTAAGGGCATTTAGGGCAACCGGAACATTTTTATTAATGTATTCCGAGCCCTGACTTCCACCTGTCACGTAGACTCTTAAAGGATTATGAGGGGTATTTATATAAGACTTTATTTTTAAATTTTTTATAGGATTCCCTACAAGCATCATTTTGTTTGTAATAGGCTCATTGATTGAAAAACCTAAAAAAATTATTTTTGAAAATTTTTTTAATATCTTATTGGAACTACCCATGATTGCATTTTGCTCATGTAAGAAAAGGGGTTTTCTGCAAATCCATGCTGATAAGCCAACAGGCAATGAGACATATCCTCCAAAACAAACAACATAATCAATATTATTTTTTTGTATGTAAAAAATACTTTTTAAAATTGAGGTTGCTAAACCAATCAAGGAAATGATTTTAGCAAGTAAATTTTTTCCTCTAAATCCTCTCATGGGAATAGTTAAGAGATTTATATTCTGAGGAAGAACCTTATTTTCTATGCCAGTTCTTGTTCCAATCCAAATTATCTTATGACTATTTTTCATGCATACCTTGCTAAACTCAAGCGCCGGAAAAACATGACCACCAGTTCCTGCTGCTGAAATTAAAAATTTCATTACTTTATTGTCCTATTTTCAAAATTAATTCTTAATACTATGCCCATAAGAAACATAAATAAAATTAAGCTGGTGCCCCCATAACTTATAAAAGGCAAAGTTAAACCTTTAGTTGGAAGAATTCCAAGATTTACCCCAATGTTAAATGCTGCTTGAATTGCAATTAAGATACCCGCACCAAAAACTAGAAATCCTTGAAACATTTTACCAAGCTCAAGTGCTTTGGTGGATGTTTTTATAATACCAAAAATTAATACAGCGAATAGCAAAATTACTATCAATCCTCCGATCAATCCAAACTCCTCTACAATGACTGCAAAAATGAAGTCAGTATGAGGCTCAGGCAAGTATAAATTTTTTTGAAGACTGTTACCTAAACCGACCCCAAACCAAGCGCCCCTTCCAATACCTAGCAAGGCATTTGATAATTGCCATCCAGGACCACGAAAATACTCAAAGGGTTCTGTGAAAGATATGAATCTTAAATATCTATATGGCTCTAAATAAATAGCAACAGCAGCTAAAATACCAATTAATAAAAGTAATAATGTAAATTGAGAAAATGAAATTCCTGCAAAAAATAATATTGCAATTACTAAAGCTCCAATAACCAAGGTAGCTCCAAGATCAGGTTGTGACAAAATCAATAGACCAAAAATAGCTAAAACTAATAAAGGTCTAAAAAAACCCAATGAAGTATTAATCTCGCCTAATCTTCTTACACAATAACCTGAAATGTAGATAATTAAAGCCAACTTGCTTACTTCAGAAGGTTGAATATTAATTGGGCCAATTCTTATCCATCTTAAACTGCCATTAACTTCTGTGCCAACTCCAGGAATAAAAAGTGCAATAAGTAAAATTAGTGAGCTTAGAAGGATGATCCAATCCAATGTAAGCAATAAATTTGAAGGAATGCTCAATGCAATAATGGTAGCTAAGATACCAATTATAAAAAATATTACTTGTCTTGATGCGAAATGAAATGGAACTCCATAAATATCCTCTGATACATAAATACTTGACGATGCGACCATGACCAAACCAACAAATAATAAACAAAGGTATGGAAAAATAATAAATATGTTTTCTCGATCAATCATAAAAGCTCATCGATAATTGAGTAAAATGATTTCCACGTTCCTCGAAATTTTTATAATCTTTGCCGCTTGGATGGCCTGGTGAAAAAAGTATATTTGTCTGAAAATCATAATCTTGCCTTTTAATTGAAGACATTACCGAAGAAAGATTTTGTTTATGAAAAATTTTTTTCTTTGGATGTATAACTCTTTTATCTATCTCCTTAGCATGATTGCCAAAAATATAAACTTTTTTTGGCCCTAAAAGCTTATATGAATCATATTGTTCCTTGAGTGGGTCTCCACATAAGATCAATTCATATGGACTAGATACTTTATTCAAAGCAAAGTTTAATGCATTAGTATTTGTAGCCTTTGAATCATTTATAAATAACAAATTTCCTTGTATCGCTAAATATTCTAATCTGTGAGGCAAATCCAATAATTTGATATCTTTGACTTCATCTATTCCCCGTCCAGTAATCATTGACCAAAGTTTTTTTGGATCGGACTGATTTGTTGATATTTTAGATTTTTTAATTCTGTTTTTAATCTTAAGATACTCATCGAAGCTTCCATGATGGTCAATATGATCAGGAGCAATATTCAGAAGTACCCCAAAATCTAAATTTATTTTTTTAAGCTTCTCAAGTTGAAAGCTAGAAAGTTCAATAATGGAATATGAACTTGCATTGATATTATCTAACACCGGAGTGCCAATATTCCCAATTAATTGAGATTCCTCCAGCAACTGATGCAGATGATAACAGCAAGTACTCTTTCCGTTTGTGCCAGTAATTCCAATCTTAAAAGAATTGTCTTCTTGAAAAAAAATATCTAAATCGGTTATGTAAGGAATGTTCTTAAATTCTCCTTTGGGATAAATCTTTCTAATGTTAATGCCTGGACTTAGATAGATCATTTTATAGGAATCTAATTTTTTATGATCAGGCAATTTGTTGATGATGTTTGGTCCTTTTACATTTTCATCATAAATTTCAAAATCTTCACCTTTTTTTTGTAAATACCTTTCAAATGATTGGCCTGTGACTCCATATCCAAAAATAAGAGATTTCATTAAGCCCTATCTTAGCTTTAAAGTAGCAAGTGCAAATAAAACGAGAACGAAAGTTATAATCCAAAACCTAACAATAACCTTTGGCTCAGCCCAGCCCTTTAATTCAAAATGATGATGGATTGGTGCCATTAAAAAAACTCTTTTTCCTCTTAACTTATAAGAACTTACTTGAATTATAACGCTGAGCGTTTCCATGATAAAAACTCCAGCCATGATTGCAAAAACTATCTCATGCCTTATCAATACTGCCAAAGTGCCCAAGATTGCACCTAGAGTAAGTGAGCCAAGATCTCCCATAAAAATTTGGGCGGGATAAGTGTTATACCATAAGAACCCAATGCCGGCACCAATTAACGCTCCACAAAATACAATTAGCTCTCCACTTAGGGGGTTAAATGGTATGAATAAATAATCAGCAATTAAAATATTTCCTGAAGCATATGCAATCAAACCTAGGCCTCCAGCAATTAAAACTGATGGCAAAATTGCAAGGCCATCGAGTCCGTCTGTCAAATTTACTGCATTTGAGGATCCAACAATTATAAAAATACTCATGCATAGAAAGATAATTGGCGAGATAGTAAAAATTAACTCTTTGTTAAAAGGCATAATAAATATTTGCTGATCTCCTTCAGGAGAAACTTGTAACATAAAAATCATTGCCATGAATGCAAAAATTGACTGAAAGATTAGTTTATATTTAGCACTTAAGCCTTTTGAATTTTTCTCTCTAATTTTTAACCAATCATCAAAAAAACCAATGATGCCAAAAGTCATGGTAATGAAAATTAGGATCCAAATATAAGGGTTATTGAAATCTGACCATAATAACGTTGAAATTATTACCGAGAAAATAATAATTAAACCTCCCATAGTCGGAGTCCCAGATTTTAAGAGATGCGATTCGGGCCCATCTCCTCTAATGGACTGAGAAAACTGGATTCTTGATAAAAATCTTATTAAAGTTGGACCTAGGAGGATCGATACCATTAGTGCTGTCAAGGTTCCTCCAATGGTTCTAACAGTTAGATAACGCAAAACATCGAATCCGGAATCATATGATATTAACCATGTGCCAATTAATTCAATCATATTATTTCCATAAATCTAAAATCTCTTCCATTCTCATTGATCTTGAGCCTTTTAATAAAATATTATCTCTTGTTTTAAGAATTTTTCTTAAGAAGTCTATCAACTCTAATTTATTCGCAAAGAAAAAACCTTTATTTCCAAATGCAGATGTAGTGTGACGAATTAAGTCTCCATATCCTAGCAAAAAGTCTACGCCATGTATTTTGGCATAATCTCCTAAAGCAAGATGTAGTTTTTTTCTATATCTCCCCAGTTCAGCCATATCTCCAAGAATTGCAATCTTTCTTCCTTTAAATTGGCATAAAACATCAATTGCTGCCTTCATTGAATCAGGATTTGCATTGTAAGTATCATCAATAACCTTAGTTTGCTTCACCCAAGTTTTAAGACCTAAACGTTGAGGATGATTTTGCATATCTTGTAGATTATCTGAAAATTTTTCAACACTCATATTACCCGCATGCGTTGCTGCAAAAGATGCAAGAATGTTTAAGACATTATGCATCCCAATTAGCTTTGTTTTAATACGAACTCTTTTTTTTAAATTGCTAGACTCAATATAAAAAGAAAGTCCATTTCTAGACATTTTAATTTGTGAGGGAAAATATGATGCTGACGATTTCCTTCCAAATGAAAAAAAGGTAATGTCTTTTCGCATTCTTTTCCAATAATTAAGATATTTACCATCTGGAACAATAGCTATTCCATTTTTTGTAATATTTTTTATCAATTCTGATTTTACTTTTAGTACACCATTGATGGAGCTTAGTCCCTCTAAATGGGAATGGCCTATGTGTGTAATAATTCCTATTTTGGGATTGATAATTTTAGATAGAAGATCTATGTCGCCAGATTTAGCAGCACCCATTTCAAAAATAGCCGTGCTTTTTCTAGAGTCCAGCTCCAAAGCACAAAGGGGAAGCCCTATTTCATTATTAAAATTTTCAAAAGTAGAGTAGCTATTATTAATGCAGCTATTTAAAATATTTTTTGTAGTTGTTTTTCCATTGCTTCCGGTAATTCCGATAATTTTGCCCTCATATCTTCTCATTGCGATCCTGGCAGCTTCTATAAGAAACCTTTCTGGACTTTTTACTTGAATAATTTTAGATGAAGTGAAAGTATGATTTGAATCTTTCTTCTTCTTTACAATTACAAGAGATGCTCCTTTCTTAATTGCATCTAAAGCATAAATACTTCCATCCTCATTGGAGCCAGAAAGACCAAAAAAAACTGAATTCTTACTTACTTTTCTTGAATCTATTTGAAAATTTTTAATTGGCAAAGATATCTCACAATCAAGACCAAGTGAAATTAAAAAATCCTTTGTATTATTAATTAGTTTCATTACTTAAAATTTTTAAGACACAACTCTTATCATTGAAAGGAACTTTTTTTCCTTGCACATCCATGAATGTTTCATGGCCTTTACCTAATATAACTAATATATTTTTTTCATTTAGGTGCTTAAGAGCTGATTTTATAGCTTCTTGCCTATCCTCAATAATTTCAGTTTTATAGTTATTATTCCCATCTAATACATCCTGGCAAATCGATTGAAAAGCTTCAAAACGGTTATTGTCTGATGTAAAAATTACCTTATTAGCAAAGTTTTGAGCCACTTTCATCATCTTGGGCCTTTTGGATTTGTCTCTATCGCCACCGCAACCAAAAACTAAAATAATATCATCATAAGTTTTGCTTAATTCAGACAAAATATTTTTAAAAGCTTTATCATCATGCGCAAAATCAATTAAGATTCTTCCTTCTTTTAATCTTAGAATCTCTCCTCTTCCTTCTGGAAGTTTTATCAAGCTTGTATTGATGCCTTGAATATCTTCTGAAGTTACTCTATCTGATATTAAAGCTATAGCACAAATATAATTTTCAACATTGAATTTTAAAAATAACCTTACACTAAATTCTAAAATTAGGTTTGGGAAATTTAAACTAATGTTTGAGGATTCTTCTGAATTATATTTATAGGAATACTTCAATAAAGCTGAAGGATCCCTTGCACTTAAATGTTTTGATCTTGCAATTTGTTTTTTTTGATCATGAGATAAATCTTCCATCAAATGATCCATTTTATCTATGAAAATCATAGTAGGATTTTTGTTGTTAAGTTTAATAATAGATAGTTTTGAATCAATATAATTTTTATATGTTTTGTGATAATCCAAGTGATCGGATTGAATATTAAGTATTATGGTTTGAGAAAAACCGAGATTAATTAATCTTTTTTGTGCTAGAGCATGAGATGAAATCTCAAGAAAAACATATATTTCTTTTTCTGATTTACAGGATTTTAAAATTTCAAATATCTCGAATATCCCTGGAGTTGTATTTCCATTAGTTTTGACAAAACTATCATTGATAATTGCTCCCAAAGTTCCGATATAGATAGATGGTCTTTGAAGCTCTCTAGTGAGATTGTGAGCCATGAAAGCTGTTGTTGTTTTACCATTAGTGCCTGTTACACCGTGAAAAATAAAATTATCTTTATTTAGCTCATAAAATCTATATAGAATCTCAATTATCTTTTCCTCTAAATTTTTGAAAAAATAAAATGGGATATCAAATTCTTCTGTAGAATTTTTATCACTGATAATACAGGATGCTCCATTTTTAACAGCTTGTTTTACAAAGTCTAAACCATGAGAATCTTGACCTTGTCTTGCTACAAATAGAGAATTTTTTTTAACATCTCTAGAGTCATCAGTAATTGATGAGATAAAACATTCATCAAATGTATTTGTTTTGATAAAAGGCTTGATAAGTGAAAGTTTATTCATTCAAGTAATTTAAAACATCATCGGATATTGCTGCGAATAAGGGTGCAGCAATATCACCACCAGAATAATTATTTAATCCAGGTTCATCAATATTTACAAAAATTGTTAGTCTTTTAGTCTCTAATGGAGCTATTCCTGCAAAAGAAGCTATGTATTTACTTTGATCATATCCTCCTTTTAAACTAGCTTTATGTGAGGTTCCGGTTTTACCTGCTACATCAAAATTTGATATTGTTGCAAGACTTCCAGTTCCATCTGTCACAACTAACTTTAAGGAATCTAATACATCATCAGCAGTCTCTCTGCTAATCACTCTTTGTGCATATGAAGCATCAAGATTATCAATAAAAAGTCTAAAATCTTTTAGATAACCTTCATTAGCAAAAACTGAATATGCTTGAGCTAATTGTAGAGGAGATGCGGTCAAACTATATCCAAATCCAATACTGGCAATTTCATGATCACTAATATTTTCTCTTGAGTTAATAACACCATAAGCAATGCCAGGAAAAAAAATACTTGGAGGCTTTGAGAGTCCGAATCCTTTATAACCTGAAATTAATCCATCAACACCAATCAACAAAGCTAACTTGGAGGCTCCAACTTGACTTGATTTAGCAATTACCTCTCTTACAGTTAAGTTATAGTAGTTTTTTGGATCTGATACTGTTTTACCGCTTAAATTGATGAATCCTGGACTGGTATCAATTAATTGATCGGACGCAAGAATACCCATATCAATACCTTTAGCTACGGCTAAAGGCTTTATAATTGAACCAGGTTCAAATGCATCTGTTAGGGCCCTGTTTCTCTTAATTTTTCTTTGTGGGCTATTGGGGTTGTATGATGGATAACTAGCAATTGCAAGAATTTCTCCAGAAATATTATCTAGAACTATTACACTTCCTCCTTTTGCATTGTTTGCCACAACATAGTTTGAAAGATGTTTATATGCATAAAACTGAATCCTGCTATCAATGGTTAGCTTTTTATCAAGGCCTTGAATAGCTTCTTGTGTTATTTGTGGCCTTCTGCTTGCATTTCGAAAAATAGTCTCTTTGCCTGGCACTCCAGATAATTCTAAATCTAAAATATTTTCAAGCCCCTCTAGACCAAATCCATCTTTTCCAGAAAATCCGATCAATGTTGCCGCCTGTTCACCGAGTGGATAATATCTTTTTTGGATCGTTTCAATCTCAATTCCTGAGAGATTTAAATCTTTTACATTTTCAATTTCAGAAAAATTTAAATTGGAAAAAATTAAAGTTTTTTTATTTAATTTTTTAATTTCAGAGAAATTCTTTGTTAAGGAAAGGAAGCTGATTAATTGTTTATAATCTTCCTCTGAAAATTTTCTCAGTGCGAATAAGTCATATTGATTGATTGAGATTGCTAAAGGAAAGTTATTTCTATCTAAAATGCTTCCTCGAACAGCCGGAATTGACCTCGAAGTCACAAGCATACTCTTGCCTTTAGATGTCAAGAATTCCCCATCAACGAATTTGAGACTAAGTATTCTGAAAATTAATATCAATAAAGTTAATACAAGAAAAAAATAAATTAAATATGCTCTCCAACTGTAAATAAAATTATTCTTCATAATTTATGGTGGTTGCTTTAGTTACCTCAACCATGTTTAAAATTTCTTTAGCGTGTCGCTCAACCTTAGCAGGAGAGCTGAGATGATAAAATTCGGTCTTTAAATTAAAATTTATTTCGGTTAGTTTATTATTTGCTACCCTTAGATATGCATTATTTTCGTATTCCTGACTAAATTGCCATCTAATTTTTATGGTTTCAAGACATAAAAAAAATAAAATAAAAGCATTAACAAATGAAAAAAAAATGAATAAATCTTTTTTCATAATTTTGAAAATACTCTCATAACTGCACTTCTTGAACGAGGATTAATTTTTATCTCATCAATTGACGGTCTTACTTTATTCTTTATGCATCTATAAATTTCATTGGAAGAGGTGTTAATTGGTATATCTTTGGGGAAATTTTTAATTTCTGGTCTAAAAAAATTTTTTACAATTCTATCCTCAAGTGAATGAAATGAAATAATTACTACCACTCCACCCAATTTTAAGAATTTTTCTAGCTTTGAAAGCGCTATTTTTAAATGATGTAACTCTTCATTTACATGAATTCTTATCGCTTGAAATGACTTAGTGGCTGGATGAATTTTACTTGTTCTTTTAATTACACTTTGGATTATATCTGAAAGTTCAAAAGTTGTTTCGATAGCTTTTTTTTCTCTAAACTTCAATATTGCACTAGCAATTTTCCTTGACGCTCTCTCATCTCCATATTTATATAAAATGTCACTGATCTCAATTTCAGATGCGTTATTAATCCATGTAGATGCACTAAAACCCTTTGATTTATCCATCCTCATATCTAAAGGTCCATTAGCTTGAAAGCTAAAACCTCTGTTTGGTTCATCTAAATGTGTTGAGCAGACACCAAGATCTAATATAATTCCGTCAAATTTTTCATTTGAAAACAAAAAATCAATCTCAGAATAGTTTGCATGATGAATGCTGAAACGTGAATCAATGATATTTTTTTTACCATGCAAAACTGCGTCTTTATCTCTATCAACAGCAACAAGCGTTCCATTGGAAGATAATCTTTTAAGAATTTCTTGAGAATGACTCCCTCTTCCAAATGTAAGATCTAAATATGATCCGGATAAATTATGAAGCAAAAAATCTAATGATTCTTCCAGCAGAACTGGAACATGAAGCATATATTAATCTACTTGCTTTCTCATGAAGGTTGGCACATCTAGGAAATCTATGTCCTCTGCAGACGATGTGCCACCTGACTCATTTGTTTGATTTGCTGATGATGCATCTAAACCAACTGGATTTAGTTGCACAGTAGCTCTTTTTGAATTATCTACGGCGAGAGTTGCACCTCTTTGATTTACTCCAGTTGCTACAACAGTTACTAGCAATTCATCTTCATTCATTGTGTCTTCAACTACTGTTCCATAAATAATTGTTGCATCATCTGCTTTAAATTCATTAATCACAGAATCTACCTCATCAAAATCTGACATTGTTGGAGTTTTTGCAGTTATATTTACTAGGATGCCTCGCGCATCTTTTAATTCAATATCTTCAAGTAACTCTGAGCTTACTGCTTGTCTAGCTGCATCAATACCTCTTTCATCAGCACTTGATTGTCCTGTTCCCATCATTGCAATACCTTTTTCTGACATAACTGTTTTTACGTCAGCAAAGTCAACGTTTATATATCCTGGTTTCATTATAATGTCAGAGATCCCTTGAACAGCCCCCTTTAAGATATCGTCTGCCTTTGCAAAGGCATCTTCCATGGATGTTTTTTTGCCAAGAATATCCATCAATTTTTGATTTGGAATTGTAATTAGGCTATCTACTTCCTCAACAAGCTCTGCAATTCCTTGTTCTGCTGTAGCTTTTCTTTTTGGGCCTTCAAAATTAAATGGTTTAGTTACGACTGCCACTGTTAAAGCGCCAATTTGCTTAGCAATTTCAGCAATAACAGGAGCTGCCCCAGTTCCAGTGCCACCTCCCATTCCTGCAGTTATGAAGACCATATCTGCGCCAGCTAATAACTCTTCGATTGCAGCTCTGTCTCTTTCTGCTGCAGCTTTTCCTACCTGAGGATCTGCTCCTGCTCCTAAGCCCCGAGTTACATTGTCACCCAGCTTCAATATTGTAGATCCTGTAACTCTGTCCAATGCTTGAGAATCAGTATTTGCACAAATAAAGTCGGCTCCCTGAATATCATTATTAATCATATGGATAACTGCATTCCCACCAGCTCCCCCTACGCCAATAACTTTTATCTTGGCTAAACCAGCATTTTCATCAATTATTTCCCAATTCATTTTCTACCCCTCTAAAAAGATATTGTTTTTAAGCTTTTTGGTAAAACAACTTCAAGTATTTCAGTTGACAAGGCTCCACCCGTTTGCCTCATTTCCCAATTTTTCTCATTCCAAACCTCAAATTTATTTCCCATTCCAATTATTGAAACTCTCGCAGATTTACTTATTTCAGCGTAATCTCTTAATTCTGACGATATCAGAACTAACATTCTGCTCTTTGGATCAAATGAACTTACGCTAGCATTTCCTAAAATAGTCCATTGTAAATTCCTAACTATTGGATCAAGCCCTTGAAGTCTCTGTAATTCGCTAGATATTTTTTTCCAGATTGAACCAGGATAAATTTTTAATGCCGGATATTGAGGGTCCCTTGTTACAACAATATTTACTTCATTTTGAATGACAAGCTGATCTCGATATTTCGCAGGGATAGCTAATCTTCCCTTTGAATCTACAGAAATTGTTGTAAAACCATACATAATGTAAACGTAAAATTAGTTTCTACACACTTTATACTACATTTATCACACTTTTACACACTTTTTTTTAA
>CEUQ01038625.1_pt1 | contig 11498 bp, 11 predicted proteins | sample 361491 | NCBI WGS metagenome assembly CEUQ01 (sample SAMEA2622796, study PRJEB7988) | marine metagenome | biome: marine biome (ENVO:00000447); feature: marine epipelagic mixed layer (ENVO:xxxxxxxxx); material: "saline water (ENVO:00002010), including plankton (ENVO:xxxxxxxx)" | depth 120 m | reverse complement strand
AACAACAATACTATAGTATGCTTATTAAATTGATGGATGTAATGAGTGCCCAAAATAATATTCAATTAAAACCCATAATCATAGAAATAGTTATGACTGAGCACTTACCTTATCATATCAGGATTAAAGCAATTCAATCTCTTGAAAATTTTGGAGATATATCAGTTATTGATGATGTGCTTCCTCTGTTAGATGATGCGACAAATTATATTTTTTATGATAATATTGTAGATTTAATTTTAGCAATGGATGTTATGCCAGATTATGAAGCTAAATTAAGAGAGGCTTCATTTAAAGCAATGAATAATGAAAAAGAGCTTTCCAAATGAGGTCATCTGTTCAAATATTATTAATCAGTTTAATCGCAACAAGCTTTATGTCTTGTTCTATGTTTAAGAAAAATAAAGAAAAAAAAGTAGCAAAAATAGAAAACACTAATTCTAAAAAAATAATACTATTTGACAATAATAAAGAACCATTTTATACAGTAGACCCAAAATTAGAAGATATTGAAGCACAAGTAGCTTTATTAAAAGAACAAGTAATTCAATATGAATCACAAATAGCAACACCAAATTTTAATACAGAAGTTTTAAAGTTATTAAAAAATCCTAGCCTTAAACATGAAATTCAATTATCAAATGGAACAATAATTCAAGGTGTTATAATATATGAAAATGCTGATCAATTAATTGTGGAAACACAAATTGGACAATTGCAAATTAATAAAAATGAAGTAATTGCTACCAAAGATATATTGCCACCTATTGCAAAATTAGAATTTGTAGGAGAAGCAATAGAAGAAATTTATCAAAATCAAAGGGCCTATAAGGGTAGTATTAAAAATAATGGTTTAAAAAGGGCTGATTTTGTTAGAATTGTATATAGTCTGCATGATGAAAATTCGGATATAATTGCAATAGATTCTGCATTTATATCTGGTACAAAAAAAATGTATAATTCTGGGATTGTATCGGATGCTTCGATAAACCCTGGTGAATTTGCAAATTTTTATGTTGTAGTTGAAAATGACAATGAAAAAGAAATAAAATATTTCCTTCAAGATATTCGTTGGGAATATTTTGAATGATTAATTTAAGTGAAGACACATTATATTGTTTTTCTATATTTACTTATCAGTTTATTACATGTTGGATGTAATTCAGAAACTGATATTACAGTATATAAAATAGCGAAACAGCCCCCTCTTAATAAAACAGAGCATCATAAAACTAATAATCTGTCATTAAACTGGACTACCCCTAATAATTGGATTCAAAAACCTAGCACTGATTTTCGAATTGCAAGTTATGATATCCCAGCTAATAATAATGAACTGGCAGATTTATCAGTTACAAAATTTCCAGGAGATGCTGGTGGAATAGAGCAAAATGTAAACCGTTGGAGAAGGCAAATTAAATTAGATCCTTTAAATAAATCTGATATATTAACACAAGCAAAGATAGAATCTAATATGTTAGGTGAATATTTTATTTTTAAACTAACAAATGTAGAAAAATCTATTCTAGCTGCTATTATTCCTTATACAAAGAATTCCCCAACAGTATTAGAAACAATATTTATTAAAATGCAAGGTTCTACAAAAACAATAGAAACCTTAGAATATGAATTTAATTTATTTTGTAAATCCCTACATTGGAATCACTAAAAATGGAATTTTCGTTTAAAAAAATTATTAAAATAGTATCTAATCCAAAGGTTTTTGTATTTACTATTATATGGTTAATGATTTTAGTCTTCATTGGAACGATTGAACAAAAAGATGTTGGTTTATTTGCTGCACAAAATAAATATTTTTCAAGTTTAGTGATTTGGTTTTATAGTATTCCTTTGCCTGGCGGTTTATTAACAATGGCCGTTTTATGTATTAATTTAATCACATTTTTTTTAAAACCAAATATATGGCAAAAGAATAAAATAGGGGTTCTAACTGTACATGCAGGTGCTATCATATTATTAGTCGGAGCAGGGATTACTAATATGTTTAGTGAAGAAGGAAATATGGTAATTATTGAAAATAACAAATCAAATTATATGCATAGTTTTTATCACAAAGAATTTACAATTATGAATTTAGATGAATTCCCAGATAGTATAGAGGTAATTAATTATAATGAGAAATTATTAAAATCTGGGGAAATTTTATCATATCCTAGCATCCCTTTTAAAATCGAAGTAATTAAATATTATATCAACTCTAAAATTGATAATAGAACTACAGACCAATTTAATCCACTTCGAGGTGATGCAATCAAATTTGAATTGAGAGAGAAGAAAATAGAAAAAGAAATGAATCAAAATATATCTGGGATATTTTATAAAGTAATTTCAGATGATGAAAATGTGAACGGTTATTATCTTTATCAGCTTGAACAACGTAATCCACAAATTATTACAATCAATAATCAAAATTATGCATTACTAATACGCCCTCAACGTACATACTTACCATTTGAAATTGAATTAGTAGATTTTAATAAAATAATGCACCCCGGTACTACTATTCCAAAAAGTTTTAGTTCTGAGGTTTATTTAATCGAAAATCAAAATTCAAGAAGAATTTTAATTGAAATGAATGCTCCACTTAGACATAATGGTTATACTTTGTATCAAGCCTCATATGCAGAACTCAATAATGGCCAAGAGGCAACAGTATTAGCAATAGTCAAAAATTATGGACGTTTATTCCCATATATATCAAGTATTATTATGTGTATTGGAGTATTATTACAAATGATTATTAGAATACCTCAATTATTAAAAAAATGATTAAAAAATATTCAATCATATTATTTATTTTAGCATTCATTTGTCCAGTACAAGCTGAAAATTTAAATTTTTTGCACATACCAATTCAAGAACAAGGCAGAATTAAGCCTATAGACTCGTTTGCGAGAAATCAAATAATCAAATTATATGGTAAAAATAAATTAACTGTACATACTAATAATACTTCGTATAAAGTTTCTGCAATAGATTGGCTATTCTCTGTTATTACTCAACAATCCGGTATTTTAGATCAGGTTATTTTTAAAATTGAAAATCCTGATGTAATAAATGCTTTAGATTTAGAACCTACATATAAATCAATATATAGTTTTAATCAAATTAATACTGGTTTTAATACAGAAAATAATCAAACATTACTCAATAATTTAATTCAAACAGAAGAAAAATTTTTAAACCTAGTAGAAAAACAATTGCTTGAATTATATCTTAAAAAACAATTATTCATAGATTTATATAATAGTGCTTCATGCTTATTGCCTATGATGTCTATCCAAGATTCTATATTGGCTACAGCTTTGCAAATTAAACCAAATGAAACTATTAGTTTTTCATATTATTTAAAACATCAAAAAATAATTCATCAAAACTTAAAAAATATGATTGATACATATGAATTAGAAAGTAATATTCAATTACTATCTGAATTAAATATGTTAATGGAAAATATTACAATATTTGAAAATGAACTATTTAGATATGTTCACTCCAAGTCAACTATAAATTCAAATGTGTTAAAAATATTCCCTAATTCTAATAATAATATGGAATGGCTATCTCCATGGGAAATAGTTCAGAAAATGAAAAATAATAATGGAGTGCTATCTAATAATGAACTTGAAATATTATTTATATTAGAAAATGTTTTAATCGCAAAAGAGAATAAAACAAAAATGCAATCTCATATTGTGAAATACCAAAATATTATTGAAAATAATTATAATATTAATACCCAAAAATTAATCAGAGAGGTCAATTATAATCAATCTAATTTGTTCTTATGGAGTTTGATTTTTTATATATTGACTTTAGTAAGTTTATTATCTCTATCAATTTTTAGATTATATAATAGTAAATATAGATTATTGCCCTTATTGCTAATTATAATAGGATTTTTATATCACTTAACAGGCATAATAATTCGTATTACAATTTTAGAAAGACCCCCTGTTTCGACATTATATGAATCAATTATTTTTGTAGGATTAATCTCTGTAATGTTTGGTATTATTTTAGAAATTATTAAAAAAGATAATTTAAGTTTAATGATTGGATCAATTGCAGGTATAGCCTTACACTATATCTCATTTGGTTATGCTGCTGATGGAGATACCTTAGGAGTTTTAATAGCAGTCTTGAATTCTAATTTTTGGTTATCTACACATGTTACAACAATCACGACAGGTTATGGAGCAACTGTGATTTGTAGTTTGATAGGACATCTATATCTTATTAAAATGCTTATCAACCCTGATAATAAAACACAATTAAAAACTATATATAATAATATGTTAGCAATGACATTTATTGCATTATTTTTTACGATGTTTGGTACCATACTAGGTGGTATATGGGGGGATCAATCATGGGGCAGATTTTGGGGTTGGGACCCTAAAGAAAATGGAGCCTTACTAATTGTAATGTGGCTATTAATGATGATTCATTTAAAAATATCTGGTATGGTTAAGCCAGAAGGTTATGCATTAGGATTAGTCTTAGCTAATATTACTGTTGCCTTGGCATGGTTTGGTGTTAATTTATTAAGTGTGGGATTACATAGCTACGGATTTACAGATGGTGCAGCTTTAAATTTATTTTTATTTATTACATTTGAAATAATATTTGGTATGAGCATATATGGCCTAATAAAATATCGTAATAGATTTTAATCAAAAATCTTACAAATTAATTGGCCAATTTTTATGCCATTCAAATTAGTAGGATATTCATCTACAAACTTTAATAATAGCTTTTCATCATCTTCTGAAATAGCATTAATATATTTTAAAATTTTAATACATGATATATAATTTGCTCTATGATTTCCATCTGATACTTTTAATGTTATTGATATAGGGCCATATTTTTGGGTATCTAGTGCTATTGCTTGCATCCCCTCTGCACCACCTTTTGAAATAACCTGACAATTTAAATTTTTCATCATGTATGTATCAAACCCTGTAGACCCTGAAATCATTTGAGGGTAAGTGGTCATTGCATTATAAATCTTATATAATACACTATTTTTTTTTGCAGTTAATAATTGAATATATAATGAGGCTAATGTTGATAAAGTAAAGTATGGAGTTGGTAAACTACATCCATCAATTGCAAAATTTATAGATTCTAAACTGGTTTTTTTTTGAATATAATTATTAATATGAGCATGTATTGGATGGTTATGATTAATATAGTCTTTATGATTATACCCCATATGTTTAATGAATCCTAATAAACCAGCATGCTTACCTGAACAATTATTATATATATTAGATTTAGTAACACTATTAGAATGTAATTGAGATTTATTATTTTTATCTAATGGAAAGTGAAAACCACACTCTAAATCTGATTCTTTGCAATCAATCTTTTTTAAAATTGATTTGACTGTTTCAATATGCTCCATTTCACCATGATGGGAAGCACATGTAACAGCAATTTCTTTATTACTAAAATTATATTTTTGATCTGTCCCTAAATTTAAAGATGCTGCAGATTGAAAAGGTTTTAAAGTAGAACGCATGCAATATTCTTGATAAATATCCCCACTTTTAAAAATAATTTTATTATTAGTATCCATTACAACAGAATTAATAAAATGTTCACTTTCTTTGAAGCTTCCTCTTTTAAAAATACATTTTACATTTTTTTGCATATAATACAATTTACTCTTCTAATGATTTTTTAAATACTTTATGAGTATCTTCTATTAATTTATCTAATGTCTCAATTGAATATTGATTAATATCAATTGGGTCTCCCACTCTAATATCAATAATAGAAGGTTTAATATACCAACGATTTTTAGGTTTAAATCTAAATCCTCCTTTAACTGTAATAGGCAATATTGGAACTCCAGTATTTAAGGCCATATGAAATCCACCTTTTTTAAATTTTTGAAGTTTTCCATCTGTTGTTCTTGTTCCTTCTGGAAATATTACAATATGATATCCTAAATTTTTGATAATATGCTCTGCATTTTTAATTGCTTCAATAGCTTTAGATTTATTTTTTCTATATACAGGGATGGCTTTAAATGAACGAAGCATGGTAGCCCAAATTGGAATTTTAAAATTGAAAGATGCTAAGATTGCAGTATATTTTCCTTTAAGTCCTTGCACTGAAAAAAACACATCTGCAAATGATGTATGGTTTAGCATGATGACATATGGTCCATCATTAGGTATTTTTTTATTCAGGCGTACCCAGGCACCTAATAATAATAATTGTATTCTAGTTAAAAAGGGAAGAGTGGGATATAATATTGAATGACTAAATAGAGATGATAAAATAATAAAATATAAACCAAAAAATATAAAATATATGCTGCCCAATAAATATAAAAATGGACTAATTAATCTATACATTATGCTACCTCTTGTTTTGAAATGTGAGGAAAAATATAATGATTAGCTTTTGGAAAAGGATATTTTTTAAATGCATTAGGTTTAATCCATCTCCAGTCATCAGCAGCAGTACAATTAATATCACCACTTTTATAGAAACAGTGGTGTGCATATAAAGTAATACCAAAATGAGAATATTTATGATTTACTTTAGTAATAAAATCTGATACTTGTACTTGAATATTTACTTCTTCTAATATTTCACGTTTAATACAATCTGGAATAGATTCATTTTCCATTACTTTCCCTCCGGGAAATTCCCATAAGCCTCCTAATAATCCATTCTTTTGTCTCTTAGTAATTAAAATTTTATTATCTCTCCAAATAACACCAACACCAATTTTATAATGAGGTAATTTTATTTTAATACTAGATTTAATTGGATATTTATCTATCTGATTACTTTGATAAGCTTTACACTTGAATGAAATAGGACATATATGACATAAAGGTTTTTTAGGTTTACAAATTTCTCTGCCTAAATCCATTAATGCTTGATTAAAGTCTCCAGGATTTTGAATATCAATCATTTTCATTAAAAAAGAGTCTATTTTTTTTAATGATTGAGATGAATAATCAACAAGACATAGTAATCGAGACATAATACGCTTTACATTGCCATCAAGAACATAATGCTTTTTCTTGAATGCAATCGATGCAATTGCAGATGAGGTGTAATCTCCAATACCTTTTAATTCCATTAAGGCATTTTTGCTAGTTGGGATTTCTCTATTAAATGAGTCTACAATATGCTGGCATGCTGTGCGAAAATTATTTACACGATTATAATAACCAAGCCCTTCCCAATATTTAAATAAATCATCATCAGATGCATTAGCAACATCATAAATAGTAGGAAATTTTTTAATCCAATTATTATAAAATGGAATTACAGTTTTTACTTGTGTTTGTTGTAACATGATTTCTGAAAGCCAAATTTTATATGGATCATTAGTCAATCTCCAAGGAAAATCTTCTTTATTGTTATAATACCATTTTAAAAGTTGTTTTGTAAAAATATGCATAAACTCATTAAAGGTTCTTACGATATAAATATAATTCCCAACCTAAAGACTCTAACATGTTACGGATATTCTCAATCTGCTCAAAATTATATTTTTGGAATACACTGCTTAAATGCTCAGATATTTGTTCATTTAATAATTGAGAAATTTGTTTGCCTCGTTTTGATAATTGTAAATTAATAGAACGCTTATCACTTAAATTGGGGGCTCTATTTATTAAGCCTTTTTTTTCAATACGCTGTATATTGCGTGTCATAGTACTAATATCAATCCCTAATTTGTCTGATAAATCAGATATTGTAATACCATCAAATGGAATATAGAGTAAAACTAAGGTCTGAGATAAAGTAAGATCAAATTTAGAAGCTAATTTTCTAACCAAAGAAAAATAGTTAAGACTAATATCAGATAAATGTTCAGTAATATTCATAGTTGTATGTTACAAATATTTTATTAAAATTAAAAATTATTACTTGCTACATATATAAATTTGCTTCTCACTATGTTCGTTAAATTTATTAAATTGATAATCACCATAAAAATGATTAATAATAAAGCCCGCATCAGTTAACATGCGATTTAATGTGTCAGGGAAAAATATCCGCATATCAAAACTATAACTAAACTCTTTATTGTTGTTATTCATAAAATCCCATACAATATGGTTGACTTCAGTGCTAGCATTATACTCAGTTGACTCTAATATGGATAATCGTTTATCATTTGTGGAATCAATAAAATCCATAATTTCTATTTTTTGAGATTTTAAATTAGCAATTAATTGATGTGTTGGCATAAATATATCAATTGCAAATATTGATTTATCATGCATGTGGTTTTTAACACGTTGTAAACAATTCATAACATCCTGATCAGTTAATAGATGAGCTAAAGAGTTAAATCCAATTAAAATAAAATCAAACTTTTTATCTAAAGAAAAACTAGTCGCATTATCACATGTTATTTTGGTATTATTATAATTTAATAACTTAATTTTTTCATGAAAAAAAGAAATAAAAGAATCAGAAGAATCAAGACCATAATAATCAATTGAATGATTTATAAATGGTATCCCTAAACGACCAGTCCCACAACATAACTCTAAAATATTTTGAGATTTAAATTTGTTAAGAATAGATTTCCAAAATTGAATATCATCTTGTTTCCAATACATAATATCATCATATAATTGAGGATAATTATAAATTGAAAATTGTTGAGAATTTTTATTCATTAATTTTATTATTAAAAATATTATTTATAAATATATCAATAGAACTAAAAATTTCTTCTTTATCATCTTCATCTGTATCAAACATATTATGGCCAGTTTGATCTACAATTAAGGTTTTTAAATTATTAGTATTTAATTGATTTTTAATGATTTCAAAATTTTCAAATGGCGATGTTTGATCAACTGTAGAATGCATTAAAAGTACAGGACTAGAAATTTTATGTAATTTAATTTTTACATAATCAACTAATTTGCGCATTTCATTTAAAGCATATAACGGGTACTGGTTATAACCATAAAAGTTAATTTTTGCCACCTTCATTTTATCAGGATGAAAAGTGCTTTTTTTAGGGACAGAATATTTAAATCGATGAAATAATCTATTTAATACTCTTACATTAAATTCATTTTTAAACTTAAAAACTGCAGAAGCGGCAACAATACCATCTACAGGGAAAATGGTTCCTGAATATAATGCAAGCACAGCTCCCATACTAACTCCTATTATAATTACTTTATTACAATGTGAGTACATCTCTGCAATCCCTTGTTCTACAAATGATAACCATTCTATATAGGTAACAGAATTGCAATCTGCAATGGATGTACCATGCCCTGGAAGATTATCAGCTTTAACACAATATCCCTGATCTGCTAAAAAATTAGCTAAATTTTTAACTTCATATGTGGTGCTAGAAAATCCATGAATTAAATATATACCACATTTGCTATTTGGATTAAACAAATAATTGTTTTCATCAAATCTGGTAGTATGATCAGTATTATGCATGATATAACTTAGTTAATTCTGATAACCCTTTAATATTGTGCATTGCAGGAATGTTAGTTTTCATAAAAAAGATTAAAAATGCATATAATGCAATCAATGATTGATTAGAAACATCTAAATCTGAAATTTGTTTAATATGAGTTTTATTAATTAATTTCAATAATACTAAAGTTTCATAATTGACTACCATATCAGCATCTGATGTTTTGTGTATGTTGCAATCTACACATACTAATGAACTAGAATTAGCTGAAAAAATAGCATCGTCTTTAAATAAAACATTACAATTAATGCACTGATCAATATTTGGCATAAATCCTAATTGCTTAGATAAATGAAATAAGAAAAAAATAAATGAAATTTTATTATGTGTGTGATTGTGAGATAAATTACCTAATGTTTTATGAATCAATCGAAAAATAATTTCATGTGGATATTCATCTTCAAAAGTTTTATTAATAATATTTAAAATAGAGCCACTCATTATTATTGTAGATAAATCTTTTCTAATATGATTAAAGCTCGCTACAATATCTGCCTCTTTAATCAATTGCATCGAACGATTTTTTTTATAATAATATTGAAAATCAATCAAATTAAAAGGTTGTAAAATTGATAATAATGGATTTTTAGGCTTCCGAATTCCTTTGGCAATAAAATTTAATCTACCATGTTCTCGAGTAAAAGCATGGCATATAATGCTTGTATTACTATATGGAAATATCTTGAGAATAAGGCCTGGTGATGAACAAATCATTAATATGCACGTGCAAAAATAACTTCATATTTTGCATTAGTATCTGAATAAATACATTTAACATTTTTAATATTTTGATCAAATGGAATGCAACGTATTGTCGCTTTTGTTTCTTTTTTAATTTGCTCTTCAGTGTTAGCATCCCCATCCCAACCACACTTTACAAAACCACCTTTATTAATAATAGTTTTGAAATCATCATAATTGCTTGCTGTATGAGTATTTTCCTGTTGAAATTGTTTAGCCTGATTTAATAAAGAATTTTGAATATCGGTTAATACATTAGCAAAATAATCTGATATTTCTGAAATATTAATACTTTCTTTTAAATTATTATCTCTTCTAGAATAAACAAGAGCTGAATCTGCTACATCTCTCATTCCAACTTCAATACGAACTGGAACTCCTTTCATTTCCCATTCATTAAATTTAAATCCTGGAGATATTTTTTCACGATCATCATAATAATATCTAATACTATGACTATCTAAATCAGAAATTAATGGTTTTATATATTTAAATATTTTTTCCTTATCTTCGTTTGATTTATAGATAGGGACTATTACAATTTGAATGGGTGCAACTTTAGGAGGTAATCTTAATCCCTTATCATCTCCGTGCACCATAATTAATGCCCCTATTAATCTAGTGCTAACTCCCCAACTTGTGGCATATACATAATCTTCTTTATTGTCTTCATTTTGAAATTTCACATCAAAAGCTTTAGCAAAATTTTGACCTAAATAATGTGAAGTACCAGCCTGTAGTGCTTTTTTATCTCCCATCATAGCCTCTATACAATATGTTTCAACTGCGCCAGCAAACTTTTCAGAATCACTTTTGTAACCAGTTAATACTGGGACAGCCATTACATTTTCTACAACATCTTGATATATACCCAAAATTTTTACTGCTTCATCAATTGCTTCTGATTCTGTAGCATGAGCTGTATGCCCTTCTTGCCATAAAAATTCACTGGTCCTTAAAAATAATCTAGTCCTCATTTCCCATCTAACTACATTCGCCCATTGATTAATTAAAATAGGTAAATCTCTATACGAGTTAATCCATTTTTTATACATTGACCAAATCACTGTTTCAGAAGTGGGTCTTACAATAATTTCTTCCTCAAGTTTTGAATCTGGATCAACTACTAAATTACTGTTATCATCTACCTTTAATTTAGAATGAGTTACAACAGCACACTCCTTAGCAAAGCCCTCAACATGCTCTGCTTCTTTTGCTAAAAATGATTTTG
>CEUQ01488361.1_pt1 | contig 11513 bp, 10 predicted proteins | sample 361491 | NCBI WGS metagenome assembly CEUQ01 (sample SAMEA2622796, study PRJEB7988) | marine metagenome | biome: marine biome (ENVO:00000447); feature: marine epipelagic mixed layer (ENVO:xxxxxxxxx); material: "saline water (ENVO:00002010), including plankton (ENVO:xxxxxxxx)" | depth 120 m | reverse complement strand
TTTTTTTCGCTTTAATATTATGAAATGCCCAATTTTCTTATCTGGTATATAAAATTCATATGAGGGGTTGTCATTTAAAAATTCATCGACTGCCAACTTAGACCCAGATGAAAAATAGTCGTAATCATCTACTATAATTATTGAATCAGCTATAGTTGTTTTATCTAAAAATTCGAGTGCCAATTTAATTGGTTCATAAAAATCAAAATCAACGTAAGCAAAGCTAATTCTATCAGGTAAGTTTGATGTTTTTGTTATGGTGTCTTCGAACCAGCCACTACGAATAAATAAACGGTTATTGGGAAAATTAATATCATCCAATTTTTTCTTGACTACTTCTATTGGCGATGCCATTAATCCTTGATAAGATTCAATGTCACCAAGATTAAATATATCGTCAATTAATTGATCTTCTTTGGTAGGTTGAGGCAAACCTTGGAATGAATCAAATAAATATAGATTTTTATCACTTTTAAGTATTTCATTTGCTATCAATACTGATGTTTCGCCACTACCGACTCCAAATTCACAAACTGAACCATGTAATTCTTTAGTCTTGGCTATTGATTCAATTATGTAATAGGCTTCGGATGAAAGAGTACCAGTCAATTTTGCCATGAGGTATGGTCTTAATTGATTTTTTTCAATTATTTCTTCTTGATCATTTATTAATAATTCATAAGAATTCGCTAAGCTTACAAAATTTTTGAAAGTGACCTCATTTTCTGGAATCGTCTGCCCCTTAATTGGCGATAAATGCTGTAATCTATATCCAAATTTTTTAATTACACCATGAACCAGTTTCTTAATCAAGTTAATCATTTACAATATTTCACGTAAAGAAGAGCCTATTACTTCCCACGTATAGTTATTTTTAACAATATTAATTGTTTTATGGGAAATGACCTCGCTACTAGTTTTTTGAGATAAAATATTAATTATTGCTTTTGCAAAGTTCTCCGGGTCATCAGCAATCATAATTGTATTAGAATGTTTAACTCCTTTTGCTCCCTTACTAGTAGATATTATTGGAATACCCCAGGCCATTGCTTCAATAACTTTTAATTTTGTTCCACCATAATTTTTTAAAGGAATGATCACACATGCTGATTTATCATAATATTCTTGTAGATCTTCTACTCTGCCAAACAACTCAATATTTGGTTCATCTATAAACTTTCTTTTTATTTCTTCTGTGTATTTTCCAACTAGTTTTAGGTGAATGTTTGGATGTTTTTTTATAATAGGCCAAACTTTTGAATAAAACCAGATCAAACCGTTAGTGTTTGCAATATATTCATAATTTGCAACCATCAAAATACTTCCATTGGTTGGCTCTCTTCTAACGTGCTTGGGTGGTGTTATACCACTGGGTATGGTTGATACATTTGTAAATGAAAAGATATTTTCCAAGTCACATTTATCTTCATCATTTGTGACTATGATGATATCAAATTTGCTAAGAATTAATTTCTCAAAAACTTTCACGCGATATGTTTCAATTAAAAACAACCAAAAGTGTGGTTTCCAAAATAGAATTTCTTTTACTTTCTCTTTATGATAAGTATTATAAACATCATATAGGTCAATAACCAATTTAGCATTCCAATTCTTTAGTAAAGCAGCCTGACCCATCAATTGTGTTGCAAAATAAATAAGATTAAAATTGCCTTCAATTTTTATGACATCGTCTATATCATTTTTTATTTCTTCTATTTTATGGCTACCAAACCCTGGTAATTCTTTTGATACTAGTCTTTGGAAAAAAGATGACTTGCGATTGTAATCTGGCAGTGTTGAAAAAAAATGAACTTCAATTTTTTTTGAAGAAGTCCATGCAACTAGCGATTTGTAATTATCAATTCGATATGTGAGCAAATGTACATTGTAGTGCTTATTCAACTGCTTTAAGATATTATATGCTCTTAAAGAAGCACCATCTTGAGGAGGAAAATTAAAAAATGGAGTTATATAGAGTAATTTGTCCAAACAACTTTAAATATTTTTACCATACTGAAAAGATAATTTAAATTGCTCATCAATCATCTCGGATTGTATTTATTATAAAACCATTCTATAATATCAACTTGCGGACACCAACCAGTTGAACAGAGAGATATATTATCGCTATCATATTTAATGATATTTTTTGATAAAAATTTTATTGAACCAATATCATCAATAAATGAATCTAAAGAAATACTCTTGTTTGCAGTAAGATTGAAAACACCTGTTAATTGATTTTCAATAATATGTACTATTGCATCTGTCACATCGTCCGTATGTATAAAACTATATTCGCTATCCTCACTAGTGTAACTTTTTTTTATTTTCAAATCAAACAGAGGCCCTTTTACCATATTTTGATTAACTGGAGTTGATAACCTTATTATGCAATAGTTATCTAATTTTGATATTATTTCGTATTCTGATAATAGCTTGCTGATACCATAGAATTTTGAATAATCATTCCATCCTGTGCTATTTTTTTTTGAATAATTACTGATGTCCTCATAAACACATACTGAGGATACATAAATAAAATTTTTAGTTCTTTTATTTAGAATATTTTTAATTATTTCATAATTATTTTTGAAGCAAAGTTCTGGCTTATTCCAATAGTAAAATATTCTGGGATCTCCTGCTAAAAATACAATGTTATCAACTTCTGGAAAACCAATGAAAACATTATGGTCAAAAAGATTAATATTATTAGTATTGAAGCAATAATCGGTCTTAATCTTTTTTTTGAGTGATGTTCCCAATAGACCAGTATCTCCAATTATTGCTGTGTTATTTATCTTTTTAGGAATGATTGATTAGCTATTTATTGAATTAAGGACAACTTCGCTGATCTTATCTACGTCTTTTAAAGAAAGGTTATGATGTGAAGGTAAGTATATACCCATTTTATGTACTTTACTTGCAAATGGAAGTATTTGGATACCAAACTTTTTAATCCAGAATGGTTGCTGACCCATTGACCCACACAGAAGAGGTCTATGCTCTATATTCTCTTTATTTAATTGTACTAGTAGGCGCCTTTTATCATTGATTATTAGCCCTAATCCAAAATTTGAGATAACATCAGCGTCACAAGTTTGAATCCAAGTATAATCCTCTAAATTAGATTTATAGCGAAGGTATACCTCATACCTTCTTTTGATAATCTCATCAACTTTTTTCAGTTGTAGCAAACCAATAAAAGCATTTAGATCAGTAGATCTTACGTTGAATCCTGGGTAATAAAATGTAAAGAGGTCCATAAAATCATCGATATCAAATTGTTTTTTCAAACTATTTTTTAATTTAGGTTCCATATCCCGTGACCAACCATGGCTTCTTATTGATTTAAGTATATTAGTGAACGCCTTATCACTAGAAACAACCATTCCTCCCTCAATTGTGGAAATATGGTGACCATAATAAAAAGAGAAAGTTCCAGCTTTTCCATAATTCCCAACCTTTTTACCATTTTTTTGAGTCCCTACCGCTTCACAACAATCTTCAAAAAGGGTGACATTATATTTATCACATAATTCAGCAATGGTCTCCATATCATTTATATGACCTAAGACATGCACAATAAACAAAATATCAGGGTTATGTGTCTTAAAAATATCTTCTAAATGATTTGTATCTACACCGAGTGTATTTTTATCTGCATCACATAAAACTATTTCCATCCCTAGTTGCATCGCGGGTGAGACAGTTGTTGACCAACTTATTGCAGGTACAACGATCTTTATATCATCTTTTTTTGAAGAACATATTTCTGCATACAACATAATCAAATTTGCTGATGATCCCGAATTAACAAATACTGCTTCAGAGCTACCATTCCATTTTGCCCAATCGTTTTCAAATTTGATTGTTAAATCACCTTTTGTTAATCTATCCTCATCCTTGATCCAACTTGCAATTAAAGACCTCTCATCCCGAGTTATTGTATCTTCTGCAAGTAAATAAGATTTATTTTCTGTTTTTAGCATATAATAATTTATTTTTCATATATTGAACTGATATAATCAAGATCCGACCTCATCATTATTTTTATTAATTCAGAAAACTTTGTTTTTGGTTTCCAACTTAATTGTTTTTTTGCTTTTGAAAAGTCACCACATAGATAATCTACCTCTGCTGGTCTAAAATAATTAGTGTCAATATCTATAATCACTTTTCCCGATCTTCTATCAACACCTATTTCTTCGACTCCATGTCCCTCCCAACAGATATCATAACCACATTCATTAGCTGCTAATTCTACTAATTTTCGCACAGAATGAGTTTCACCTGTTGCGATAACATAATCATCCGGCTTCTTTTTTTGTAGCATTAACCACATCGCCTCTACATAATCCTTAGCATATCCCCAATCACGCATTGCATCAAGATTACCTAAGCTTAGTTTATCTTGAACGCCATACTTTATTTTCGCTAAAGATAAAGTGACTTTTCTTGTAACAAAATTTTCACTTCTCCTTGGTGATTCATGATTAAATAATATCCCATTACATGCAAATAAATTATAGGCATCCCTGTAATTCCTAATTATATGATAGGCAAAAGCCTTCGAACATGCATAAGGGCTTCTGGGATAGAACGGTGTATTTTCATCTTGCGACTTATCTAATGTTTTACCAAAAAGTTCGGAACTGGAGGCTTGATATATTTTTGTACCCATATCAAATTCTTTAATTGCGTCAAGTAACCTTAATGTGCCTAATGCATTAACATCTGAGGTATATTCAGGAATATCAAATGATATCCCCACATGACTTTGTGCGCCTAGGTTGTAAATCTCATCCGGTGCAGTCTTCTCCAGAATCCTGTTAATAGAACTTGCATCAGTAAGATCTCCATAGACGAGTTCTATTTCCTTTTTATGATCTTCTAATAATTGATCGATCCTAGAACGATTAAAGAGGCTAGACCTTCTCACTATTCCATAGACTGTATAACCTTTGTTTATTAAAAATTCGGATAAATAAGAACCATCTTGTCCACTAATACCTGTAATTAAGGCTGATTTCATAAAGACCTCTTTAACCTATATAGGTTTATAAGTTATAATTAATATTTTTTCCATGGATAAGGGGATAATCTGTATTGGATTCATTTATCGTGATTGAATCAAAATTAATTTTAAGATAATCCAATAAATCTGAAAATTTAAATCTATTATCCCTAGGGTTTTTATCTACTTCAACAAATATTTCTTTTATTTTGCATTGTTCAATGAAATTGTCATTTAATATGATATCATATTCAGCTCCTTCAACATCAATTTTTAAAATATCAATAAATGAAATTTTATAATGATGCAATAAACTTGATAAAGTTAAAGACTTCACTCTAACCATCTTTCCACCTTTTGCACCTCTAGTATTATATAATGAACTCCACCCTGGGTTATCTGATAAATAGAAGCTATTATTATTGGAGTCTGATGTTATGGCATAATCTAACGGTATTACATCTTGTAATAAATTGTTATGCCTTCTATTCTCTAATAATAGCTTAAAATTTTTAGGATCTGGCTCAATACTAAAGATTTTAGCATTTGGACATTTTATTTTAGAATAAAATGTGAATAGTCCTATGTTTGCTCCAACGTCAATTATAATCTTTTCATTTATAGGGTCTTTATTTACAGGGTAACATTCATTAATAAATATTTCAGAAAAAATATGTTTTGTAGCATCGTTAGATTCAAAATTTAAAATTAATCCATTTCTGAAATCCAGCGTTGAGTTATTTTTACTAAAACAGTTTTTATAATTGATCAAATATTGAAAAGTTTTAAGGAAATGATAATATCGTGTTAATCTCCATTTGAAGTATTTTTCAAATATTTTGTTGACATATAAAATCATTTAGATATCATATTTAAAATTGTTAATTGCATATTTTCATAATTGCCAATCTTCTTTTTACATCATTATTCATATTAGAAATCTTTCTAATCCTATTTTGAGCATTTTTAGTCAAATTTTTATGTTTTCCTTTTTCCACAAGTGATATTGCATCCGTTAATTTTTTTTTAAAATCTTGTAGGTTACCAGGATTAAATAAAAAACCATTTCGATTATTCCCAATAATCTCTGGTATTCCTCCAACTTTACTTGCAACTAGAACTTTCCTCTTTGCCATTGCCTCATACACCGTATTTGGAGAGTTATCAAATAATGATGGTATAACACAAATATCAGCCTCTTTATATGCTACATCTAACACTTCTTTTGGTACAAAATGATTTAAATTAATGAAGTCTAATTCATTTAGATAAGCAGAAGGTTCAAAGCCGTAAATATTTACCGTTATCTTATCTTGAATTATACCTGGTAAACTTTTTAAAACTGAAATAAATATATCACCTCCTTTCACAGGGTCATTTCTAGAAGCGAAAAAGATATTAACTTTTTCCCTATTATTATTGGGTTTTGAATTTTCTTTTTCCATTATTTTTATTGGATAAGGCACGACAAAAGCATTCTTTAATGTTTGTCCCATTTCATTTTCAACTATATTTAACATTGCCCTTGATGGGGAAAAAATAACTGAGGCCCTATTTATAAACCTATGTTCCAGCTTCCTCCTAAAATAATCTGCACGTGTAACACTTTTGCCCTGCTGCTTTTTAAACGTATATGGGCTCCCATGTAAATGAGTAGTGTATTTGAATTTTTTAAATAATGAATTCCAAAAATCACCCCCCTCAGTATATTCAACAAAATCTATTTTATTTATTTGATTAACTTTTTTTAATGAAGAATGTATTTTAAACCCATTATGCAGGTAGTATAGTGCTTCAGAAAAAGATTTTAATATTGGGATTTTATTTAGATAATAAACAAATCTTGAAGGGTTCAAATCAATCATAGGGTAAATATTGATTCCATTATCTATCGAACGGAGTGAACCTGTATTTGTTTTTCCACAAACTACAGAAACTTTATATCCATATTCTATAAGTTTACTACCGAAGTTTTGTACAAAAATACCTGCACCTCCAAAGGTTTCACCCCCTCTTGGGTAACTTACTTCTACAAGAACTATATGATGAGTAAACTTTATATTTAACTAAGGGTTAAGCTAAATGAAATAACTTTTAATTAAACTTTTATTATTGAAAGTAAAATTTGTATAACTAATTATTTCTTAGTGATTACGATTCCAAAAGATGAAAAATCATTTTCAGATGGCGTTTTTAGCTTGAAAAGTAGCGGGTTTATTAGATATTTCAATAAAAACATTTTAAAGAAATAATTAAAACCCCTCTTACTTGTATTCTTTAGTTTGTGCCACATAATCCATCTAATAGCCCAATTGTAATCTTGTACATAAAAGATATCTTCAACATCAAGATTAATCGACTTGACTAATTCTATCAAACCATTTGGAGTAAAGCGTAGGTAATCATCAGGCGCTGCATGAATTGGATTAACAAATGGAACCTCAATTACTATTTTTCCATTAGGCTTCAATATTCTATTACATTCTTTAAGAATATTTAGTGGTTTTTTTACATGCTCTAATATGCACCGTAACATTATCTTATCGAAAGTTTCATTTTCAAATGGGTAAGTTTCTCCATCACAAACGACATCTATATTTTTTCCTGCGTAAATATTTAATCGCGTTATACTATCAGAATTAAACTCATAGGTCCCATCATGCCCAATATCTAAACCCTCTCCAGCTATGGAATCAAAAATATCAACAGTTATCATATTTCTTTTACTTGGAAAACTTCCAAGATGCTTATTGAAGTTATACCAAGCCCATGAAAATGGGATTCTCATTAGGTTTTTTGTAATATTTTTTTAAATTGCAGTTTTATTAGCATTTTTATCCCACTCAATAATAATTCAAACTGTATTCTACGAAAAGTGTTTGAATTATTTAGGCCCATCTCTTTATAAACATATTCTTTTTGTTTATCTGTGATTATATATGGTGATTCTACAGAAAATAAATCATGCGCCTTTTTATATTCAGGAAATTCCTTTAAGTAATCATCTCGATTCATGCCTTCTTGATTTGATTCTTTGCTAATATGTCCCCAATGGTTATCAATCAAAAAAAACGGTATATCCATGTACACTGAATAAAAAGTATAAGTCCCGATTGTATCTGAAGCACAATAATCATAATCTATCATCATATTGAAAAATTTTTCTATGAATTTTGGATTAGAAATATCTCCAGCGGTAACAACCTTAAAATTTCTTTCAAACCTTGATTTGATTTTATCATTTAAATAATCATAATAGTATAAACATATCGTTATTGGTTTACAATCTTCAGGTAATTTTTTTAGTACGTTTATTAATATATCTAAATCATATTTAGCCTCCCATCCTTCATCAGTATGCTGTGGAAAAAAGAGAGTCCCCTTACTATAATTTGATCTAGTGAACTTGGATTTGGTAAATGATATAAACTGGTTAGGAATTTGGTAATAGCGTTTAAATCCTTTTGAAAAAAGAATATCTGCAACTCTTTTGCTCCAAACTAATTGTAATCTATTTTTATTTGCGATTTGAAAAATGGTATCATGAGCCGTCCAACCATGTTGTATGTCTGCATCAAGAGGTATCCAATTAGGAATTTTATACAATTCTCTTATTATTTTTGAAATTCCAAATTTCTTTTGATTAGGTGGGTCTTGAAATTTTTCTAACAATGCTCTATAGTAATCTTATGGCATTCACCATTCGGCTTCTAACTTTTCCATCTAATATCCCACATTCATTTTTTACGTTTTCATCATATAAATTAGGTAAATCATGTTTATTAAATGGCATTTGATAAAGAGAATTAATTAGGGGCATTAATTGATCTTTATCTTTAGCGAAATACATCCTTTTATTATCTAATACTCTACTAATATTTTGTCTATATCTAGCTAGAGATAATTTTTGTACAGACCAATCATTTGGCTCCCAATCAAAATCTATATTTATAAGATTCTTTTTAGATATCAAACAATCAAGAATCATTGTAGACCACATATTGATAACAACGTGTGCATGGGCTACTAATGATGAAGATATCTGCATTTCCTGAATACTCATATCACCTGGAAGATTAGAGTTCTCTAATTTTGGAAAAAAATAACTAACCTTCTCTTTTTGACTTAATCTAATATGTCTATCTAATCTTACTTTATATTGTTTATGCAGGAATGAAGGATGCAACCTAACTACAAGATGTATGTGATCAGGCAATTTGTTTAAAATATACGATATGATTTTGAAATTGTGAGGATAATTAGGGGAATTTGTCAAGAAAAGTATATATTTTTCTTTTTCTAAATTTGTTTTTTTAATTCCAAGTTCTCTTAGATTAAGAATAAAGTTAGGTTTAAAATAATTATCAAATATTAATGAACCTTTTATATGAATATTATTGATATTTATATCATGATACTTTCTTAATTCAAATTGCATGGATTTACTCCATACAAGGTATCTATCTGATTTTATAGATATATATCCTCTACAAGTTGGGTGATCCCAATTTGTAATAATTGAAATAGTTTTAATATTTAATATTTTTCCAGCTTTAATCCAGTTGGATGATGTTGGAATTAGATTAGGTAAGCCATCAACAATAACTAAATCAATTTTATATTTTTTTAGAAGTTCTGAAAAGTTTTTTGCATCTATTTGAAAATAATACAAGTATAAAATAATCTCCCTAAATATTGATACTTTACTATGTAATCTTGACAAAAATAGAATGAAGCATTTCTTAATTGTTGAATATTCATTTGATTTTTTGAAAATCTGACGTTTTACCCAGCAAGCAGAATATTTAGGATCACTAGGCATTCCAAATAAATGAATTAATCTGATATATTTTAGAATACGCTTTTGTATATAATGATTTTCATATTTTAATGGATTTTGAATAATCTGGACTTCGCTTAAAAGTTTATTTTTATATGAACTAGGAATATTCATATCATTAAATACAACAAAAATGTTACAATGTTTCTTTAACTCTTTTAACAGACCGGTACCCAATATGTACCTAGCACTAAATCCGTTATCTATAGTTATTAATAAATTTTTACTAATATTTTTTAAATCTTAGGTTTGTCATCAATGCTACTTTTAATTAAATAGTGGTTTGCAAGTACTATGTCAGAAATTGAATCAATATTGACTGAACGATCATCTGGCATCTCATAAGGCAATGATTTAAAACCTTTAAGAGAGTTATTATTCATGAGGATATCTCTTTTAGTAGCATATATTGCACCATTTACTATAAAGACTGGAGATAATGATTGTCTTGCAGGATTTTCTATTTTTGATTCTTTATAATCATATAAATAACCCCTTTTTATTATTTTCATTTTAATTGGATGGTAATTATTGACGTTTGTTACACTTATAATTGAATCTGCATTACTTTTTATCAGCTGATCTATGGCCCTATCAATATCAGAAGAAAGACGAAGAGGTGCTGTTGGCTGGAGCATAACCACATAATCAACCTTCACGTCATTTAATTTTTCGTATTTTCTGAGAGCATGCTTTAATGTTGGAATTGCATTTGATCGATCTTTTGCTAGACTTGCTGGTCGAATAAACGGTACTTTTGCTCCAAGTTTTTCAGATATTGTTTTTATTTTTTTACTATCTGTAGAAACAATAAAGTCACTCAATATATTTGAATCCTTTGCTGCTTTAATAGTATACCAAATAAGAGGTTTCCCATTTAAATTAAAAATATTTTTATCCTTTATTCCTTTTGAACCACCTCGAGCAGGTATAATACCTAATATTTTTTTTGACATTTAATTATTAGTTTTTATTTTTTTCCCAGTTATAAAAAATCTCACCATTTTCCGCAATATTTGCAAATCTACCTCTGTAGTAATCTCTATTAAGCAATTCTTCGTTAGATAATTTCCTATTTTCATTCCCTAAAGTTTCCATATAACGAGGATATACATTATCTAAATACTCTTGCTGATCTTTATTTGACAATTTTGAAAATTTTCTTATTTCTTTTAATTGTTTTGGTGAAATAGATACTGGACCATCCTTTGTCCTTTTGCTTTGTAATATAGTAAAATGTCTTTCAAGAACTTTAGCACCAAAATATATTGCAGCAATAGAACCTTTAATGCCATCTCTTTCAACAAGACTATGATCACTCCATCCAACTTGTTTTGTATATTGCTTTAAGTAATCCATTCTTGATAAATGATATTCTTTTAATGGAGTTGGATATAATGTTACACAGTGAAGCATATAGTAATTTGAATTATATAGTAATCTTGCGGCATTTTTTATCTCATCATCACTGCTGGCACCAGTCGAAAGGAATATTTTATTAAAATGTGGTTTTAATTGTCTTATTAATTGCCCAGAACCACAATCATAGCTTGCAATTTTTATATCTTTAAAACCTGCTTTTACGATTTGCGGAATAGATAAAATGTTAAAGGATGTTGTTAGTGGTTTGATATTAATTTGGTTGCATATAGAAAC
>CEUQ01025141.1_pt1 | contig 11532 bp, 6 predicted proteins | sample 361491 | NCBI WGS metagenome assembly CEUQ01 (sample SAMEA2622796, study PRJEB7988) | marine metagenome | biome: marine biome (ENVO:00000447); feature: marine epipelagic mixed layer (ENVO:xxxxxxxxx); material: "saline water (ENVO:00002010), including plankton (ENVO:xxxxxxxx)" | depth 120 m | reverse complement strand
TGTTTGTGGCCTCTGTAAGTGCGAAAAAAGTGGATGCAGAAGACGGCTTAGCCGGTTTCGTCTGGTCTGATACTAATGGCAATGACCAGTGGGATAATGGTGAAACCGGTGTCTCTGACGTGACCGTAAGGTTGGTGGATGAGAATGGCAATCCACTGGTGACAGCCTTTGTTCACGATGCAGATTCCCATAGTGATAGTGTGCCGCTGAATAGCCAATTCGATGGTATTCAAATGGCCGCGATTGGAACTCATATTATTAATTCGAATGTTTACTCACGAACTGATCAACAGGCTTCAACCGGAGAACGTGTCTTTGCTAACTTTAATGCAGCGACGAATTCGGTGGTGAGGACATGGGGAGCAGATAGCAGAACGCTTCGAATCACCTTTGATACGCCTCAGTCTGCTGTATCGATTGATGCTATTGCCGATGATGACGGGGATGTGGCTCGTCTGGAGGCATATGATGCTCTTGGAAATATGCTTGAGAGAATAACATCGGAGATGTTAGAGGATGGCGAAACGGTTCGTCTCAGTCTGATTCGCCCGGCCTCTGATATAGCCTATGTGATTGCGCGTGCGCATTACAATACGGAAGTTCTGCTGGACAATTTGACGGTAGGGCCGTCAGCCGAAACGATCACGGATGGCCAGGGAATCTTCAGATTAACAGGCCTTCCAGCGGCAGATTATCGAATTGAAGCGATACCTGGTAGTGGACAGCAGCTTGGTACACCAGCAATTGTTCCGAGAACCATTGTTGGCTCGCAACCGGTTGTAGACATTATATTTGGGCTGGAGATTCCCCGCTGGTTAAACGCTAATAATCCTGAAGACATTAATGGTGACGGTTTGGTTTCTCCAATTGATGCCTTAGTTATTATTAATGACCTCAACATTAATGGGGCTCGTGAGCTTACCATTCTCAGTGATTCGGAAAGCCCTCCGCCCTACCTCGATGCCAATGGCGATGGTTGGGTAACAAGCATTGATGCTTTGCGAGTGATTAATTTGCTTAATGCACGGTCAAATGCTGAAGGTGAAGCGTCGGCAAGTCCACAGGTCAGCCCGGCTGAATGGTCTCTAGACCACATACTTAGCGTGATTAAAATTGAAGAGTCCGCAACGATAGTTGGTTCGCGATTGGATTATTCTCACCACTGTCAGGCTGCGGATTTAGTGCTTGAATTGTGGTTTTCAGGTGAAGAGAACCTGATTTCATTTGAATTGTTAGAGCAATTGGAAATTCAGCAGGTTTAACGTAAACGTGCTTGCCAAAAGAAATCTTAGAGCTTGATGAATACTGAAAATGAAACCATAGTGGATTCGTTAGATTCCAAATTTGAAATGGCTCCGCAAAAATCTGACTTGCGGCTGGCTACAAATGCGGTGAATCGTGTTTTTGCTGCCAGACAGGGTTTGCCGGGCTTGAAGCAGGAACATTGGAAAGGACTGCTTCCTGTCATCAATCAGTATGAGCAGGTCTATCTGGAAATGAGCCGGCGTGAATTGAGAAAAGCCAGTCTTGCGCTTCGTTTCCGTGCTCGCAGCGGTGAATCGCTTAATAAAATTCTCCCTGAGGCCTATGCTTTGTGTCGTGTGGTTTCCGCTCAGTGTTTGGGTATGCGACATTACGATGTCCAGATTCTGGGTGGAATTGCTCTTTTCAAAGGAGCGATTGCCGAGATGGAAACAGGTGAAGGTAAAACGTTAACAGCGACTCTGCCAGTTTACCTGCGAGCATTGATGGGGCGAGGGGTCCATGTGGCTACGGTGAACGATTATCTGGCTGCCCGTGATGCTGAATTCCTAAAACCAGTCTATAAGGCACTAGGCCTGACTGTTGGAACCGTCTTAACTGATGACAGTCGGGATCAACGTCGAGAAGCTTATCATTCGGATGTTACCTATGGTACGGCCAAAGAATTTGGTTTTGACTTCATGCGAGATCGTTTGTTGCTGAGACGCATGGGACACGAAGCGGATAGTTTTTTAGGGGGTGGAAGTAGTCAGCGATGGGACGAGTCAGGGGATCGTCCGGTACAACGTGAAGCCTATTTTGCGTTGCTTGATGAAGCGGACAGTATCCTTATTGATGACGCGCGTACTCCGCTTATCATCGGATCTTTGGAAGATGAAGCTCGCGAACAGATCATCCAAACGTACCGCTGGGCCGCAGAACTGGCTCCGCAGTTTATCGAAGATGACGACTATGAATATGATCATGAAAAACGCAAAATAGAACTCAATTTCAAAGGCCGCCAGTTAGTTCGTTCCGCAGTCAAACCGGATTTGGTCATGGAGGTTGGACTTGTCGATTTGTACGAATATGCTGAGCGGGCAATCAAAGTCGGTCGGGAATTTTTTCTGGATCAACAGTTTGTCATTCGTGATGGTGAAGTTGTCATTGTGGATGAGTCCACCGGGCGTATTGCGGAAGGACGGAAGTGGCGAGACGGAATTCATCAGGCAGTGGAGGCCAAGGAAAATGTCGAGGTGAGTGTACCGACAGGACAGGCGGCCAGAATTACGGTGCAAGATTTTTTCCTGCGTTACCGGCATTTGGCGGGCATGACAGGTACTGCACGCACCTCGGCTCGTGAATTTCGAAAAGTATACAAACTCAGTGTCGTCAAAGTACCAACCAACAGACCAAGTCAGAGGGTTCGTTGGAATGACAAAGTCTTTGGGACCGACAACGCTAAATGGGATGCGATTGTTGAAGAGGTGAAGGAAATTCACCGGCAAGGTCGTCCGATTTTGATTGGTACGCGTTCGATTGATAAGAGTAATATTTTGTCGGCCAAACTCCATCAGGCTGGAATTGTTCACGACGTGTTGAATGCTAATGAAGTGGAGCGGGAAGCGGAAATCGTGGAATTAGCAGGATTATCTGGCCGCGTAACTGTGGCAACGAATATGGCCGGACGTGGGACGGATATTAAGCTTGGATCAGGCGTTGCGGAAAAAGGCGGTCTGCATGTGATGTGTACTGAATTACATGATTCAGCCAGAATCGACCGCCAATTAATCGGGCGTTGTGCTCGTCAGGGTGATCCGGGGTCTTATCGACAGTTTATGTCATTAGAAGATAAGATACTGGAAGATGCGCACGGTGATCAAAAGGCAGAGAAATACAAGTCATTAGCCGAGGGGGTCGATACTGAAGTTAATAAGCATGTAAATCTGCTTCGACGTGCACAAAATAAAGTAGAGAAAAAACATTTTCGTGACCGAAGTGTAATGCTGCATTATGAAAAGGAACGTCGTCGTATGCAGCGCGAAATTGGTCAGGATCCATATTTAGATTCGGCGGAATAATAGACCAATCGCAAATAGAGTTGCTGGCTGGATTCGATTATGCAGAGTTTGATATTTAGTATTTTTTTGCATATGGTCAGTTGGGTAAATTCATATTGTGGTTATTCTACAATTCTGCCAATAAGTAGATTGGTTAATTAATTACAGGGGCGATGCATGGCATCTGAAGCTAGTAATCAGGAGGCGATTGAGAATACCAAGCAGCAAATTCGCGGCTTGGTTAGTGAAATCGCGCAGCTTTCCAAAAGTGAATTGGAACCTGGTGAGTTTTATGCCGCATTCATGCAGAAAATTGTTTCGGCATTAGCTGCTCATGGTGGTGCTGTTTGGAATATGTCCGATGACGGTGACGCATCGATCCTCTATCAAATCAATATTTCGGGTGAATTGCTCGATGCAGAGTCGGAAGATACAGCCCGACATGCGAAGCTGTTACGAGTTGTGGCTCACTCCAATGAAGCTCAATTAATCCCGCCCAATTCAGGTTTTGGTGAAGATGGCTCTATCGGCAACCCTACTGAACACCTTCTGGTGTTGGCCCCTTTGGCCGGTGATCAGGGTGTAGAAGCGGTTGTCGAAGTCTTTCAGCGGCCTAACGCTCAGCCCGCTACGCAGCGAGGATACTTAAGATTTCTTGTGCAGATGTGCGAGTTGGCTGCCGAGTGGGTTAAGAGCCAGAAACTTAGGCAGTTTAGTGACAGACATTCCTTATGGGCTCAGGCGGATCAATTTAGTCGCTTGGTCCATCATAATCTCGATCTTCGTGAAACAGCATATACGATTGCTAATGAAGGTCGTCGATTGATTGGCTGTGACAGGGTCTCTGTGGCTTTAAGAAAGGGATCTAAATGCCGTATTGAATCTGTCAGTGGTCAGGATACGGTGGAAGTAAGAAGTAACGCTGTTACTTTACTTGGAAAGTTGGCTACGTTGGTTATGAAGTCTGGTGAGCCGTTGTGGTATGACGGAAACACGGAAGATCTTCCCCCACAAATCGAAACGGTGCTCGACGAATATGTAGACGAATCTTACACCAGAATGATGGCGATTCTGCCTCTCAAGCGTCCGGAAACGAAAGCCGATGCTGCTCGTGACCCTTCTGAGGTTGATCCTAATGAAACCAAGAAGCGGGATGAGTTCATCGGTGTAATGATTATTGAGCAGATTGAAACGAATCTCCCACGCAATGTTCTCGATCCACGGGTCGACCTGGTCTATGAGCATTGCTGCCGCGCGGTTGCTAACAGTCAGGAATACCACAATCTTTTTCTGATGCCAGTTTGGCGAACGATCGGTCGCGCAGCATGGATTATCCGTGCACGCGCTCTGCCCAAAGCCATCGCCATTACTTCCGTGGTGCTGGCACTTCTGTGTCTCTTTATATTTGTTCAGGTTGACTTCTCTGTCGAGGCGGAAGGGGTTTTGCAGCCGGTAGATCGCCACGATATTTTTGTACCGGCCAATGGGATTGTCACCGAATTGAACATCACAGATCAGCAGGAAGTGAAGCAAGGCGATGTACTGCTACGTCTGGAGGATCCGGACTTGTTGATCGAAAAGCGACGTGTTGAAGGGCAATTGGAGGAGATTAAAGACCAGTTGTCCAATGCCAGAAGAGCTCAATTTCAGGTTGGCTTGAGTCCGGCAGATAAAATTCGTGTGTCCGGCCAGGTGCAACAACTCATTTTGCGACGAGATACTCTCAAAGAAGAATTAGTAATTATCCAGAAGAAAGAAGAACTGTTAGAGATTAAGGCTCCCAAGGATGGTCAGGTGGTTCTTCAGTGGGATATTGAAAAGACACTCTTGCACCGCCCGGTGGCAATTGGCCAGGTCGTAATGACGTTGGTCGAGACAGGTGATGACAAAGAATGGGAACTGGAATTATCACTTCCCGAACGGCGTTTGGGACATGTGTCGTCTTATCGCACAAAGCACGGAGAAGACGATCAGAAAATTGAATATGTGTTGGCCATGAATCCAGAACATGTATTTGAAGGTACCGTCATCGACATTGGACAATCCACTCAGGTCGAAGGTGAAGATGGAACAATTGTGCCAGTTCTCGTTAAAATTGATCGGGACAAATTGAAAGCCAGCTTAGATGGTGAATTGCGACCAGGGACCACCGTGACCGGTGATATTCATTGTGGCCGATCATCGCTGGGGTATTCATGGTTTCATGAGGCAATTCAGTGGGTTCAGTACCATTTGTTGTTCTAGGCAGGTGGTTTTTGAGTCGAGAGGTATCATAGGAAAAAGAGATGAACACACGAAATAAAGTCTTTGCCCTGTTGATCGGGACGGTTGTCCTGTTAGCGGGCGGTTTGCGTTTGGGGAATGCTCAGCAGCCAACGGCGATCTCTAAATTTACACTTGCTGACTGCAATGTCGCACTAGTGGAAGAGGTACAAATTACCGCTCAGCTTCCCGGTGTTTTAGTGTCACTGGATTTCAAGGAAGGCGATGCTATTACGAAAGATCAGTTACTTGCCCAGATTGATGATTCGGATGCATTGTTGAAACGCAAGGAGCTTACTTTGCAGTTGGCAGTCGCAGAGAAAGAAGCAAGTAATGATATCAATGTGCGTGCTGCGGAAGCATCGGCCGAAGTGGCCGAAGCGGAATTGAAAGAGTCGATCGCGGTTAATATGGAGTCACCAGGTGCTGTTCCCTCCACGAAGATTCGCCGGGAAGAATTAACTTTTCGTCGGGCTGAATTACAAATCGATGTAGCCAGGCTCGAACTTGATGTAGCCAAGCTGAATGTTGATGTTAAGAACACTCAGCTGGATAATGCGGATCTTACAATTGATCGACTCAAAGTGAAGTCTCCGCTGAATGCTGAAGTGGAACGAAAATTAAAAGAAGTTGGTGAATTTGTTCAGATTGGAGATCCAATCGCGCAGTTGGTTCGCATGGATAAGTTGCGAATTGAAGGATTTGTGCAATTGAAACAATATCTCCCGCAACTCATTTATGGACAGCCTGTGACGATTCAATATTCGTTTGTGGATCCAACTGACGCAGACGATCCAAACAAAACTTTCACGTTTACAGGTAGCGTCAGCTTTGTCAGCAATAAAGTGCAGGCAGGCGGTGAATACAAGATTTGGGCAGAAGTGACTAATCAAAAATATAAAGAACAGTGGATTCTGCGTCCCGGTGTGGCCGTCGATATGTCCATTGGTCAGTAGTCTTATGCTGGGGTGTCGGTTTTCACGGATCGACAGTATAAGCTTGTTAAGGTAAGTCAGAAATGGTTACATTAGCAGACAGTTTGATTAGCAGTACAAGTCGTGCCGTACGATTGAGGATGCGTCCGGATCTGACTGTCAAACGTCAGCAATATCAGGGTACGTCTTACTGGGTGGTTAAGGAACCGATAGGGCTTAACTACTATCGTTTTCATGATGAAGAATACGCTATTCTCAATATGATGGATGGTCAGACATCTATGGAAACGATGAAGGAAGAGTTTGAGAGACAATTCGCTCCGCAAAAAGTATCATTTTCCGATTTGCAGCATTTTATTGGCCAGTTACATCGCAGTGGACTGGTGATCTCAGAAGCTCCTGGTCAAGGGCGTCAGCTTAAGCATCGTCGGGATACCAAACGTCGTAAAGAATTCCTCGGGAAATTTACTAACGTTTTTGCGATTCGCTGGAAGGGAATAGATCCTGAGCGTATCCTCAATCGGCTTTATCCCTGGACTGGTTGGCTGTTCTCACCGCTGGCGATTTGTTTCGTAGTGATTTGGGGAATCTCGGCATTAACACTGGTTGCCGTACAGTTCGACGTCTTTCAAAGTAAAATGCCGACATTTCATCAGTTTTTCGGGGCTCATAACTGGATCTATCTTGGTGCCTCCATGGCTGTGGTAAAAGTCGTACATGAATTTGGCCACGGATTGACCTGTAAACGGTATGGCGGCGAGTGTCATGAAATGGGTTTTATGCTTTTGGTGTTTACGCCTGCGCTGTTTTGTAACGTGTCCGATTCCTGGATGTTACCTAACAAGTGGCATCGAATTTTTATTGGTGCGGCCGGTATTTACGTAGAGATTTTCATTGCCTCTACAGCAACCTTTATCTGGTGGTTTAGTCAGCCGGGTATTCTAAATCAGGTTTGTCTGAGTCTGATGTTCATTTGTAGTGTCAGTACTCTGCTGTTTAATGGTAATCCGCTGTTAAGGTTTGATGGATACTATATTCTGATGGATCTGATTGAGATTCCTAACCTACGGCAGAAGTCAACGGAAGTTTTAAAGCGATTTATGGTTGGGCTATGCTTAGGAATCGAGCAGCCGGAAAACCCATTTCTTCCGCAACGAAACCACTTCTTTTTTGGCTTATATACAGTAGCAGCCGTGATTTACCGCTGGCTGATTGTATTTTCAATTTTCATGTTCCTCAATCAGGTTCTGGAGCCATATGGACTTAAGATTCTGGGACAAATCATGGGCGCGATGGGCGTCTTTGGGCTGGTTGTTCAGCCTTTATGGCAAATGGGTAAATTCTTTTACACTCCTGGAAGGATGCATAAAGTGAAAAAGCCTCGTGTTGCAATTACCGCAGCGGTGGTTGCGTTGTTTATTAGTGTCATCTGTTTTCTGCCTCTGGAGTATCACATCGATTGTGCCGTGCGAATTGTTCCACGCGAATACAAAGTGAGTGCGGCAGCATTTTCAGCGGAAGAAAAAATGTCAGCAACCGTGTTTGCTCAGGTAGCCGGGCATTATGACACATGTTATGTGAAACCCGGCAGTTGGGTTGAATCCGGTGATGTCATTATGCAATTGGAAAATTATGACGAGCGACGGCGGCTTGTGCAACTTAAAGGTGCATTGGCTGAACAGCAATCACAGGAGGCAGTTTTAAAGCAACAGCGTTCGGTGGATGAACAGGCGGCTGATGAGTTGATCGAAGTACAGGAACGGATTGCGTCGTTGCAGAAACAATTAGCTCAGCAGGCTCACAAAAATAACCTGTTGGAAGTGCGTGCCCCTATTTCCGGCATCGTTCTGCCGGCTCCTTATCGTCCCCGTCAGGGTGGTGATGGGCAGTTGCCGGCCTGGTCAGGCTACCTGCTGGATCCTGCAAACGTGGGGGCCATTCTGGCTCCGGATGATCCGATCTGTATTATTGCGACCCCACGAGAAGCGGAGTTGGCTAGTGCCAGAGAGAATCATGGTGCGTCATCGGTTGATCCAATTCGTGTTCAATTAGATGCTGAATTAGTCATTGACCAGTCTGATATCGAATTGATCCAAGCGAAGAATCGTGTTGAGGTTTGTCTTGAATCTATGCCGGGGGTTGTGTACGAAACAAACGTGCGTCAGATTTCCTATACGAATCTCAAGCAGAGCCCCGCGAATCTTTCGAGTCAATCTGGTGGGCAGTTGGGAACGGTAATGGACGGTTCAGGCCAGGCGGTTCCGGTAAGCACCAGCTATTATGCCCGGGCATCAATAGATGCCACGGACGGAATGCTTTATCAGGCAGATTTACGAGGACGGGCAAAAGTTTATCCGGGTACGAAACGGTCGCTGGGCTGGAGGTTATACCGTTACATAGCTCGTACTTTCCACTTTGCCATGTAAATGTTGAAAGATAAAAAGCAAATGGTTTTTGTTATTTGTTTGTGCTTGTAATAAAAATGATGATTGTGCTATAACGAGCGATTAATAAATTAAATAAGAGACTTAATTCATCAGATTCATGGAGTAAGAAATGGCGAAGGATAAAGAAGAAGCACCTGTCGAAGAAGAAACAGCAGCAGAAGAAACAGCAGCAGAGGAAACCGCAGCAGAGGAAACCGCTCAGGAAGCTCCAGCAGCTCCTCAGAGAGTGGCTGTCCAAGTGGACGATTCAGGTGCCAGTTGCTCTTATGCTAACTTCTGTCGCGTAACAGGGTCTCCTGAAGAACTGATTATCGATTTTGCACTGAATCCACAACCGATGGGAGTGCCAAGCGGTGCGATCGATATCGATCAACGTGTTGTGATGAATTATTATACGGCCAAACGATTGCTGGCTGCACTGCAAATGTCTGTGCAACGCCATGAGGCAGTCTTCGGAGTTTTGGAAACCGATATTAACAAGCGAGTTGCCTCGCAGTAGTTTTTTTTCAAACGACAATTTGAAATGCGTTTACCGCAGGGGTTCTGTCAGTGACAAGCCTCTGCGGTAAAATATTGGAATCAAAACTCAAGTTTCTTTTAGCAAATACCTTTTAGGTCAAACCCTGAAGCCATCGAGAGTAATCATCGGCGGTTGCGGAGAGTGAATTTATGAAGCGTTACAAAGCACTATGGGCATTTCTTGCTGTGCTGGCCGGACAGATGGTTGCAACGGCTCAGCAATTACCAAACGTTGTGGTGATTTTTACAGACGACCAAGGCTATTCAGACGTGGGCTGCTTCGGTGCACAAGGGTTTGAAACTCCGAATCTGGACCGGATGGCTGCTGAAGGGATGAAGTTCACCGACTTTTATGTTGCTCAGGCGGTTTGCGGAGCTTCCCGGGCGGCGTTGCTGACCGGTTGCTACCCCAATCGGATTGGCATGCTAGGTGCACCCAGCAGTCATACGAGATACGGAATTCACGAAAATGAAATGCTGATCCCTGAATTGGTCAAGCAGAAAGGGTATGCCACGGCCATGTATGGGAAGTGGCATCTGGGGCATCGTGTTGCTTCGCTACCTATGCAGCACGGATTCGATGACTACTTTGGCTTGCCCTATTCCAATGATATGTGGCCTCATCACCCGACAGCAGGTGATCGTTTTCCAGACTTACCAACGATCGAAAAAAACGACATCATCGAATACAATTCAGACCAAACTCAGCTGACCACCTGGTATACGGAACGAGCGGTCGAGTTTATTCGCAAAAATCGTAAGCATCCTTTCTTTTTGTATGTTGCTCACAGTATGCCACATGTGCCGCTGTTTGTGTCAAAGAAACATGCTGGAGTAAGCGAGCAAGGGGCGTATGGTGATGTGATCACTGAAATCGATTGGTCGGTAGGTAGAATCCTGAGTACGCTAAAGCGTTGTGGTATCGACGAGAACACCCTGGTGATTTTCACATCCGATAATGGTCCCTGGCTTTCTTATGGAAACCATGCTGGAAGTTGCCGGCCACTGCGGGAAGGGAAAGGTACAACCTGGGAAGGTGGTATGCGTGAGCCCTGTATTATGCGATGGCCCGGCAGAATCCCGGCTGGAACAGTGTGTAAAGAATTGGCAGCGACAATCGATATTTTCCCGACCATAGCACATCTGACCGGTGCTAAGCCTTCGGATAACAAGATTGATGGTAAGAACATTTGGCCACTGATGTCGGGAGAATCTGATGCGAAGACCCCGCATAAAGCCTATTACTATTATTGGGGACGCCACCTGCAGGCCGTACGTAGCGGAGATTGGAAACTGCATTTTCCTCATGGCTATCGATCGCTTGTTGGTGAAGCTGGCAAGGACGGTCTTCCCAGTGCCTATAAAACTGCACAGACGCCTCTGGCGTTATACAATTTGAGAGAGGATATCGGGGAGTCTAACGACGTTTCCAAAACACATCCGGAAATTGTTGCCAAACTTCAGGCTCTGGCTGATGCCAAGCGGAAGGAAATTGGAGATTCAGCTACGAAACAAAAAGGGGCGGAACTGCGGGAACCCCAGTGGTTCGATTAGTACTTAGCCCGTCGCGATTTGCTCGAGTCGAGTGTCCATCTGTCTGGCACAGTGATGCATTTGGTATTGAGTGAAACTGTTCTGTAGTTGTGACTGGGGATATTGCCAAAGCTGGCCGTCTTTGAGTTGATGGATGCGTGCAATCAGGTGCTGAGCAAGTTCGTTGGCTCCTCCCTGATAGAAATGCTCCCGGCGTTCGGGATACTGATCCAGCTGCATTACCTCCGGATAGGCCAGGCGAAGAGGAAGCACCGGATAGGCGCCACATAATACGGCTTCACAAACACTGATTCCAAAGAACTCGTGCCGGGCTGTCGACACAAACAGGTCTGATTCGGCTAAACCGTTTAGGTATTCTTCGCGAGATGGTTGGTAGCCCCAACGCTGAATGTGGTTTTTCAGTGACTCCTTCGCTGTTGAAAAACATTCCAGCGTGTAGCTTCCCTGCTCTCCCATGACATTCAACTTAAACTCGACTCCCTTTCGTCTCAGAATATCCATAGCCTGGAAGAA
>CEUQ01181722.1_pt1 | contig 11566 bp, 10 predicted proteins | sample 361491 | NCBI WGS metagenome assembly CEUQ01 (sample SAMEA2622796, study PRJEB7988) | marine metagenome | biome: marine biome (ENVO:00000447); feature: marine epipelagic mixed layer (ENVO:xxxxxxxxx); material: "saline water (ENVO:00002010), including plankton (ENVO:xxxxxxxx)" | depth 120 m | reverse complement strand
CGGCGTGCTTCTCGACAGCCGCGCGCGGATTGACGAGTCGCTGTTGTCCGGCGAATCCCGGCCGGTGGAAAAGCGCGCCGGCGACAAAGTCATCGCCGGCAGCGTGGTGCAGGGCCAGGCGATCCTTCTTCAAGTTACCCATTGCGGTGAAGACACCTTTCTCGCCAACCTCGCTGGGCTTGCCACCCGTGCCCAAACCGAACGTCCCCGGCTGGCCCGCGCCGGCGAGAAAACCGCGTCCCGATTCGTGCTGCGGGTGCTGGGGCTCACCGCGCTGACCGCGATGGTCTGGGCGGTCCTCGACCCGAGCCGTCTGCTGGACGCTTGTCTGGCGGTGCTGGTGGTGTCTTGCCCGTGCGCCTTCGCACTCGCGGTCCCCGCCGCCATCACGCGCAGCCTATCGGTGTTGGCGCGGCAAGGCGTTCTGGTATTGCGCCCCGATGGGTTGGAAATACTGGCCGGCGTCGACCGCGCTGTTTTCGATAAAACCGGCACGCTCACCGAGCCCTCCGTTTCGGTGACCGCGGTGGACGACTCGATCGATCCCGACACCGCATTGTTGTGGGCGGCCAGCCTTTCCGACACCAGTGAGCACCCGCTGTCACGGGCGTTCGCCAACGGCAACGCCGGTACTCTGTTGCCCACCCATCACGCCCGGGTGCTACCCGGCCTGGGTATCACCGGCACCGTCGCGGACCGCGCTCTGCGTCTCGGACGGGGCGACTTCGCCACCGGCGGCGGCGAAGGAGAAGACGACCTGATTCTCGCCGAGGACGGGCGCGCGCTCGTTCGCTTCCAGGTCCACGAAAAAATTCGCGCCGACGCCCGTGAACTGATTGATTGGCTGGCCGCGCAAGGCATTGAAAGTGAAATACTCAGTGGCGACGCCCAGGCGCGGGTCGCCGAGGTGGCCTCGCAGCTCGGCGTTTCCGCTTGGCGGGGGCGCTGTCTGCCCGCCGACAAGCTGGCACGCATCGGTGAGCTGCGCCGCGCCGGCCATCGCGTGCTGGTGGTCGGCGACGGCAGCAACGACGCCCCGGTGCTGGCCGGCGCCGATGTTTCCATCGCGCTGTCTTCCGGCAGCGACCTGGCCCAGGCGCAGGCCGACATCGTCCTGTGTTCTGGCCGCTTGATCGCCATCGCCGAAAGCCGCGCCGTGGCCCGCACCACCTTGCGGGTGCTGGCCCAGAACCAGCGCTGGGCGTTAACCTATAACCTGTGCGCCATGCCACTCGCGGCCATGGGTTGGGTGCCGCCTTGGCTGGCGGCCATCGGTATGTCGACCAGTTCTCTGGTTGTGGTTCTCAATGCGCTGCGCATTGATCGCAAGCAGGATTACGCGGACCCGGGTCAGGAAGTGCCGGAAGGAGCCCGGCTATGAACATCATCCTGGTAATGATTCCCCTCTCATTGCTCATCCTTGTGGGCGCCGTAGCTGTGTTTTTCTGGGCAGTGAACCACGATCAGTTCGAGGATCTGGACAGCCAGGGTTTGTTGCCGATGGCCGACGACCCGGAAGAAGTTGAGGCAACCAGTAACGAACGCAGTAAGTCGGCTGGAACGGATCAATAACTGACCGAGTATAGAGATGATGTAAGTCACCACGTTCAACACTGGCAAGGCTGGTTAGGGAATAATTTCACTAAGCGTTTTGCGGTTTCGACGTCTGATTCAAATCATTAGATCGGGAATTTTCCTGTCCCGCTCGTGATAAATATTTTAGATTATGTCGACATTTTCTTGATAGTGCTCAAGTAGGACGTAAAGTCGGTACTTGGTTGCTGCCGATAGTCGGCTTACTACGAATATGCCAGTTCGATTCGGCATTTTTCTTTAAGAGAGATTATTATTTGACTCCCTAACTCCCTGCCGCCTTTTTCATTTGTTATTTTCAGAGAGACTACAACCGGATCAGCTATAGGATGTTCCCATGAATGATGTATCGACAATACTCGACGGTCTGCGGAAGAGCAGTCCTGGGCAGACAGAATTTTACCAGGCGGTCGAGGAAGTGCTGGAGGTTCTGGCGCCGGCTCTGGAAGCAGAACCCCGATATCGAGATGAAGGAGTTGTTGAACGTCTGTTGGAGCCAGAGCGTCAAATTTTTTTTCGGGTAGCCTGGGTAGACGACGAAGGCATGGTACAGGTTAACAAAGGTTATCGTGTTCAGTTTAATTCTGCGCTAGGACCATATAAAGGTGGCTTGCGTTTTCACTCTAGTGTGAATGGCGGGATTATCAAGTTTCTAGGGTTCGAACAAATTTTCAAAAATGCACTCACAGGTTTGCCTTTGGGTGGTGGAAAAGGGGGCGCGGATTTTAACCCGAAGGGTCGATCCCAGGGTGAAATTATGCGATTTTGTCAGGCGTTCATGACTGCGCTTTATCGGCATGTTGGGGCGACTGTAGACGTGCCGGCTGGCGACATTGGCGTGGGGCACAGAGAGATCGGTTACCTCTACGGGCAGTATCGGCGTTTGAGTGGTCGATTCGAGGGCGTGCTGACGGGCAAGGCGGTGGGCTGGGGGGGGTCTCGGGGGCGTAAGGAAGCAACGGGTTACGGTTGTGTGTATTTTGCCGAGAATATGCTGACTGAAAGAGGTGAGTCTCTAGTTGGGAAAAAATGCGTGGTATCGGGTGCAGGAAACGTAGCCTTACATACTATGGAAAAGCTTGTGGATCTGGGTGCCCGGCCAATAAGTTGCTCAGATTCATCGGGAGCATTGATCCATAGGTCCGGCTTGGACATTGAACTCCTCAAACGCATTAAGGAGCGTGATCGTAGAGCGCTGGATTCTTATCTGGAAACGCACCATGACGCGTGTTTTATTCCGATTGAAGATTATGAAAATGGGCGATCACCAGTTTGGAGTGAGCCCGCAGACATAGCGTTCCCTTGTGCTACGCAGAACGAACTGGCCGAGGCAGATGCGGAATCGCTGCTTGAAAATGGCGTAATTTGTGTGTCTGAGGGGGCTAATATGCCTTGTACTAGGGGAGCTGTGGCCTTGCTGTTGAATGCTGGTATCAGCTATGGCCCTGGTAAAGCCGCAAATGCAGGAGGGGTAGCGGTCAGTCAGTTAGAAATGCAACAAAACGCCGCTATGGCAAGCTGGTCTGCGGAACAGGTGGATCAAACCTTGCGCTCCATTATGCGCAATATCCATTACCAGGCTAGGGAAACGGCTCAGGAGTTTGGCGAACCAGGAAATCTAGTTCTCGGGGCCAATATTGCCGGGTTTAGACGTGTTGCTGATGCGATGATAGATCAAGGTGTGTTCTAGCGATCAATGAGAAAATTCCTGTGCTGTCTAAAGAGAGTGTTAAATTAGCCTGTTGTCTATGCACTTCGCTACCTTGAGATCAATTTGGTCAGGTTACTTTTTTTACTGTTTTAAGCGTGGGAAAGGATATGCGGGAATATTCATAAAATTACAAAATTTTTGTTTTCTGAATTATTGCCATCAATGGGTAGCGAGAGTGTATAGCCTGCGTAGAAGTTGACAAAAAAAGCAACCCAATTAATGAATTATGGATCCGACTAGGAGGAAAGTTTTTCAGGTTTTGACGCTGAAAGAAAGGGGGGTTGTAAGTTTTCGTATTGACCAGGCTTTTGAATTTTTGCGCTGCAAATCAGCTTCAATCCGAGAAAGAATGCACAGTGTATCGCTATAGCTGCACTAGTCTCTCCTGGTGTCATCCCTCTTTTGTGATTCTTGGGTACCTATATTCCGGTATTTCAGATGAAAATCAATGCTTCGGTGTCATGAAACATATCTTAAGGCTCCAAAAAAGGAGAAAGCTTCAGTTCCTGGGGAAGAATTCAATTTGACCGCATGGTCTAAGTCGTCCTGTATGCTATCCGGCAACGCATAAGATTTTGCATGGTCGACGATTGTGCTTGCCAGGATGGAGGTGTTTTTAATGGAGAGTATTGTGTTTGTGTGTCTAAAAGGTCTGGGCTTGCAAAAAAATAATAATGAGCTATGGTTGTATGGTGACTAATTGGAGTGTAGACGTGTTTTTCCTTTCCTTTTACTGCTTGGATCTTCTTCCCACCTTTCCGGTTTAAGCCGGAGCCAACAGGCTTCGGCGCGCTTCTGCTAATTTAAAATTAACGGGTATTTGATATGGCGACCTTCCTTGAGAGGATGTCTCGGCTTCGTCGTGCCTGTATGTATTGCATCATCAGGAATGAGGTCGGTACTGCAGGTTCGCCGATGAGTATCTTGGCAGCAATGGATAAATCTGAGAATGAAGGTGTGTTGAGATTATCAGGAAAGGCACGTGCAGGTGACCGAATTAGTATCTACAGTTTTGAGGACGAACAAATTATGGACTTTTCACTGGTGCCACCGTTCACCGCGGATGGCTGTGTTGAGTCGTTATCGATTCTTTCTCCGCTAGGTGCTTCCATCATTGGAAAGTCAGAAGGTGAAGTGATTGATGTGAGGTTTTTAGGCCACCGGAATCGCTTTTTACTACTAAAGATCCATGCTTAAAAACGAGATGTGACTTTGCATGCTCGTATGGTTGATGTTGATAGAATAGAAAATAATGGAGAGTGTGATGAGCAAAGAGAAAGAAAAGAAGAAGCCTAAAAGAAGCCTTAAAGAAAAGCGAAGGGATAAAAAAGAAGGGAAAAAGTGACGACTAGAAGGGTGTTCATTTTTCTTGTCTTTAATAATGTCACAAGGGCAAGGCTGTTTACAGCCTTGCCTTCTAATGAAAGAGATTAATTGTACAGTGGTTGTTATCACCTGACAGTCGCCCTCACCTGGATTAACTTCTTACGATCACTTTATTTGCCGCTGTGTGCGGCAGTGCTTTCTTATATCTAACTCCGTCCATCTACATCCGCCACAATCCACCTCCCATGCGTAGGTTTTGGTGTAGTAAATGATTAAAGTGGACGTCAATAGCTTTAAAAACAGCCCAAACACACCTGTGCATCATGGGTGTGTCAGAGTTTCTATGAGGCTGGCTACTTTCTGGTGAGCCACTTTTCGCTCCTCGAAATAATCATACCGATCATAAATCCCCTCAACTCCCTTCAGCTTGTGATTCAAGCACCTCTCCGCCACATGACTCGGCACACCTTCCGCCGCCGCGAGGCTGCGGAAGGTGCGTCGCAGGTCGTGGATGGTGAAGTGTTCCAAGTCGCCCATTTTGTTGGGTGGCTGCACTTTCCGGCCTGGCTCTCGGCCAAATAGCTTGGAGATGGCGCGGTTCAGGGTGTCAGGGCCCATGTGGGGACGTTTGCTGACCCGCCTGGCAGGGAACACATACGGCGAGCCGCAGGCGTGGCCATGCAGCACCGTTAGCCACTCAATAGCCTGGGTTGGCAGAGGGATGGTGATCGATGCGCCAGTCTTGCTGCGCTCCTTGGAAAGATCCCAGACTCCGGCTTCCAGATCGAATTCTTCCCAGCGGGCTTCGCATAGCTCGCTTTTCCTCACTCCCAGCACCAGGAATAGGCAGCAAGCCAAGTAGTTGTCCCGGCCAAAGCTGTTGATGTGCTCCCGGAAGATCCTAAAGGCATGCCCGACTTCTTCTAACGTCAGGGTGCGCTCCCGACTGGCTTCGACGCCGCCGGCGTCGCTGACGGTGAATGGGCTGGCCGGGTTGTTCTGGCACAGGTCCAGTTTGATGCCATGACGAAACAACTGCTTCATGTACATCAGGGTGTCATTGGCGATGGTGGGGCGGTTGCTGCGCTGGACGCGCTGCAGGACGGCCCGGATATCCCTTGGGGTGACGTCGGCAATCGGGTAGAGGCCGATCACCGGGTGGATTTCTTTCTGGTAGATGCGCTTGGGGATGTTGGGGTGTTTCAGGCGCCGGGACAGATCGGTCTCATGCCAGTCCTGGAAGAGGTCTCTGACGGTGCGGATGTCGGGCTGGACAACTTTGGCCCTTTCCTGGATTGGGTCGGTGCCCGTGCGGATGCCTTTCTTGGTCAGCACCGCGGCTTCCCGGGCGTCACCCAGGGACATCTGAGGGTATTGGCCCAAGGTGATTTCGTGGCGCTTGCCCTGGGCACTGTAGCGCAGCATCCAGTAGGGCGAGCCGGACGTGCGCACACAGAAATAGAGGCCGCCACCATCGGTGTGCTTCTTGGGAGCCTGCTTTGCCAGGGACTTGATCTGGGTAGCGGTGAGTTTGCTCATTTTGACCTTGTGGCGTTTGAGCCTATAAAAACAGGCTGCCCACCACTTTTTGTTTGTTGATTGAAGAGAAAAGTTCTCTGTCATCAATGGCTTGCAGGCAGCCCCTTGAGGGCTGCCCACCATTTCAGGTCAATATAGGTGTCAGGGAGGAAAAAGTCACGTTTTTGCCCACCATTTTGCCCACCACTTTTGTCTGGATAGGGGTGGACGGCAGTGGATTTCCATGGACTGAGAGTCTAAATTAATTCTTTTAAAACAATGAATTAAATACGAATATGGACTTCCCTGGATTTTACTCGATATTCTGGATCTGTTCCCGCATCTGCTCGATCAGCACTTTCAGTTCCACCGCTGCCGCCGTGGTTTCGCTGTCCACGGATTTGCTTGCCAGGGTGTTGGCTTCGCGGTTGAGCTCCTGCATCAGGAAATCCAGCCGGCGGCCGATGTGGCCGCCTTTCTTGAGGATGCGGCGTACTTCGCTGACGTGGGTCACCAGGCGGTCCAGTTCTTCGTCCACGTCCATTTTCTGGGCCAGCATGACCAGCTCCTGTTCCAGCCGGTCCGGGTCCGGTGACTCGATCACATCCTGGATGCGGGTGCGCAGGCGTTCGTGCTGGGCGTCCTTGATGCGGGGAATGGCGGCTTTGACGATATCGATCTGGGTGCCGATGCCATCGAGCCGGTCGATGATCAACTGACCCAGTTGCTCGCCTTCCCGGCGGCGGGTGTCGATAAGGGCTTCCAGGGCCTCGTCCAGCAGGGACAGGGCCTCGTTCTGCAGCAGTTCCACATCCAGCTGCCGGGTGCTGAGTACGCCGGGGTAGCGCAGGATTTCCATGGGATTCACCTGGCCCGGATGCTGGACCAGGTCGCCGACCCGGCGGGACACATCGGAAAGCTGTTTTACCAGTTCCTCGTTCAGCTCCAGGGCTGCCTCGCTGTCGTCCTGCTGATAGCGCAGGGTCACTTCCACCTTGCCCCGGGCCAGTGCCTTGCGGCATTTCTCGCGCACGCCGTTCTCCAGGGCGCGCAGGGCGTCGGGCAGGCGCGGGCTCACTTCCAGGTAGCGGTGGTTCACGGCTTTGATCTCCCAGACCAGGCTATAGCCTTCCAGATGACGGTCGGCGCGGGCGAAAGCGGTCATACTGCAGATCATGTGAACCTCGAAACAGCTAGTGGGACGGGCCCATAGTCTAGACCACGGGGGGCTGTCGGGCCTAATAACGCGCCAGGCAGGCAGAAAGGCCCCTGCCTTTGCTACAATGGCGGCCCTTTTGCATTCAAGACATTTCAGGAGTTTCCATGCGTCCTTCCGGCCGAGCCCCCGACCAGCTGCGTGAACTGAGCTTTACCCGCAACTACACCGTTCACGCCGAGGGCAGCGTGCTGGTCGCCTTCGGGGATACCAAGGTGCTGTGTACCGCGTCCGTGGAGGAAGGTGTGCCGCGCTTTCTGAAGGGCAAGGGCCAGGGCTGGATCACCGCCGAGTACGGCATGCTGCCCCGTTCCACCCACACTCGTTCCGGTCGTGAGGCCTCCCGGGGCAAGCAGGGTGGCCGTACCCTGGAAATCCAGCGTTTGATTGGCCGTTCCCTGCGTGCTGCGGTGGACATGAAAAAGCTGGGCGAGCGCACCATCTACCTGGACTGTGATGTGCTGCAGGCCGATGGCGGCACCCGTACCGCCTCCATTTCCGGCGCCTGTGTGGCTCTGGTCGACGCCTTCTCGCATTTGCTGGAAACCAAGAAGATCAAGGATGACCCGCTCACCGGTCTGGTCGGCGCAGTATCCGTGGGCGTCTACAAGGATGAACCGGTGCTGGATCTGGACTATGCGGAAGATTCCAACGCCGGTACCGACATGAACGTGGTGATGACCCAGCAGGGCGGCTTTATCGAGATCCAGGGTTCCGCCGAGGGGGCTCCCTTTACCCGCGAACAGTCCGATACCCTGCTGGGGCTGGCGGAAAAGGGCATTGGTGAAATCATTCAGGCCCAGCAACAGGTGCTGGGCTGGTAAGGACGGATCATGAAGAACTACAAGAAGCATTTTCTGCGTTTTGCCCAGGAGCGTGAGGCGCTCAAGTTCGGCGAATTCACGCTGAAGTCCGGTCGCAAGAGTCCCTATTTCTTCAATGCGGGCACCTTCAATACCGGTGAGGCCCTGGCCCGACTGGGTCGCTATTATGCGGACGCCATCGTCGCTTCCGGGCAGGAATTCGATATGCTGTTCGGTCCGGCCTACAAAGGCATCCCGCTGGTGGCAGCGGTGGCGGTGGCGCTGGCCGAGCACCATGGCCGCGATTTGCCCTGGGCCTTCAACCGCAAGGAAGCCAAGGATCATGGCGAAGGCGGCTGGCTGGTGGGTGCGCCTTTACAGGGCCGGGTGCTGGTGATTGATGATGTGATTACCGCAGGGACGGCCATTCGTGAAGTGGCGGCCCTGTTCGAGAATGCCGACGCGACCATGGCGGGGGTCATGGTGGCGCTAGATCGCCAGGAATGTGGCAAGGAGCCGGCGGAGTCGGGTAAAGGCCTGTCCGCGATTCAGGAAGTGGAGCAGTCCCTGGGGGTGCCGGTGGGCAGTATCGTGGCGATGAACGATATTATCGACTGGCTGGAACAGCAACCGGACAGTGAGCCTATGGTGTACCGTATGCGGCAGTACCGGGAGCGTTATGGAGTGGAATAACAATGAGAAGTCTTGCCCTGATTCTGGTGCTGATTCTGTCAGCGCCCACACTGGCTGCGCGGTTTGGGCAGCGTGCCAGTGAGCGCATGCCGGACGGGGCCTATTTTCGGCATGTGACTGCCGACGGGGTGGTCCATCTGAACCGTACCCTTACCACCGAGGCCATGCGGAGCGGTTATCAGCTGCTGGATCAGCATGGCCGGGTGCTTGAAGATGTGGAAGGCGTCAACCTGAATGATGAAGAGGCCCGGCAGATTCGTCTGCAGCGGGCTCGCCAGGCCCGTGAAGACGAGGAATTGTTGCGCCTGTATGCGGGGCCGGAGGATGCAGTGCGTGCCCGGGACCGCAAGATTGATGCGCTGGAGCTGAGCATCAGCTATGAAGAAAACAGCCTGGCCCAGTTGCAGATGAAGCTGGATGACGAAATTGCGGTGGCTGCCCGTAACGAACAGGCTGGCCGAGACGTGCCCGATGGTGTCGAGCAAGCGATTGAGCGGCTGAAGCGCCAGATAGAGGTTACGGAAGAGAAGCTGGCGGAGTTTGCCGCCGATATCGAGGCGGCGAAAAAGGAGTATGCGCCGATTATCCAGCGTCTTGAGCAAATCGAGAAGGCGGAGCGTTAAGCCTTTGCCCTGGGCGCCTGCTTGCAGGCGCCTGGGAGGCTATTCGCGAAACAGGGTGGGGATCATGAGCTCCCACTGCGCCTGCCAGTCCTGGCCGGGGCGGGTTTTGAAGCCGGAGCGAACGAACTGGGCGATCCTTCCTTCGACCACGGCCAGCAGCAGGTTGGCGGTAATGGACGGGGTGGCCCGGGTACGCAGCCCCTCCTTGATTTCCGCGTCGCGCAGTACCTGCTTGAGCTGACTTTCCACCCGATCATAAAACTGCTGGATACGCTGGTGCAGCCGTTCGTTTTCGCCGGTCAGGGCGTCACCGGTGAGCAGCCGGGTAATGCCCGGGTTGCGTTCGGTAAAGGCCAGCATCAGGGTCAGGATCTGTTCCACCTGGCTGGCCGCATTGCCTTCTTCGGTAATGCGGTTGATGCGGGAAAAGATCGCTTCTTCAATGAACTCGATCAGCCCCTCGAACATCTTTGCCTTGCTGGGAAAATGCCGGTACAGCGCAGCCTCGGACACCCCTACTTCCCGAGCCAGGCCCGCAGTGGTAATACGCCCCCCGGGCGCCGCTTCCAGCATGTGGGCGAGCGACTGAAGAATCTGCTCTTTGCGCGACGGTTTTTTTTCGGTCATGTAGCGTCGTTCCCTTTTTTTGGGTTGCAAGTTTCAAGTTGAAAGTTGCAAGGCGCGAGTAGTGCGCCGCGAGTGCGGACAGGTGCGTGCCCGCGCGTCACCGTGATCTCAACGTGCTGGCTAAAACCCGCAAGATCATGTTCCTGTATAGAGGTGATGTTTCATTCACGAATACTCACCTGTCAGCGCGGGCAGAACCTTTTCAAATAGCACCAAGTCAGACCGCGCTTTGCAACGTGAAACTTTCAACTTGCAACTCAGTTTTTGCTTATCAACGTCCCGATCCCCTGATCGGTAAGAATTTCCAGCAGCACCGCGTGGGATACCCGGCCGTCGATGATGTGGGCGGTATGTACCCCGTTTTCCACTGCGTCCAGGGCGCAGCCGATCTTGGGCAGCATGCCGCCGTGGATGGTGCCGTCCTTGATCAGTTCGTTGACCCGTTCGGCACTGAGGCCGGTGAGGACTTTGCCCTGCTTGTCTTTCAGGCCCGCCACGTTGGTGAGCAGGATCAGTTTTTCAGCGCGGAGTACTTCGGCCACCTTGCCGGCCACCAGGTCCGCGTTAATGTTGTAGCTGATGCCGTCGTCATCCACGCCGATGGGGGCGATGACCGGGATAAAGTCGCTGCCGGCGATCAGGTCGATGATGGTGGTATCAATACCCTGCACTTCGCCCACGTGGCCGATGTCGATAATTTCCGAGGTCTGCAGGGCCGGGTCGTTTTCGTCCTGGGCTTTGAGGAGCATCTTGCGGGCCTTGATCAGGCGCCCGTCCTTGCCGGTGAGGCCAATGGCCTGGCCGCCGTTGTGCTGGATCAAGTTGACGATGTCCTTGTTGACCAGGCCGCCGAGCACCATTTGTACCACGTCCATGGTTTCCCGGTCGGTGACGCGCATGCCCTGAATGAATTTGGATTCCTTGCCCAGACGCTCCAGCAGGTTGCCGATCTGTGGGCCACCGCCGTGGACGATCACCGGATTGAGCCCCACCTGTTTCAGCATGACCACATCACGGGCGAAGCTGTTTTTCAGCTCGTCGTTTTCCATGGCGTTGCCGCCGTACTTGATGACGACGGTGGTGCCGGAAAAGCGCTGAATGTAGGGTAACGCCTCGATCAGAATTCGGGCGGTATCGTGGGCACTGCTGGTGTCCATTACTTCTCCTTGTTTGTCGCGTGCAGGCTTTAGGTGTCACGCCTGCACGCTAAAAGTCTGTGGTGGCCCTGGCGTGTTTGCGTCGGGCGTGTGGCGTGCCAGCGTTCATTCTAAAACGGTAATTCCAGGCTGCCATCCACCGCCTGCAGATGCTTGCGGAACTGCTCCTTGACCCTTTCCAGTGCCGCTTCGTCGCGGCCTTCAAAGCGGGCGACCAGCGACGGGGTGGTGTTGGAGGCGCGTACCAGGCCCCAGCCATCCGGGAAGTCCACCCGCAGGCCATCGATGGTGGTGGGGCG
>CEUQ01155853.1_pt1 | contig 11605 bp, 8 predicted proteins | sample 361491 | NCBI WGS metagenome assembly CEUQ01 (sample SAMEA2622796, study PRJEB7988) | marine metagenome | biome: marine biome (ENVO:00000447); feature: marine epipelagic mixed layer (ENVO:xxxxxxxxx); material: "saline water (ENVO:00002010), including plankton (ENVO:xxxxxxxx)" | depth 120 m | reverse complement strand
CTCGGGAGGGCCTCCACTCCTTCATGCAACATTCGGAATCACGTTTTGAATCTTCTAGTAACCGGCGGTGCCGGTCTGCTGGGTTCTGGGCTGGTCAGGTTAGCAGCGCAGAGAGACTGGCAGGTTACTGCTCCTTCCCATTCTGAGATGGATGTTGTTGATCTAGAGTCTTGTGTAAGGGTGATCAAGTCGGAGTCTCCTGATTGTGTGATTCACTGTGCTGCTTTTACAGAAGTGGATAAGGCGGAGATGGAGCCTGAGCAGGCGATGCGAGTGAATCGAGACGGTTCTGCAAACGTTGCACGAGCTGCGGTCCTGGCGGGCTCTAACATCGTTCATATTTCAACGGATTACGTGTTCGATGGCCGTGTAACATCTCCTTACGGAACGGACGAGCCAGTATCACCACTCGGGGCTTATGCAACTTCTAAAGTTGCGGCGGAAACGGCCGTTATCGAGGAAACCTTAGGTCTCGTGTCACTCCTTATAGTTCGAATGGGGTGGTTGTATGGGGGCGGGCGTAGAGATTTTGTGGACAAGGTGCTCGAGAGAGGTGAAGCCGGTGAAGATATACAGATTGTTGATGATCAAAGGGGGTGTCCGACATGGACCCGCAACGCAGCCGAGTCAGTGCTTGATCTTATTGACTTGGAAATGTCCGGAACGATGAACGTGAGCGACGCTGGCGAGACGTCGTGGTGTGAATTCGCTAGAGCGGTTTTGGATATGGCCGGGATAAACTCGACCGTTGAAGGTGTTTCTTCACGATCTTTTGGTGCACCTGCTCGCCGCCCTTCATATTCGGTTCTCGACCTGACCGAAACTGAGTTGGCGCTTCAACGAAAGATGATGCCATGGCGAAAGGCACTGCAATTATACATGAGCGAACGGAGCTGAGACGGTGTCGAACGGGCAACATGAACGGAGTTTTTCGATATGCTTTGATGAGACGACGTGCGTACTGTTTCAGAGCATTCTCAAGGTGCACGTGTCAGACTCGAAGCCAGTATGAAAGGGGTTGTCCTCGCCGGTGGGTTGGGCACTCGTCTTCTTCCGATGACGCGTGTTACTAATAAGCATCTTTTGCCCGTATTCGATCGCCCAATGATTTACTACCCTCTCCAGCAGCTCACTGCCGCAGGCATCGACGATATCCTAGTCGTAACTGGAGGTGATCATGCTGGCGACTTTCTGAAAGCATTAAGAAATGGCCAGGACTTCGGTCTAGATCGACTCAGATACGCATATCAAGAGGGTGAGGGTGGTATCGCCGCAGCTTTAGCGCTAGCCGAGGACTTCGCGGGAGGAGAGCCTATAGTGGTAATGCTTGGCGATAACTTGTTCGAGGATTCTCTCGCACCCTTGATCCATGAGTTTCAGCGAAATCCGAGTGGGGCGATGCTGCTCCTCAAAGAGGTTGACGACCCGACTCGATTCGGTATCGCTGTGGTCGAAAGAGACCGTGTTGTAAGTATCATAGAGAAGCCTTCAGAGCCGGAGACGAATCTCGCCGTGACTGGGTGCTATATGTACGATTCTAGGGTTTTCGATGTTATTCGAGGCCTTACGCCGTCTGATAGAAACGAGTTGGAGATCACAGACGTCAACAATCACTACATAGCGTGGCAGGAAATGAGACACATCAAGCTGAAGGGCTGGTGGACGGACGCGGGGACGCGCGCCTCGCTTCACCGTGCGGCTAATCTTGTTGCGGCGTCTCGCGAGAACCCGGTCTTGAGTGATGGGCGAGTAGTTAGTGAGCTTGACTCTCGAGGAGGATGATGAGGTTATGCGTGTTCTTGTGACGGGAGGTGCGGGTTTCATTGGTTCAAGCCTCGTCCGTCACTTGCTTGCTCCAAAGTCAGAGTTTCATGTCATCACGTTGGATCTACTAACATACGCGGGGCATCTTGAAAATCTTTCAGGAGTGCTAGCCGATTCTCGTCACGAATTTATACAAGGTGATATCTGCGACGGTGAACTAGTTCGTGAGCTGATGGCCGACGTTGACATAGTGTTTCATCTTGCAGCGGAATCGCATGTAGATCGTTCGATCGACCAAGACCAACCGTTTATCCGAACTAATGTGGTCGGTACCGCTAGACTGCTAGCGGCAGCCTTGGAGGCCTCAGTTAGCCGCTTCGTCCATGTATCAACTGATGAGGTCTACGGAGAGCTCCCGTGGAGAGATCCATCTGGATCTCCGAAAAGAAAAGAGCTAGGAGATCAGACCCTATCAGCTCAAGTGCGTTTCACCGAAGACACGCCGATTGCGCCACGATCCCCATACGCGGCGACCAAGGCTGCCTCCGACCACCTTGCTAGTGCCTACCATTTGACCCACGGATTAGACGTGGTGATCACACGTTGCTCGAATAATTACGGGCCACGGCAATACCCAGAGAAGATGATTCCTCTCATGATCAATTCGGCCCTGAGGGGAGCTTCTCTTCCGGTTTACGGAGATGGTCTCTACGTGCGTGATTGGATTCATGTAGATGACCACTGCCGTGGTCTGATTTCTGCGGCACAGAATGGTGTGGCTGGACGCGTCTATAATTTTGGTGCTGATTGTGAATGGACCAACTTGAGTGTAGTTCACGAAATAATCGATCTCTTGGGCGCTTCTGAGTCTTTAATTGAATTCGTTGAGGATCGTCCGGGTCATGACCGCCGATATGCGATCGATGCATCTCGAGCCTGCGCAGAACTTGGTTGGTCATCGGAGATAGATTTCCAAGAGGGTCTCAAGGACACTGTAGAGTGGTACCGGAATCATTCGGACTGGATTGAGGCGGTCACTGGCTTGTGATTTTGCTCGGTGTAGTCAGGTCGTTCCAGTAAGGTGCTTTTTGGTTATCGTTTCTTGCCATTCACTATACTTCTGCTGACGATATGACCGAGAACTCATCTAGCACACTAGGGATCATCGGGCTGGGATATGTAGGCTTGCCGCTTGCTATAGAGGCTGGTCAAGCGGGCATCAATGTCATCGGATTTGATGTCAATCCTTCGGTCGTGAAGGCGGTGAATGACGGGGATTCTCACATTCAAGACGTGCTGTCTGTGGACGTTGAGAAGCTCCGTAAAGAAAGAAGGATTGAGGCGACCTCGGACATGGCTCGCCTGAGTGAGTGCGATGTGGTGTCGATCTGCGTCCCAACACCACTGTCGAAGACTCGTGATCCCGATGTGTCATACATCCTCGCTGCTTCGGAGTCTGTTGCCGAGGGCCTGCATAAGGGTCAGCTAATTGTACTCGAATCTACAACGTATCCAGGTACGACCAGGGAAGTCTTGCTTCCGACCCTCGAAGCGACTGGCTTGAAGGTTGGAGAAGACTTCAACCTCTGCTTCTCTCCAGAGCGGGTAGATCCCGGGAATCCAACTTGGCATACGCGGAATACCCCCAAAGTAATCGGTGGGATATCAGAGGAGTGCACAAAGGCAGGAGTAGCTTTTTACAGCAGATTCTTGGATACCCTGGTTCCAGTGTCGTCATCTGAAGTGGCTGAAATGACGAAGATTCTGGAGAACACGTTCAGGGCCGTAAACATCGGACTCGTTAACGAAACAGCTCTCATAGCAGAGCGCTTAGGTGTTGATGTATGGGAAGTCATTGAAGCTGCTAATACCAAGCCTTTCGGATTTATGAAGTTCACCCCTGGACCGGGCTTGGGAGGTCACTGCATACCGGTCGATCCGCACTATCTGTCGTGGAAGATGAGGACTTTGAATTACAAAACCCGCTTCATAGAGTTGGCATCGGAGATCAATTCGGAGATGCCTTACTTTGTCGTTGATAAGGTTCGTGAAGCGCTCAATCGAAAAAAGATGTCGGTCAACGGTGCGAAGATTTTGCTTTTGGGTGTCGCCTATAAGAGGGACATCGGCGATGTACGCGAATCACCAGCTCTCGATGTCCTTAAGCTTTTGGTCGAGGATGGCGCAGAGGTGCGATACCACGATCCGTACGTGCCTAGACTGGACGAGGAGGGTGTCATTCTGGATTGCGTTGACTTAACCGATGAGGCTTTGCGCGCAGCCGACACGGTTGTGATTCTGACGGATCATTCGCAGTTCGATTACGAGTGGATCTTGAAACACTCAAGCGCGCTTGTGGACACGAGGCATGCCACGCCCAGGGACAATGTCGGTCCCGACCAGAGCTGGATCGTCAAGAACTGAAGTCGAGGAGACACGCGTTCTCCTATTCTTCTACCAGAAAACGTCGAGCTACTCGGGCGGCTCGGCTGCAGCGTATTGGAAAGTCGGAAGGAAAGATCGTACAGCGGTCATCGTGTGATTACGACAATCGTGGTCGCTAGCGAAGAGAGGACCCCGAGAAGAGTAGTGACAAAACCCATCGTGTCGAATTGTGCGTTCGGATCTTCTGAGGGCACGGTGATTACACTTCCCGGATCTGGCTTAGGGTAACTAGACCAAAACAGGAATTTTTTCCGTGTTTGCGCTAGTCCGTTGGCATAACGAACTGATGAGCGGCCTTCATCGGCGTCACTTCGGTAGCCTCCCGCTGCTGCGATGTAGTGCTCGAACTTTTGTTCTTCCCTATAAAGAACTGTCACTGGAGAGTTTACTGCTCCTAGAACCTGAACAGTGGGTGTGTAAACAGGTATGTGGATAGAATCCCCAGATTGAAGTACAAGGTTCTCTATTCCACCTGGATCCTGGAGTGCTGTTGGTAGGTCGAGATCGATTCGACCTAGTTCGTCTAATGCGCGATAAAGCCTAGCCCCTCTTGGATAACCACTCGGAAGGATGTTTCCCGCACGTTCTATTAGATCCGTTACCCGTTCGCTCTTAGATAGTAGCGCATAATTCCCAGGGACCGAGACTTCTCCTGAGACGATAACTGTGCTAGGGAGTTCGAAGTCAGGTTGCCTTCGGATCTGTACTAGATCGAAGGGATTGAGTATGAAATCATCTGCTGACCCGGATGGAGGAAATGCTATTCCTGGAGCGCCGGCGACTCGACCACCCACCGAGCGTAGATCTAAATAGCTAGAGTCCAGGGGGACATAGATACGCTCAGCCAGTCCCCCATCTTCCCGATTTGTGGGCAGTCGGGTGACCTCTGCTTCTCGCAGGTCAGCCCCTACAGTTGGCCCTCGAGCGAGACTTACCAGCTCTCGGACTGTCATCCCCGTATGCCACGGAAAGGTGTCGGGTTGGGCCACTAGACCAGCGATTGAGACGTACATTCCTTCGGAAACTGCCGGAATAGTGTCTATGACTATTGAGTCACCATCCTGCAGCCCAACAGGGGGAATGATCGCACCCCCCATGTGATTCGGCTCTTCGGGATCTTCAGACGGCGTGAGCGCTAGATCGATTACGATCCGTTCACTGTTATTTGATACCTGTTCTACGGGACGTAAGGTGCGGTGAACAGTAAGACGCTTACGGTCCGCCATTGAATGAAATCCACCAGCTGCGATCAGCACGTCAGCGAGATCGTCATCCTCCGCCACATCATAGAGCTTCGGCCGCGTGACTGCGCCCGATAGTTGAACGCGGCGATTCTTGAGGGGAAGAAAAACAACGTCTCCCTGTTCCAAGGCGACGTCACCAGATGCGTCTCCACTCAATAGGTAAGGATATAGGTCCAAGGAGAATTCCAGTCCCTCCTTGCGGCGGACTTTGACGCTTCGGAGACTCCCGAGGTCGGTAGGACCGTCTGCAGCGTAGAGTGCGTTCGTTACCGTTGCCATGGACGAGAGTTGATAAGCTCCCGGCTGTCGGACTTCGCCCGTGACGTAGATTTGAATAGTTCGGAGTTCGGCAATTGAGAGATTTACTGAGGTTGTACCTCTCCTTATCCCTGAGTAGAATCCGGAAAGGCGTTCTCTGAGGAGTACGCTTGCCTCAGCCATGTCTAAGCCAGATAGCGTTATCCGTCCTACATCTGGTATGACAACAAAGCCCTCTCGTGTCACCTCGAGATCGTGAGCGAGTTCGACTTCACCGGTTAGCAGCAGGAGTAAGCTATCGCCGGGCCCGAGTTGATATGTGTCCGGTACAGGGCCTGAAAGAAGTGGCTGGAAACGTGACGTAGCACGGCGGAAAATATCGTGTCCAAAGACGGGTGATGAGGCCGTGTCAGCCAATTCGTCGCCGGGCTGAAACCCTGAGATCTCCTCGATGAGCTCCAACCCGTCCGCACCCTCCCTTACGATGCCCAGCATCTCTAGTGCAGCGATTGAATTTGCTGAAAATGCGGTTTCGGGATCTATGAAGCCATCGGAAAAGAACGTGTCGAGAGCATCGGACGGCATGCCACGCGCTACTAACTGAGCACGGATCTCTTCTTGGGTGAGCCCTGAATCTCGGAGTTGCGCTCTAACTAGTTCAGGGTTTTCACGAAGGAGCGCTTCTGCCTCGGATATAGATGTGGGCAGTTGTCCTTGGGTTGATTCCACCCCTAAAGACGTCAAAAATGCGAGCGTCATGATGCCCGCGGCATTAGTTCGTTTTCGCACCGGTGGCAGTGCCCTCACCTAGGGTGTCGAAGACCACTCAGTCTTGTATATCAGTGACGAGTGAGCGGAGGAGTTAAGTACCTACTAAAGATAAATCTATGAAGGGTCTTGCAGGACAACAATAAAGCTGATGCACAGCGTCTTTGACGCAGGCTCGGGTCGTTCCATGTCGGCATATCTCACGCTTGGATTGTGTGAGTACCCCAACTTGCATCCAGTCAGCTATTTTCCCATTGATCAGGTTATCTGAGACCTTGTCAGCTTGAACTTAAGTCTGGCTCTCCATAAACGTTCCGATGATTTCAGTATGGAAGATTCAGTAGATGCCGTGGTGGTGCATTACAACCGCACGGATCTAACAACTCGGTGCATCGAAGCTCTCTCTCGGGATGAGGGGCCACTGAGAACGGTGACGATCATAGATTCGGGCTCAACTAGCCCAGTTGGTCATCAGCAATTGAAGGAGTGGGGTAGGTTGTTGAGTCGGAAAAACGGGAGTAGCCCTCCGATAGGATTTTTCTTCGAGTCTTTGCAGGAAAATGTCGGGTTTGCCGGTGCCAATAACCACGGTCTTTATCGACGATTACCGGATGGAGCTGGGTTTTTTCTGGTGATCAACAATGATGCATACGTAGAACCCTCGGCTCTGAGCGAGATGTTAGGTGCGGCGATAAAAACCGGAGCAGCGATGATCGCTCCAGCCGTTTACCGGGCTAATGAGCCAGGCCGGATCGATAGATTTGGTCTGACTTTAACGAAAACTGGGTCAGGGTATGACCGCAGGCATGACGCTGATGGCCCATTACTCTGTCCGTCTGGATGTGCTGCTCTTTACCGAAGGGATCTCGTAATGGACCTGATGGGCGACCCCGAGGGTTTCTTCGACCGGAGGTTTGAGGCTTACGCCGAAGACTTAGATGTGGGTTTACGGGCTCGGACTCGGGGATACAGTGTGGCATTTGCCTCAGCGGCGACGATTCTTCATGAAGGAGGAGCGACCTTCGGCCCATCATCTCCTCGATCGTATTTCCTTAGACATCGGAATACGATCTGGACCATTGCCAAGAATTTTTCTCTAGACCTTATCGTGACCTTCAGTTTTTCTCTCTTGATTGGTCAAGTAGCTGGGTTAGCAAACGCTGTTCGCCGCGGTAGGTTTAAAGCTGTTGTAAAAGGAAAATTCGAGGGGGTCAGAGCTTGGTCATCCTTCAGAAGAGAGAACGGCTACTCTCCCAGGTTCTCCGATCCGAATCTCTTGGACCAACGTTTGTGGATTAAGCGTTAGGTCGACAACAGTTACCGGTTGATCAGGGCCACTGCTATACCAGCGACTCCCAGAACGGTAGTCGTCACGAACTGCTGGTTTCGTTCTAGCCAACTCCGGCGCTCGACAAAGATCTGATCTCCGGACCGAGTTCCCGTCGATAGCAAGTCGGCCATAGGGTCAACACCCGACAGAAACGTCTCATTCTCACGGATTAATGTCAGTTTTCGGAGGTCACCTTCCCGACTCGCTCCGCCGGCTAGGGCGACTGCGCTCGCGAGTGAAGCCGTAGGGTCTAACCCATACATCCCCGGTCGATTGACTTCACCTAAGACATAAACTCGCCGCACTGGGGTGACCGTGATGGATGGATTCCGTAGTTCTTTGGTATACCGATGAATTAGCAGGGCCCTAAGTTCGGCGATTGAGAGGTCGACGGCGGAGATACGACCTAGCATCGGCAGAGTCACAACCCCTTCTTCGTCGACAACGAATTCACCGCTGAGGTCGGGCTCAAGCCAGATACGGATTTGGAGAGCATCTCCAGGTAATAATAGGGATCGGGCTACAAGAGATCCTGACGATGATGGTGCTGAAGCTGGCACATCTTGCGCATTGATTTCGGAAAAAGAAAATATCGAAAGGCTAGATAGCGCTATAGCTGCGGGCACGAAACCTGCCAAGCGACGGGCCATGTGAAATCTCATCGAAAAAGCGATCATACATCGAAGCTATTCTCACCCTGACTCGTCTACAAGTTGATCTTCGAGATGTGCTTTAGTCGAGTTTGTCTTTTGGAGCTACCTTGGAGAGCAGACCGACACCTCAAAATGTCATACTTCGTTGATTAAATGCTGAGAAGAACGTTGGTGTGGGTTTCGGCGGTGAGCTTGATTTTGGTGATTCAAGGTTGTGAGGAAGTCTTCACGCCTCCCTTCAAGTACGCCTCAGTCGAGGTCCTGGTGACTCTTCCTGATGGTCAGGGAGTCCAGGACGTACCACTAGTTCTGTATACCGGTACTCGTCACCTTGGCTATGCGAAGACAGACTCCGTGGGGGCTTCACGGTTCGAATTTGTACCCGAAGGTGATATCGGCGTGAGTTCAGCTCCTACTCGATATTTTTTCGCGGCCGAGCATCCGGATGGCTACTACAGAACCTTCCGCGTCGAAGAAGGGGATATGGTATATGTTGAGTTTCAGTACGAGGATGCGAGAAGCAGCATTGAAGTTTCGGTTCGTGACCAAGACGCGGCTCCTGTCTCTGGCTTGGAGGTGGAGTTATACACTTCGATGGGCGTTGTAGACCGGGTCACTTTGCCGGAGTCTGGGTCGGTACTTTTTTCGGAGTTGACTCCGGCGGACTACGGTGTGCGCGTGCTAGGTTCGGGATTTTGCCCACTGTTGCCCGACGGCTTCGTCTATCGAGATGGATTGATCGTCAGTTTAAGGCAAAACTTTGAAATCGAGATTGTTTTACCGCCTTGCGTTATCTCACCTTAAGACAGAAGTAAGCGGAGATGCCTAGCCGAGTTGTGGCTCAATTGAGTAACCCTCATGTCTTCTGTGCGCTCCAACGACAGCGAATAGGCCTGCTAATATCCCGATCATCGCCGCAAGAATTGCCGTTATAGATCGGCGCGGAAAGGCCGGCCGGTCTTCCTCTACCCCAGTATCTACGATCCTCACCTCCGCATCATCCACGGCTCTGCGGACCTCTGCGTCTGCCAGTCGAGTTTCAAGCATTACGTACAATTCACTAAGGATTCTCTGGCGGCGTTTGAGTACGGTGTATTGCAACTCCAGTGAGGGCAGACTGCGCAGCGATTGATCGAAGGTGTTGAGGGCAGATTGTGTTGATTCTAGCTGGTTATCGAGGCCTTGGAGATAGTCATTTGCGATGTCGAGCAACTGTTCTTCTATCTCTCGGATCCTCACATTCAGTGCCACCACATCTTCATTGGTCTCTTGACGACGCACGAGCAGAGTAGCCCGTTCGTTTTCGAGGGCCAGTAACGAAAGGACTAATTCTTGCACTCCTTCGTTCGATATAAAGGTCGGAAAACTCGCAAGCGCGCGGAAAGGCGTTTGATCCCCGGCGCGCGGAGGACGGTTCTCCAATTCCTCAACCACAGCTCCTAAGGAAGATCTTTCAATCTCAGCCACATCACGGATCAGCTGCATCTCCGCGACACGACCGATCTCTTGGGTTGCCTGTTCCTCTGGGAGCACCACGAGCTTTGAAGTCTGAAAGTCCTCAAGCTCTGCTTCCGCGGCGGCGAGCTCTTTCTCAATTCGATCAACCTCTTGTGAAAGAATCAACTCTTCACGCCGAACGTCCCGTTGACTCCACGTCAGAGAGAATTCCACGAAATTTTCTGCAACCCGATTAACGAATTGACGCGCTACTGCTGGATCCGGATTACGGTACTGAATCTCTATTAGTCGCGAGCCGATATCAGATCTTTGAATCTGGATACGCCTTCTGAGTGAGCGCATACTTCGCCGGAATGAGTCGACAGAAATACGTATCACAGCCGGGGGATCCGATGCTAGTGAGTCCTGTAGCTGAAACGTCATGGGACCGATCGAAAATTGCTCTCCAATCGAAATTGCAGAGGGCAGCTTCACCGGTTTCCGGTTGCCACGAGCGGAGACCCGATAAGAACCATCAGCTTGTCGGCGCATGGTGTAGGTTCCTTTTGGAGCATCTTCACTGGCTTCAACTAGCGAGAAAATATCCGAACGGAAGGCTCTCCAAGGTCTGCTCATTTGGACATGCAGAGCTAGCTCGTCTGCAACAGGCTCAAGCATAGCACGGCTGCGGAGAATACCGATCTCTGTTTGCACATCGGTTTCCCCTAGGCCGCCTGCGGCCGCGAGTCCGCCTGGGAGTGCCTCCGCTACGTCTCCAATGCCGCTAAGAAGAGAGGATCCGAGCCCTGCCTCGGAGTTCATGCGCACCCGGAAAGACGCTTCGCTTTCGTATACAGGGGTGACCAGAAGAGAGGCTAGGAAAGTGGTGCTTGCAACCGTTAGTGAGGTAAGGGAGAAGCGTAGGAGATGACTTCTCAGGAACGATGGTAGGTCAAGCACGTGGATTGACTTGGAAGGGACAGGTTGGGCCACGGGGATCATTTTGCCGATGCTTCTAAGGTGTTCATGTCGATCGATGACTCCGAAACGGTTTTATCCCATAGCCCGGACAAGCTCCGATCGGTTTGCCAAGATGTCCAGCCCATGCCGAGAATCAGCCAGGTGATTGGTTCAGTATGGGACTGTTGGAAGATGTTAAAGATGAATGTCGCGACGACGATAGAACGGGTTTGTGGGTTGCGTTGGTAAGCCCCAATGAATAGGACAACTACTAGTGCTGCGGCTAGTAGGCCCGATTCTGCAAACATTGTGACAAGGAGGGAGTGAAAATTACCGTACTGGTTGCCTGGGAAAATGGACTGGGTCTCTAGAAATGCATTCCCATACCCAATTCCTATCGCCAAATGCTTCAAGTTCTCTGTAGCGACCTCAAGTCCTAGAAGTATTAGCTGGGTGTGTTGACTACTTGAGCCTTCCTCCAGCGTGAGACGAGTGCCGAGCATCGTTGCTATCCCATCAAGAAAGTCGGAACCCCAGGGCGAAAGTGCATACGGAAGCAGAAGTGCGGACACCCCGCAAATTAGAACAAGGATCCGAAAGCGAGTGACAAGAAAATAGCGTCCGGAGAATATGTGCCAGGCGACACACACTAGCCCAGCGAGGACGGCTGACCGAGATAGCGTTAGAAGTACGGCGAGCGTTCCCAATGAAACCCAGCCAACCTGTGAGCGGTCTTCAGGTCCGTA
>CEUQ01189771.1_pt1 | contig 11609 bp, 9 predicted proteins | sample 361491 | NCBI WGS metagenome assembly CEUQ01 (sample SAMEA2622796, study PRJEB7988) | marine metagenome | biome: marine biome (ENVO:00000447); feature: marine epipelagic mixed layer (ENVO:xxxxxxxxx); material: "saline water (ENVO:00002010), including plankton (ENVO:xxxxxxxx)" | depth 120 m | reverse complement strand
GGCCTGACGCGCCACCACATATCATCCTGTTCCCCGAAGTTGCATTTGACGAAGACGCTTTTGTCGCGAAAGTTCAGCAGACTGTCGCCCGAGTCGGTCACTGCGTGATTGCTGTATCGGAAGGCACCAAACGCCCCGACGGCAGTTACCTGTCAGCCGGCAAGAAAGACGCGTTTGGCAAAGTGCAGCTTGGTGGCGCCGCACCGGTGCTGGCCCGGATCGTGGAGCAACGCACCGGGCTCAAATAGCACTGGGCGCTCCCCGACTATCTGCAACGCGCCGCGCGACACATCGCGTCCGCCACCGACTTGGAACAGGCTTACGCGTTAAGACGTGCAGCTGTGACCCTGGCGCTGATGGTATATCCGGCGTGATGCCCGTTATTCGGCGTATGCAGGACAAACCATACCAATGGGACATGACGACCGTGCCACTGGCGGACGTAGCCAACGTCGAGCGGGAGTTGCCCGCGCACTACATTCGCGACGACGGGTTTGGCATTACGGACGCATGCAGACGGTATCTGCGTCCGTTGATTCAAGGTGAGGCACCACCGGCGTTTGTGGACGGCTTACCGCAGTACGTTACGCTCAAAAATCAGGCTATCCCAAAGCGACTCTCAGCGTACTCCGGCGCCCTTTGAACGTCACGGTCACTCAGCGCTTGTCGCATCGGCCATCACGCGGAGGATCGAGGAATGTTTGATGCGGATGTCATGGGATGCGCGCTGCTGCGTTGTGCAGCGGCGCGCAACGCTGTGCCGAAGCTGACGCAACTCGCGCATGCAGGCTGACCATGCGTTCACAACCTGTCTCAGACGGGCACGTGCGTGAACATGTCGAGCATGCGCGTATCGATGATCACTTTGTGCTCGCGGTACAACCACGTATCGCCGGGCTTCACCAGGCGGTCTTCGTAACTGCCAACCATGTACAAAGATGTCTGCCCTTCCGGACTGGTTCGGAACAGAGAGAACGCCGCAGTCGCTGTCGCGACAGCACCGTCCACTTCGACCTGCGGGAAGCCCATGACATGGCGGCGTTTTGCCTGGTCCCGCACATGCTCTTTGACGTCGCCCAGCATACTCGCCAAGGTCGACTTATCGGACAGCTGCCACGTCATCCAGCGACGAATCTCCGTGCTATAAGCAGACATCTCGTAGGTGCCGTCTTCCGCAAACAAAGCCACCCAGGACTCGAAGTCCTCTTCATCCAGGAGCGAGGCGGTTCGGGCAATCAGCAAGCGAATCGCCTCGATCTCTGCAATGACGCTCACGCGGGACGCGCCGGCATAACACCCATGTGCCGCCCCCACTCCTGATAATAGGCCCGGATATTAGCGTCGTCGGTCGGGTTCAGATCCTCTTCCCTCGCGATGATGCTGTATCGCACCTCATCTGACTGCATCGCCCGCGTTTGTGATTCCACTGCCAACATGTCTTCCGGAAGATTACGTCCCGTTGGTCCCCAGAACAGATTGTGCTGGCGGACGCGAATCGCACGCAGACTGGCATCGTCTCCCTGCACACCAAGCCCGCGCCATTCCACCAGCGTTCGTCCCGCGCAGAGCGGTACCATGCGGTCCAGTCGAACCACGTTGGAACGGATATTGATCATGAGATCCGGGAACAGATTGATGACGCGCATCTCGTTGTCGCGCATGCCGGGGAGTGTCCCCTCATCACCTTGCGTGAAATCGCCCTTGTCATATTCGACGGGCGCATCGCCGCCGTCCGCCCAATAACCACTGTGCCCATGTGAGCCCAGTCGCAATTTCATCGGGCTGGTGGCGCCCAGCACCCAGGGCATCGTTCTGCGGTTCGCGACGTGCAACATCGCGTGGTAACGCTCTGAGTTGTTGTCCTGCCAGAGCTTCCAGTTGGTACGCAAGACCGCTTTGTGAAAGTGGAACACTTCAAGTGGAACCGTACTCATCGGCTCCAGAAAACCGGTGACGATATCGCCAAGGAATTCGGCTAGTGACATCGGATTTTCGTCCAGGCTGATGAAAATCAGGCCTGCAACGGACGCGCTATGGACGGGCAACAACCCAAGCTGGGACTTGTTCAGTTTTGCGGCCTCGTAACCGGCTGGCTTCGCAACCGCACGCAATTCGCCGGTCAGCTCATATGTCCAGTGATGGTAAAAGCAGGTGAAGCGTTTTGCCGTTCCAGATTCTTCGCGCACCACTTCGGCAGAGCGATGTCGGCAAACGTTGTGGAAGCAGCGGACTTCGCCATCCTCGCCACGTACGACAATGATGGACTTGTCGGCGATGCGTACGCAGCGAAAGTCGCCGACGGACGCGACTTCACTCTCATGGCAGGCGAACTGCCATACCTTGGAAAAGATGCGCTGCTGCTCGGCTGCGAAGATGGCGTCATCCGTAAAGATACGGTTATCCAGGTAATGCGTCTCCGGCAGGTCCGGACGCTCAAAGCCTTTCATCGGTTTAACCACAGGTCGCCTCTGATTACTGCTGCTAGCGCGCATCTATAAAGCGCGGCGCCTTGATAGCACCTTCAAACTCGCGCGCCAACGCGCCCGTCTCAAGCACTTCAATCACCGGAGTGACTTCAAATGTCTGTTTGATCTCGGCCACTAATGACGCAACCGCACTATCAGCGTCGGCGCCGCGTCGAACTTCCACAAATACCTGTAGCTGGTCGAGTGTTCCATCGAATACCGCCGTGCATTTGAAGTCGTTAATAGACGGGTTGCGAAACATGAAGTCTTCAAACTCGGGGTGTCCGATATTGACGCCGCGCACCTTGAAAAACCCCGTCGTGCGATGCGAGTGACGAATCATCGGGAAAACCGAGAATGGCCCGTCGTGACCACCTTCTGCGTGGTAAGTCACCAAATCGCCGGAACTCCAGCGCAGAAACGGCGTGGCATTGTTAGTCCATAACGGGGTCGTTATGAGCGTACCCACCTCGCCCTCGGGTACTGGTTCAAACGTGTCTGGATCAAGCACCTCGATGTAGTACATATCGGCCCACAAATGCAGACCGTCACGTGCGGGGCTCTCTGCCGCCATGAACCCAGCTTCCGTCATGCCGAGGCCGTCGTACATCTGCGCGCCCCAGCTACGCTCGATCTTCTCGCGTTTCGCCTCCGACAGAGGCTCGGCCGCAGAAATCATGTGCTCGACAGAACTGTTTGACAGCTCGATGCCGTGCGCCTCGGCGAGGTTGGCAAGATGGATGGCAAAACTCCCCATTCCCAACCAGAGATTGGGTTTCAGGTAGTCGATCAGCTGCACTTGTGCGGCTGACGGCGTTGAAGCGCCAGACCCGGCCCAGTTGACGCCAATGCCCATTTCCTGGGCGACACGGGCGAATACATGCCCAACTGGATGAATACCTAGCGGGAACGAAATGTGCGCAATGCCTGCACGCGGCGCCCCGGTGCAGCCAAAGACGCGCGCAAACGAGAGCTTCGCGTACTCCATATCCTCGAAGGTGCGTGGATAAAAGAGCGGTACGCCAGTTGACCCCCCTGAGCGCCACAACTCGGCGATTTGGTCTCGCGGCGCGATGCAGAATTGAGCTGAGAATTCATCTGGCGTCAGATTGCGCAAAGATTCCTTCTCCAGAATTGGGACCTTCGACCACTCATCCCAATCGTCCAGACGATCGAGATTGATGTGGTCCAACTGGCCGGCGAAGAACGGCGCCCGGCGCGCGCGTTCAACCGCAATGCGTTTGCGCTCGCTCTGTAGTTTTTCGATCTGTTGACGCGACGTGGGTAGCGAAAGCGGCACGTTTACGCCTCCTGCTGATGAGTCATGCACCCGATGAACGATGGCCTATCCAGCGGCTCTGGTACGCGTACTGCTGAGGCCATCGACCGTCACGCTCAGCGTCTGTCATCTGCTGCAAACGAGTGCGCTTTGCGGCGCTGTCTTCGGGCATCTCGTCAAGAACATCCTTCAGCGCGGCCTCGTAATCCGCACCGGCGGGACACACATCCTGACAGCGCCTGCAGCCCGTTACGACGCCGGAGCCACGCAAGATGCTTTGCCACAAGTTAAAACTGTCTTCGGAACGAATCATGGCTTTTTGTTGTTCTGGATCCGTTGTGTCGATGATCTCCGACAGGAACTCAGTCAGCTGCGCAAACCCATGCGGCGAACGGTATCGATCACACGCTGACCAGTCGCGGCCCCAGTGTTGCACCACATCACCGGGACATGCGGACAGGCAGCGGCCACACTCCGGTCCCTTGCAGAGTGCCTCCTTCATACGCTGGTCACATTCCACGGGTGCAGACGTCAAAACAGCCGTCAGCATGACTCGCGGGCCGTACTCGGGTGTCAGCAATTGCATGTTCAGCCCGAGCGTGCCAAGCCCTGCTTCAACCGCCGCATGATTCATCGACAGCAACGGCTTTTGATGTTCGGATGGATCACCCTGGTAGCGCCACGGATCGACGTGTGTAGGCGGCACAATCAAGGCTGGATAACCTTCATCCTCCAGCCACAAGACCAGGCTCAACGACAACTCTTCAAGCGCGGTCAGCGTGAGTTCATCGTTGTAATACTTATGTCGCTCGTCCCACCGCAACAGCCGCGTTGCGCCGACGTTCAAGCGCTTCGCGATCACAATGACACGGTCGGCGTCGTAGTCGCTGATGTCAGCAGGAATCCGCGGGTCTTCCGGGTCCGCTGGAAAGTCATTCAATACGGCGCTGTCCGCAATGCCTACCAGGTCTGCGCCAAACTCTCGCGCCTTGTCCTTGACGGTCTGTGCGTCCAGCGGCGCTCTGTAAACATCGATCATTCGTCTTCCTCCGCGGCTGCGGCGCGTGCGGCCTGTTGCGCGCGGAATGTTTTGAGTTGTCTGGCGACCATGCCTTGATAACCGTCAGGCCCGATCCAGCGCTTGTTCCAGTCGCTTAGTCCCTGGACAGGTTCACCAGCTTTGCGGGCACGCTGGTACTCTTTTCCTTTGGCGACTTTTTCCGATGTGCGCTCCGGAATCTTCTTTTGTGCTATCCCCAGGTGCGCGTGGTAGTCGTTACCAACCGGGCAAACCGCTAGGCAGCGGGGACAGTCGCCAAACGAACCCACCACCCGCAGCAAGCCTTGCCAGAACCCAAAGATGTCTCGAGATCGCAGCATCTCTTTCTTGCGCTCGCCATCCGCATCTACAAATGGAGTCAGGTATTGCGTGGCGGTCATGTAGCCAAATTCCTGCGCCTCAACCGCGCAGTTGCGTTTATCGATGTTCCAGTGCAACACGGCATCGGTGGGACACGAATGCAGACAGCGGGAACAGGACTCACCGATACACACCTGCTCACTGATGGGGTGGTCAGGCTCCAGTTCGAGTTCGGTTAACACGCCCGTAATGTATACGCGCGGCCCAAACTCTGGCGTCAGTATATTGACCTCAAGCCCCAGCGTGCCAATGCCTGCCTCTACGCCCAGATGCCGCGTACTCAGGCGGCCGTAGCTTGCCTTTTTCATGCTCCAGTCTGTTTCCTGGGCGGCCGTATTGAACGTCGGATGTCCGGCCTCCTCCAGCGCCTCCACCAACCGGTAGGCCACCCGGTCCATGCGGCGTAGGACCAGCATATCCAGGTATTGCACTGGCACGTTGTGTTTGGCCCGGAACGCACCAACCGGAATGCGGTTGGCAATCACAATCACGCTCTTGCAGTGCGGCGTAATGCGATCGGGAGTCTGTGGCCATCTTGGATCGGGCGGGAAGCGATTCAAGACCTCGGCTGAAGCGATGCCAACCAGGTCAGCCCCCAGAGACTTTGCAAGCTGTTTGACAGCGGCGGCATCCAATCGAGTCATCCTCGTGCGAGCGCTATGCAGTTAACCGCATCATAGAGCTTCGCCCACAAAGCCGTGAAGTCTCGCGACGTCTGGCAGCCAGACGGAATATCTTGTTGCGGAGATAGCGCCGTCTAGCTTCGGCGGCGCAGCTCAGAGCGCTTGATCTTGCCGTTGATGGTTTTCGGCAGGGCGTCAATAAACTCGATGGCGCGCGGGTACATATATGGAGGCGCGTTGGCTTTGACAAAATCCTGCAGCTCAGACACCAGCGCATCATCGGGTTGCACGTCCGCTTCCGCGACAACAATGGCTTTGACGATGGCGGAGCGTTGACCGGAGGGATCGGGCGCCGGCACACATGCACACTCGATGATCGCCGGATGGCGCATCAGCACGTTTTCAACGTCAACAGGAGAAATGTTGTAGCCCGAAGAGACGATGACTTCGTCGTAGCGGGCAAGATATTCAATGCGGCCTTCTTCATCGCGTTTAACAAGGTCCTGGAACACATTCCAGCCGTTGGCGATGATGCGCGCCTGTTGTTCGGGTTTGTTCCAGTACACCGTGCCGGTCGGGCCGCGCACCCCCAACAAACCTTCCTGGCCATTCGGGACGGGTGTCAGCGTATTGGTGTCCAGCACCTCAACTTCATAACCCTGAACCACATTCCCAAGTGTACTTGTGTCAACACTCACTGCGTTTGGGTCGCTAACCGTGACGAAGATATGCAACATCTCCGTGGTACCGATAAATTGCTCGAGGGGGCAGTGGGTAACCTCCGCCCAACGACGCTCCGCCTCGGCTGTAAGAGGCTCACCACCGGTTAATACGTGACGCAAGCTGCTGATGTCGGGCGCTGTATCTTCAATCAATCGCGCAAGGACGTTGAAGTACGAGACCACGCCAATGAATATCGTGACACGCCGCGCCGCGATGGTTTGCAGCGCACGTTGTGGTGATTTGTCAGCATCAAGCGCGGCCGCGTGCCCGAGTCTTAGTGGAAAGTAGACAAACAAGCCAAAACCCATGGCAAACGCGATTGAGGGCGGCCCGGCCACCACGTCGTCTGCGTTAGGAGCAAGCGCACTCCGCCAATAACTGTCCGCGATAGCCAACATGTCTCGGTGGCAGTGGCACGTACCCTTAGGTGCCCCGGTGCTGCCAGATGTATACAGCAGCAGACAAAGCGCCTCAGCGTGGGTGTCTTCGTAACGCGGCTCTACCGCGCCTGCCGGCAGATTATCCGCCAGGCTGCCAAACTGGCCCGCCGGATCATGCTCCAGGAGCAACAGCTTCACGTCTGTGCTCCTGGTCACAACAGTTTCAGCCTCGTCGCGAAGCGCATTCGTGCAGACGATAAATCGCGCACCAGTGTCCTCGACCCGATAAGCCAGGTCGTCGGCGCGTAACTGCACATAGGTCGGAATCGCGATCGCGCCGATGGCCTGTACTGCCAGCAAGACCGCAACCAGCTCAAACTGGTCGGGCATGCGCAACACCACGAAATCGCCGGGTTCAACGCTGCAGTTGCGCAGCGCCGCCGAATAGCGATGCACGGCAATGTGCACATCGGCGAACGTGAACACGCGGTCGCCACAGAAATACGCCGTACGCTCACCCCACCCGCGCTCGAGCGCTCCTTCGAGGACGGCCGCCACGGCGTTCATATGCTCCGGGTAATCAAGCGCTGGACCGTCAAAACGGAGCTCGGGCCGATGCTCTGCTGGACAGATTTCCGAGTACTTGTTTTGTAATCCGCTCACGGTTACCTAAGCCGACTTGACCAGCGGCAGCACGCGTTCCGCGATCGCACGCATTTGCCCGAGTTGATCCGGCGAGCCAATGACCAGTTGGAAGATTCGCACACCTTTGTCGATGTACTCCTGCAGACGTGCGGCAATTTGTTCGGGTGGTCCGGCTACGGCCCAACGGTCAACAACGTCCGGGCGAATAGGAGGCCCGTGGAAGTCTTCGAGGTGATCGCGCACGGCTTCCCATCCAGCGCGAGGATCGTCGTTGACGTTCATGAAGCAGTTAAATGCTTGCGTGTAGGTCTTCCCCGGATGCCGTTCGGCGCCGATCGATTCGATCGTTTTGAAATGTGTGGCATATTCTTCTGGTGTCGTGTGTACGGTTATCCAACCGTCGCCGTAGTTGACGACCCGTTCCAGTTTGCCGGGTAGGTACTTGCCGGCGTTGTGCTCTTTCCAGCCGTGGTGCACAGGGCCACCAATTTCAGTTGGGAAGTAGATGCCCGAGCCAACGAGGACTGGTGGCATCTGACTCGGGCGCGCGTATCCGAGCGTGATTTCGTGAAACTGGAAGTACTCGCCCTGATAACTGAGCTTGTCTTCTCCCCAGAGCCTTCGCATGACGTCTAGACATTCGTCAAACACCTTGCCACGTTTGGCGTAGAGTGCGGCCGCGCTGAGTTCCGTGCCATGTTTGAGCGCCGCCAGCCCCTCAAATTCTCGTTTGATGAGCGTCGGCGTCCCCGCCCCCATACCCACGCCCATGATCGCGCGCCCTTCGGATATCTCGTACAACGTCGCCCATTGATTGGCCGTAGCAACCGGGTTGCGTACTTGCGGCGTCAGAATGCCAGTACAAAGACGTAGACGTCTGGTGCGCGAAGCGATGGCCGTCAGCGCATTGATAGGGCAATAAGCCGCCGTTGTGCGTCGCCCCATCATCGCGTCATGCACCCATACACCATCAAAGCCCATAGCCTCGGCTTCGATGCCGGCATACACGAGGTCGTGAATCGTGTACGCCTTACCCGTGATGCCAGTGACATTGTTGATGGAGACACCCACCAGAATTTCGTTATCTTCCAGCACTTGCGATGACTTAACTCGAGTTCGAACGGCCGGATTATAGGCAGCAGACGCCAAAACGTTCTAGCGTCCTGACACTAAGATCTTCGCAGGACCTCTCGCGAAGACTCGCGAGAGGCTACTCGGGAACGTACATTGTCCGCATACACCATCCGCCGACTGTTACGGGAAAGAGCCCGGCGATCCGCCAGACGTTTCGCCAGAAATCACTGGTCAATGGCCAAGTGGCTATATGCCCATTACGGGATGGAACTAGGCGGTCATCCGGAGGAGACCGTGTGGTACTTCGCCTTCGGTTCAAACCTGCACGCGAGCACTTTTCTGGAACGCCGCAAGATGCGCCCGACGGAAACACGCGTAGGCTGCTTACGTGGCTATCGGCTGCGCTTCAATCTGGATGGGCGTCCGCTCGGGAAAGCAGCCCCTGCAAACATAGAGCCGGATGTGACGGCGGAAGTATGGGGTGTTTTGTATCAGATCACACGGCGCGAACTTGTGCGCCTGGACAGCACCGAGGGTGTACCGGGCGGTCGCTACAGGCACCTGTGGGCGGACACCGAGGACAGCAACGGGCGCAGCGTGCACGCAATAACCTACATGGCCCCTGGAAACCCGGTTGATGGAAATCCTTCGCTACGCTGCATCACGCTACTGCGCGAAGGCGCTCGGATGCATGGCCTGCCGGCGTGGTGGGTGGACTAACTGGAGTCAGTGCAACACGCCGAGTAGCCACGATGCGTGCCACATAAAAAAAACCGGTATCGATTGTGACCGATACCGGTTTTCCGTGTCGCTCAGTTGATGGCTACAGCAGCGGTGCGATCACCAGACTGACAATGGCCATCACGTTGATGAGAATGTTCATCGACGGACCAGAAGTATCTTTGAAAGGGTCGCCCACGGTGTCGCCAACAACAGCGGCCGCATGTGTCTCCGTCCCTTTGCCGCCGAGGTTACCTTTCTCGACGTACTTCTTCGCGTTGTCCCACGCGCCACCAGCATTCGCCATCGTCAGCGCGAGCAGTACGCAGCCGAGCAGCGCGCCACCAAGCATGCCGCCTAGCGCTTCCGCGCCGATGCCGAAGCCAACCACCCAGGGTGCCGCAATCGCGACCACGCCCGGCATGATCATTTTCTTCAGCGCAGCGTCGGTGGCAATCTCGACACAGCGGGCTGTATCCGGCTCTGCTTCGCCTTCCAACAGGCCTTTGATTTCACGGAACTGTCGTCGAATCTCTTCGATCATCTCAAACGCCGCGTCGCCCACTGCAGTCATAGTCATCGCCGCGATCAAGAACGGCAGCAGGCCGCCGATGAACAGTCCGATCAGGACATCCGGGCTACCGAGGTCCAGCGCAAAATCCGGGACACGCGCAGATACCGTTTCGACGTAAGCCGTGATGATCGCAAGTGCCGCCAGCGCAGCCGCGCCAATGGCGAAGCCTTTGCCGATAGCAGCAGTCGTGTTACCCAGTTCGTCAAGCGAGTCAGTAATCTTCCGGGTCTCTTCACCCAGGCCACCCATTTCGGCGATGCCGCCAGCGTTATCCGCAACCGGGCCGTAAGCGTCGATAGCCATCGTGATACCAACCGTCGCCAACATACCAACGGCAGCGATACCAACGCCGTACAAACCAATCAGCTGGCTCGAGATAGCGATGATGGCGCAGATGGTCAGAATCGGAATCACAACCGACTGCATGCCAATCGCCAGCCCGGAAATGATAACGGTCGCCGGGCCGGTTTGACCGGCGCGCGCAATATGGCGAACCGGGGCGGCTGCGGTGAAGTACTCCGTCACCAGACCAATGATGATGCCGCCAACAGCCCCCACAAACACCGCAACCCAGACTTTGCCGGCCACGCCAACCATCTGAATGACGAAGAACGAGGCGATAATGAAGATTACCGTTGTCGAAATCGTGCCGATACGTAGCGCAACCTCCGGTGACTTGCTCGCAAACATGCGCACCAGCTGGATACCGATGATCGAACAGATAAGTCCGCAGGAAGCCAGCGCCAGCGGCAGGAACATCAGCGCTTGACGCTCACCCAGTGGGTCGATGATGTTGGCAGCCATGGTCGCGGCCATGGCAATACACGCGATCATCGCGCCGCAGTACGACTCGTAGATATCCGAGCCCATGCCGGCAACGTCACCCACGTTGTCGCCAACGTTGTCGGCGATAACGCCAGGATTACGGGGGTCATCTTCCGGAATACCAGCTTCAATTTTACCGACCAGGTCGGCGCCAACGTCTGCGCTCTTGGTGAAGATACCGCCGCCGACACGCGAGAACAGCGCGACGGACGAGGCGCCCATGCCAAAGCCATGAATCGCGTGCGCCGTCTGTGGGTCGCCACCAAAGAACAGGTACAGCGTGCCAAGACCGAGCAAGCCCATCGAAGCGACAGCCAAGCCCATGATGGAGCCGCCGAAAAACGCAACGGTCAAGGCGGACTCAGCGCCGTGGCTGTGCGCCGCGGTGGTGGTACGCACGTTAGCGCGCGTTGCCGTACTCATACCGATGTAGCCAGCCGCACCAGAGGTCAGCGCACCCACTACAAAAGCGAATGCCGTCTGGAAGCCGAGCGTGATGAACAGTATGACAACCAGGACGAGACAGAACATCGTCAGGAATTTGTATTCCCGGCGCATGAACACCATGGCGCCCACGTGAATCTGTTCGGCGATCTGTGCCACCTTCGATTCGCCGGCAGGAAATTCTTTGACCTTGCCGTAGATGAACCAGGCCACAATCAGGCCCAGGGCGCCAAACAGCGCTGGAATCAGGCCGCTGGATTCCATCGGAGTCCCCCCTTACTTTTGGATTACGAGTTTTGAAATCATTGCCCGAGCGCGCGCTCGAGCCAATATTCTGGTGTACTGTGCCGACTCGCGACGTCTTCCCACTATCGCCTCGATGAAGGCGGCAACAGTGGACGGAATAATTCGCGAGGGGAACTCAAAGAGCCCCGAAC
>CEUQ01488365.1_pt1 | contig 11615 bp, 11 predicted proteins | sample 361491 | NCBI WGS metagenome assembly CEUQ01 (sample SAMEA2622796, study PRJEB7988) | marine metagenome | biome: marine biome (ENVO:00000447); feature: marine epipelagic mixed layer (ENVO:xxxxxxxxx); material: "saline water (ENVO:00002010), including plankton (ENVO:xxxxxxxx)" | depth 120 m | reverse complement strand
ATTCGCTATCTTTTAGCTATTTTAAACAAAAAATCTTAACAATTATTAGAATATTTTAAAAGGATATAAAACCAGATTTTATATGTCAAAATTAATCAAAATATCCATAATTTTCATTCCCGTATTCTTGTTTGGATTGTTCATCGGAATTATTATTCCCAATTCATCAATTTCTGACTTGCTATATAATGAAAAAATTATTGAGTCAGATTCAAAAAATTTAACGCCAATTAACATAGATGAATATGTTGATATTAAAAATGGCGAAGATGTTGAGAAAAAAAGGCAGGAATTAATTAATTTCATATGGAAATCTAATTCATTACCTTCGCAACAACCTACAGTTGAATCTAATTTTATTGATGAAAAATTTTCTAATCTCACCAATTTACAAAAAATTGAAAAAATTTCTCTTAAAATGGATCATGGATTTATTTCACATTCATACTTGTTCATACCTGATTCGGGAAATGGGAAGTTGATCATATATCATCAAGGTCATTCTGGCGGTTTCATTAATGGAAAACAATCTATTCAAGATTTTCTCAATGCCGGCTTTTCAATTGCGGCATTTTCAATGCCTCTGACAGGAATAAATAATCAACCTACAATAAATATAGAAAACATTGGACCAGTAAAATTTCTTAAACATAATCAATTTGTATTTCTTGAATCAGAAAATTTTTCTAGTTTAGAATTATTCCTTTCTCCAATTAATTCTACTTTGAACTATATAGAAAAAAATTACTCATTTAGTGAAATCCACATGGTTGGAATATCTGGTGGAGGTTGGACATCCACAGTTTATCCTGCAATTGATCCACGAATTTCAAAATCATTCTCTGTAGCAGGTTCATTACCATTATCACTTCGAAATATTGTTGATGATGTAGGTGATTATGAACAATTTCATCCAAATTTCTACTCAATAGCAAATTATTTTGAACTTTATGTTCTAAGTTCTTTTGGACAGGATAGAGAGTTTTATCAAATTTTTAATAAAAATGATCCATGTTGTTTTGCTGGGGATACCTACAAAATTTATCATGAACCTCTCAAAAAATTTGTATCACAATTTGATTCAGGTAATTTTGATATAATACTTGATGATACACATGATGAACATATCATTTCTGATTTTAGTAGAGAGCTTATAATAGAAAAATTATCTTAGGTATCCCATTCAAACTCTTTTCCAATTAATTTGAAGAGTTTCTCATTATGTTCTTTATAAAAATCTGACAAGTAATCCCGTAGTTCTTTTTTAATTGGTGAGTAATCACCTTTCTCCATTATTCTATTATTTTTAATTGTAAAATGTGGTAAATTAAGAAAATCAAAAATTTCATTGTATATTTTTTTACTATCAATTTTAAATTCTTCAGTAGGAAAAACTCCAATATTCTCTCTTGGAAAAAGTTCAAACCAGGGTTTTAGTTGTTCATAATAAATTCCTTTTTTAATATAATTAGATTTATTTCTAGCAATTTTGAATGAGTTTTTTTCATTAACTAATTCATTAATTTCTTCTTTTATAATATTCTCAAATTTTCCTACTCCAACATTGTCTTTTTTTGTACGATTAAATTGTGAATAAGCTCTATCTACTGGATTTCTTAACATTACAATTATTTTCATATCGGATTTGATTTTCTTTACATTCTCTGCAGTAGTTCGATTTTCCATATATGTAGTAGTTGTATCGAATGAGAGACATTCTCCAATTTCTTTTTCTATTTTCTTTTTGTGTGATTTTGTTATAAAAAATGATTTATACCAATTTACTCCTAAATGAAAATTGTCGTTAAAAAAACCCATGTTATCATGATGAGAATTAGTTATTGATGGATGTTCAGGTAGATTTGTAAATAATGATGTTGTACCACAACGTTTAGCACCAATAATCAAAAAATCAGGTAAAACTCTGTTTGGTCCTGTAATTGCAAAAAAATGTCTTTTTAGTAATTGATGATATGCAAAGCTGTAGAATGACATTTTAATAAAAAACTACGTATTATTATTTAATATATTGTGTCTGACGTTTTTCATCATCACTGAAAACCACGCCTACAGTTCTTAATAATCCGACATTATTCTCTTTACATTTATCTATCAATTGTTTAATGTACGCTTGAAACATTGATGGTTCTTCATTATTCTTTTTTATGTTTGAAAATAAATCATCATGATCTAACATAACAAATTTTTCATCATAGTTTAATTTGGCAATTATTTTTTCAATATTCTTGACTCCATTTGGACTCTCAATCTTTGGAACGATTGTGATTCTTTTTGGAACTAAATCAACAAAATCATCAAGATCCACATCATTATCTACATTTGAAACTGCAAAATATTTTATATTGTTATAATTTTCCAAGATTGGAATTATTTCATTTAATGTATATCTATTATTTGGTGGTTTTAATCTTCCAATTGGTAAATCCACAAAAATGCCATAATTACTATTTTTTTTTAAAATAGATTCTAAATCCTCTATGCTATTACACCAAGCCAGATTAATTCTTAGGATTGCATCTTTTGGAAAACCTAAATTATAATCTGTTGCATTTTGTGAAATTATTAGCAATAAACAGTTTTTTTCTAAAAATTATATGAGTGTTTTTACTAAATTATACTACAAATCCATAAAAACAACTTCTTTGGTCGTTGTATCAAAAATGATTATTGATGGTGCAGGAAAATATTGTGGTTGTGAAAAATTTGTTAATGCTTGACTATGACTTGAACCTGGATTCAAAACTATTGTTTCACGTTTTTTATTTTTTACAACCACTGAATCTTTTGTATGCGAATGTCCATAAATAAAAATATCAAATTTTTGTGAATTAATTATCTTTTCTTTTTTACGAGTATCCTGACCATGATAAATACAAATTTTCAATCCATCAATCTCTATCTTTCCTTCATTTCCTAACAGTTCACCGTTAATGTATGAAAATGCATTTTCTAAACCCTTTTTCTCTCCATCATTATTTCCAAAAATCCCAAAAAACTCTACTCCTCCATCTGTTAATTTCTTAAATTCTTTAATTATTGGAGGAGAAATAATATCTCCTGCATGAATTATTGCCTTAACTTTTTCTTCTTGAAAAATGTTAATTGCTTTGTTTACATTATCCACGTCATCATGACTGTCTGAAATTATTCCTATTTTCATAACTTGTCATATGGTTTCATAGCAATTAATATTAAATGATACTACAAAATTTATTCTAATTATGGGAAAATTATCACATGATTCTATTGGTTTTCGAGGGTGGTATTATTTCAGAATGGGGTGGTCAACCTATTTTGCTTTTATCTTTGCAGCAATTAACACTCTAACAGTTACATATTATCTTGCCATTGAAAATTATCCATCATTAAAAGAAATTTTTCCTTCTTTTGAAGTATACATTATCATCATTTGTTCTATTGGAATTCCTCTTTTAACAATTATTGGTTATGTACATTACAAAAGAACAAAAGCCAGAAAAGCTGAAGTTGATATTCTTATAGAAACAAATCCTTATGTTTTAAGAACTCTTGTAAATTCTGATTTGTTAGTAATTCTTAATCTAAAAATGCTCTCTCTTTTACAAAGTATTGGTAGTGATAAATTAACTGATGTTCAGAAAAAAGAAATGAAAGAAATCAACGATGAGCTACTAGAATTTACTAAAAATAGAAAATTTAGAAATTCAAAAGATCTTGAATATTTCAAAAATATTGATAGAAAATGGTTTGATTAATTATATTATACGTTAATATTTTTTTTAAGAATTTTTTCCATTTCTAAAATCATATCTTTGTTTTTATCTTGAATATTATTTTCTTCTAATGGATCTTTTTCTAAATCAAAAAGAGTAACATCTTTTGTTTCATCATTAATATTTCTAAAATATTTGTACTTTGAGGTTCTTACTCCTATAGTATTTGATGTAATTCCTTCTGCAACATTTATTCTACTTTCAATAATTGCAGGATTCTCTTCCATTTTGAAACCCTGTATTAATGGCAATAAACTCACTCCATCAAGTTCTTCATAAATTTTTAATCCCAAAATATTAAAAATTGTTGGATAGATATCAATACTTCTTACTTGTTGAGTAATTACTCTATTCTCCTTAATCCCTAAACCACAAAATAATAATGGAATTCTAAATCTATCATCAAAAACTTGTGCTGTACCTCTAACTATATTCTTCATCACACGTTTCCTGTATACATCTTCATTATTCGTCTCAATCTCTTCTATCATTGGTTCGCCCCGTTTTTCTATAACTGAATCTCTTTTTTTCCTATATTTGTCAGATAATTTTGCTCGTAATGGCTTGAACACATTAGGAGATTTAGAAAAAATCTTCTGACCCATTTTTATCATTGTACTTTTTTTAACAATTCTATTTTCTCTAGTTTTTTCATACAATCTTTCTAATTCTTCATCAAAAATACCTACATCTGAACTATGATCTGCTGTAATTATTACTACTGTATTAGACAAATCTACATTTTTGAAAATTTTACCTAACCATTCGTCCATTAGTGATACCATTCTTTCATATCTATTGCATCCAATTTTTTTGTCAGAAAATTTTTCTGGAATTACATCTCTATGAAAATTTGCTCCTCCATGAATATCATTTAAATGAATATAGAAAAACCATGGTTTTTGAGAATTAATTGTTTCTAACTTTTTAATTATTTTTTCTCCTACTCCGTCATATAATGTTAAATCATCATCATAAGATTCAATGTTCTTTTCAAATGAATTTTCTAAATTCATTAATGTTAGAATTTTTGGAATAAGTGCATAATTTGTATACCCTTCAATTATCAATTTTTGTCCAATTGTAGGAATATTTTCTTTCAAATTATACACCTTATTTTGAAGTGATAATGTTGAAAATGGATAAAGTCCAGTCATTATACTAGAAATTGCAGGTAATGATGCAGGTGCTGAACTAATAGCTTGTGAAAAATAAGCTCCTCCATTTGTTAATTTATCTAAGTTTGGTGTGATTGAGGTTTTTGTAACACCAAAAAATTTGTCAGCTCGAAATGAGTCGACTACTAAAAGTAAAATATTTGGTTTAGACATGTATAAGATCTTAATTATGTTCTAATAAAATCGATTCATCAATTTTTCCTTCGTGTTTATGATTTTGTACGTACCATTCAATTGTATTTTTCAATCCATCTTTTAACGAAAATCTTGGTTCCCATCCAATTAATTTTTTTGCAGTAGAATTATCTAATGCTCTTGATAATGCTCCTACTGGTTTTGATGTATCAAACTTGAAATTCTCAGGTTTCCAATTAATAATTTCACAAATCATATTTACAACCTCATTTATGGTATATTTTCTTCCAGTTCCAAGATTTATTGGAGTTCCATCAAATATTTTTTCACCAGCTAGAATGGAACCCTCAACAATATCTTCAACATAAGTGAAATCTCTTTCTTGTTTTCCATCTCCCCAAATCTCAAAAGGATCCATTTTTTCAATAGCCTTGTAAATTAATGCAATAATTGCATGTGTTTCATTTTCTCTTGGACCATATGCTGTAACAAATCTTACCGGACAACCTTTCAAACCATACTGTTTTCTGAATGCATGCATTTGCATTTCACTCATTAGTTTACCCCATCCATATTCTATATCCGCACTCATGTATCCATCTAATTTTAATGGATTAGAATCATCTTCTTTCAATTTATAATCTGAACCGATTTCATTTTGTAATTCTGTTGGATAAACACATGCAGTACTTGCAAAGATTAAGTTAGCAACATTTGAATCCATACATCCTTCAAAGACGTGATGATCAATTGAAAAGTTTGAGCTTACATCTGCCGGGTGTTTTGTTATAAAACCTCTTCCTCCATGAATTGCAGCTAGATGGAAAACAATTTCTTGATCTTTGAATAAACCGTCTAATTCTGGCTTTGTAATATATTCTAAATCATTCTGTTTAAACTGGATTTTTTCCCATGAATTTGTTAAGTTTTCTTTTTTTCCACTAGAAAGATTATCAATTACTGATACTTTAGATCCTAAGGATACCAATTTATCGACTAAATGACTTCCAATAAAACTTGCACCTCCAGTAACCGTCACATGTGTATCTTTCCAAAAATTGTTTGAAAATTGATTCATTAATTGAATAAATCTATTGGGTTTTTAAAAATCGTTCTGCCCATTCATATGTTAATCTTAGTCCTTCATCTAAACTAACTTTCTGTTTCCAACCTAAAACTTCCTCTGCTAGACTACAATCTGCTGCTCTGCCTAAATCTCCTGTAGGTTTAGTTAGATCATATTTTTTTCCTATATTTTTTCCCGAAATTTCAATTACTTTATCTGCTATTTCATTTACTGTAGTTTTTGTATTATTCCCAATTTGTATTGGTCCTTTGTTTATTCCTTTTTCCATTGAAAGAATTAGTGCATCTACAATGTCTGTAACATACATGAATGCTCTGCTTTGTTCTCCATTTCCCCAGATAATAAAATCCTCATCTGGATACTTTATTGCTTTTCTAATTGTTGCAGGAATCACTTGTGATTTTTCTGGTGACAAATCACTATTTGGTCCATAGACATTATGTAATCTAAGAATTGATGCATCTATTAATCCTGATTTACTATACAATTCACATTCATACTCTCCCATCAGTTTACCCCAACCATAAGAAGATTCAGGATGGGCTGGATACATATCATCTTCTTTGAAAAGTGGATGATTTGGATCATTTTGTTTTTCTAGTGGATATGCACAAGCAGCTCCAACATAAGCTAATTTTTCAAGTTTTTCTTTACGTGTAGCCTCAAACATATTTGAGTTTATCAAAACATTACTTCTGTATACAAATGCTTCATTGTCAAATACAAAATCTATGCCTGCCACTACATCTGCCAAATGAAATACTGTATCCATTCCTTTGACTGCTTCTTCACAATTTTTCATTTCACGTAAATCTAATTCAAAAAATTCCTTCTCAAAATCTATGAGTGGTTTCCCATTCTCATAGAGATATTCTTTTTTGCCTCTCCAAAGATTATCTACTACTCTAACATTTGCGTCCCTTTTTTTTAATTCTGCAACTAGATGAGAACCAATATGACCCGCTCCCCCTGTAATCAGAACATTTCTACCTGACCAATTCATAAATTCCAATTTGAATGATGTATTATAAAATATCCTATTGAAATATTTTAATAGATTAATTCTTTCATAATATCTACAATTTTTTTTACTGCATTGTCATTATTCAATTCATTCATCGCAAAATCCCTCCCTGACTGTGCAATTTCTTCCCATTTTTTATTATCAGGATCAGACAGGAATTCTTGAAATTTTTTCTCATAATTCTTTTCGTTTATGAAAATACATGATTCATTATTTTCAAATCCAATAAATTTTCCATCATTTTTTTCTGTAATTTCCATGAAAGTTAAACATCCTGCTGCAGCATTCTCCCAATATTTTAAAGTTGGATAAAATGTCGTTGCAGCTATTGATGCTCTGTATCTTGTTAGATATGTAACATAATCATCATTTGGATATTTTCCATCTTTTATACTGGAATATTGTACATATGGCAATTTTGTTGTTAAAGTTCTCAATTTATAGAAATACCATCCAGATCTTTTAGGATTTAAGATTGCATTTACAATTTTAGATTTCATATTTGTTTTTCCTGTTGCACCGGTACATAGTATCTTATCTTTGATTCTTTCCTTAAAGGGAGTAACTTGTTCATAAAGTTGTTTTTCTAAACCATAAATTATTGTTTTATGATTTATTGATTTTGGGTAAAATTTGTAAATATAACTATCTGGATGTGAACTAAACAAAAAATCTATATTGTTTTCTTCCATGAATTTTACTTGATTGTATCTTTTAGCCCAATGAGGATCTCCCGTTCTTGAAATTACTGGAATTCCAACTTGTTTTATATTCTCTAACTTATCTGGGGCACCATCAGAATAATTATTTGGTAATAGAATCACATCACATTTTCCTTTCAATTTACTAACATCAAAATTTTTCTTACATGGATGATAAGTTACTTCTAGATCACTATTTCTCTCAAAAGCTTTTAGAAAAAAATTTCCAGTTGTTTTATCAAAATGTTCTGCTTGAAAATAATTATATGATTCTTTAAAAATTATAGATAATCTGATACTTTTGTTCATATATCTCTAATGAATCAATTGTTAATTAGTGATTAGTGTCAAAAAAATATTGACATTCCTGAAGAATAGTTTAATAATAATTAATTTTTTGATTTAATGACAATTAATGAACTTCGCTCATAATTTTGGTCTCTTATGGTATTTACTGCCTTTTTTTAAATCAAATCTAATAAAAAATAAGTTGACTTTAGCTTTTACTATTTTGTTTGGATGTAAAACATATGGTTTAAAAATTAATGATAAATTAAGAATAAATTTTCCATCCACAAAATTCAATAATCTATTGAATATGGTTGGAATTCTTTCTTTTGCATATTCTTACACAATACATAACGATAATAGTATTGAAATATCATTTGATGGAAAAAATAAAATTATTATTCCTACAAAAAATTTTTCTCATGAAGATGAAAATTTACTCGAATTATTGTTTTTAGGCATTAAATTTGGTGCAAATTTTATTTTTGAAAATAAAAATGACCCAAGTACCAAACGTCAAAAAACCATAAAGATTTTTGAAGATAATAATAAAAAAATTATTGAAGTATCAACTGGAATAAAATTTTTTCTGGATTCAATACACCCCGGAAATTCAATCATAGAAACATTCATCAGAAAAATCCATACAATTGATACTGATGATGATTTTTCGGGTAAAGTTGTATTGGATATTGGTGCTGAATGTGGTGACACTGCATTATATTATGCCAGCCTAAATGCTACCGTATTCTCATTTGAGCCAATTAAGGAAAATTATGATGATATGATGAAAAACATAAATCTTAATCCCCATCTTGCAAAAAAAATAACTCCAATAAATATGGCAGTTGGTGAAGATAAAACCCTTAAATTTTATCAGGATCCTATAACTCCAAACATAGGTTCATCATTTGTGTATAATTGGAGAGGAAAAAATGTCAAAATTGTCGAGGTTCAAGGTTGTAGTTTAGAGACTATATTTAAAAAATTTAATATTAAACATGTTGATTTATTAAAATCAGACTGCAAAAACTGTGAATTTTTCTTTAATGAAAAAGGCTTGAAAAATGTTGATGCTGTAAAAATTGATACTATAACTAAAAATAATACTGGTAAACACATGAGTGATCTTTTGTCTTTATTAAAAAAATTGAACTTTGAGTATGTATTGTATAAAAGCACTCCATATGATTATTCTTCAAATGCAGTTTCTGCACAAATATTAGGAAAAAAGATCAAAAAATAAAAAATTAATTCAATTAACTTTCTAACTTATTCTCTTTTTCAAATTCCTGAAAATCAATCTCAAAAATCTTGATATGTTTTTTATGATCTAAATAACTTGAATCGTAGACTTTGCTCAAATATGAATATTCATTATAATTATGAAATACCTCTGAAAGAAATTTCTTATTGTTTTCTTCATAAACAAGTATGTGTGTTAAATCCAAATGTTGTGAATTTTTTAAAAAACTTTCCAATGTATCATACTCTTCTGCATCTATCCTGTTAGTCTCAACTTGAATTTTCCCATTTCTATTATAGTTTGGTAATTCTCTCCAGTTTCTCTCCATTTCTGCAGCTTTGACAAATTTTGCTCCAGGTTCCTTATTTACTCCTTCTGCATTATTCACAATAAATAATGCGGCAGTGTAAATTTCTTGTTGTTCCTGATAATCACTAATCTGATAGTCAATATAAAACACTGAGATAACTATGACTCCAACTATCATAAAAATTCCTAGCTCATTCGAAAATTTTCTTTGCATAAATCTTCTAATTGAAACAGAAATAAACACAATGATGATTGGGAAAATAGGTAGAAGATATCTTGAATCCTCAATTCCTCTTCCATATGCGTATAATGCCGAAATTGAAAGCATGCTGGAAAAAATTATAAAAATAATCCTATTTTTTGTTAATCTTTTTGAGATGAACAACACTGAAGCGCTCATTCCAATTAGAAGAATTGGGAATGATGCCAAAAATAAAAATTTGACATATCCAAACGTTAAATCTTTCAGAAAAATCGGTATTCTCTCATCTGGTTCTATATCTTGAAATCGATCAGTTGAAATATCATTATCTGAATGAATAGAAGTTGTAACAAAATTCATTCCTATGTAAAAATGCCATAATATCGGTGACCCAATCTTTTGATATTCTCCAGTTACTATTGCTTCCATGTCGTAATTTATCATAAGAATTGGTGTAAGAACTAATAGAAATATTCCAAAACATAAAATTATATCTTGAATTTTGGTTACAGTTTTTTTCTTTTGTAAAAATATTGAAACAATTAAAGGAATAACAAGCAACAATCCTTCATATCTTACAAAAGTAGATAGTGCAATTAATACAAATGAAATAATAAAATAATTTCTTTTTTGATAGAAAATAAATAAAATTGATGATGTTACTAAAAATACAAATAATGGCATTCCTCCTCCATTAATTGAATTTAAAATAAGATGTGGCTCAAAACAAAAAATTCCTACTGCAACCAATGAAACTTTCTTGATAAAAAAAATCCTTAGTAGACGATACATTGGAAAAATTGTTGCCACCGATATACTAATTGCGATAATTCTCTGTAAACTCATTAATTCTAACATATTAAAATCATTGAAAAAACTGAAGAATATTGCGAGAAAAGATGGCCATCCAAGATTCACTCTCAAATATTCTGTCGGAAATGGTCCTTGTTCAATTATAGCCAAAGAATAAACAAAGTATACAAAAGAATCTAATGTAAGGGGAAAATCTGATGGTAAAAAACTCAGACGTAGAGTAATGCCAATTACTAAAATTGATATCAAAGAAATAACTGTCTGTTTTCTTGTTAAATCAGATAATTTTTCCTTCATTTGATTCATATCACTAATTATTTATCAGAAATCATCCTTGTTATCTATTATTTATGATTACTACTAAATCTCATCTCAGTTCTATGATTTCTTAGATCTATACATGAGTGTTATGTCTGTCTACAAACTTCTTATTTTGAATTATTACAGATTGTATTATTCTTACATTCTAGATTTGATTCATTAAAATCTGTATACATTATTCTTGTATCAAGAAAATTCACATTCTTAAGGTTTGTAAAACTAAAATCTGCATGTTTTATGTATGAAGATTCAAAATCCATACCTGAAAGATCTTTCTTACTAAAATTAGTAAATACTAATTTTGAATCATTAAAATTCACTCTCTTTAATTCAACGTTCCGAAAATCAACTCCTTCTAGATTTGCTCCTTCTAGGTCTGTTTTATCCAACACAGCTCTATCCAAATTTGCTCCATGTAAATTTGAATAATACAAATTTGAATTAGTTAAATCAGCTTCTGATAAATTTGTCATCATCAATAAACTCCGAGACAAATCTATTCCTGACAAGTCAACACCTGTGAGATTTGCCTCACTAA
>CEUQ01076110.1_pt1 | contig 11645 bp, 10 predicted proteins | sample 361491 | NCBI WGS metagenome assembly CEUQ01 (sample SAMEA2622796, study PRJEB7988) | marine metagenome | biome: marine biome (ENVO:00000447); feature: marine epipelagic mixed layer (ENVO:xxxxxxxxx); material: "saline water (ENVO:00002010), including plankton (ENVO:xxxxxxxx)" | depth 120 m | reverse complement strand
TGAAAAACAATAATCTAACATACGAAAAGAGTGGAGTTAATATTAAAGCAGCAGATAATTTCGTTAAATTCATATCATCATTATCAAAAAAGAGACAAAATAGTAAGAATTTTCAAAACATAGGTGGTTTTGGCTCGATAACAAATATTCCTAAAAATATCAGGAACCCTCAATTGGTCGCAAGCACAGACGGTGTTGGAACTAAGATTGAAATTGCCAATGAATTAAATAAATTTGATACAATTGGAATTGATCTTGTTGCAATGTGCGTAAATGACTTAATTGTTCAAGGAGCAAAACCAATAATTTTTTTAGATTATATTTCAATCAATAAAGTTAAGCTAAATAAATTAAAAAAAATTATAAAGGGTATAATTAAAGGATGTAAAATTTCCAGTTGCGAACTGGTCGGTGGTGAAACAGCCGAAATGCCAGGAACATATTCTAAAGGAAAATTTGATATTGCAGGTTTTTCAGTGGGAATCGTAGATAAAAAAAAAATTTTAAACAAATCTAAAATAAAAAATAATGATTTAATTATAGGGATACCATCAAACGGTGTTCATTCGAATGGTTTTTCATTGATAAGATATATTTTAAAAAAAAATAAAATTAAATTAAAAAAAAATAAATTTTTAAAAAAAGAATTAATAAGGCCGACAAAAATTTATGTTAAAGAAATTTTAAATCTAGCAAACAAAAAATTAATTAATGGTTGTGTTAATATTACTGGTGGGGGTCTTAAAGATAATGTAGCCAGAATTCTTCCAAAACATTTATGTGCAAGAATAGATTTAGAAAAATTAAAACCAAATAAAATTTTTAAATGGATATATTCTAAAGGAGTAAATGAAGTAGAAATGATTAATACATTTAATTGTGGTGTTGGTTTTTGTATAATAATTAATAAAAGAAATTATAAAATAATTAAAAGATATTTTTCAAAAAATTTTGAACCTTTTGTTATAGGTAAAATAGTAAAGGGAGGAAAAAAAATTGAATTAAATGGAAAAATTAGATGGTAAAAAATTAAAAATTAGTGTTTTTATTTCAGGAAGAGGTACAAATTTAAAATCTATAATAAAATTCTCAAAAAAAAAAAAAAACTGAATTTAAAGTTACATTGGTTGTTAGCAACAATAAAAATGCTAAAGGGCTAGGCTATGCAAAAAGAAATAACATAAAGCGTGAAATAATTAATTATAAAAATAAAAAGAAAGCTGAGAGTAAAATTTTGAAATTATTAAATAAAAATAAAATTGATTTAATATGTTTGGCAGGTTTTATGAAAATTTTATCAAAAAGAATTATTAAAAAATATAAAAATAAAATTTTAAATATACATCCTTCACTTTTACCTAAATATAAAGGACTTAATACTCATAAAAGAGTTATAATGAACAAAGAAACTTTTACAGGTTGTACTGTGCATATGGTTAATTCTAAGTTAGATGCAGGAAAAATAATTCTTCAAAAAAAAATGAAAATATTTAAAAAAGATAATGAGAAAAGCTTAGCAAAAAGATTGTTAAAAATTGAAAATAAAATGTATCCTGAGGCTATAAAAAAATTTATTTCAACTAATCTTTAAAAAAAAAATCTATTTCAATTTTTGCATTTTCTAGACTATCTGAACCATGAACCGAGTTCTTATCTATTGATAAACCAAATTTTTTTCTTAATGTTCCTTCTTGTGCCTTAGTAGGGTCTGTTGCGCCCATTAATTCTCTATTTTTCAATACTGCATTTTCTTTTTCCAATATCATTACTACAATTGGACCTGATGATAAATAAGAGCATAAATCATTATAAAATGGTTTAGTTTGGTGAACTTTGTAAAATTTTTCAGCTTCATGTTTTTCAAGTTTAATTTTTTTTTCTTTAATTATTGTAAAATGATTTTTTTTAAATTCTTGCTTAATTTCATCAATTAAATTTCTTTCAACAGCGTCTGGTTTTATAATTGACAACGTTTGCTCTAAATTACTCATAATTATCCTCTACAAATTTATTTAATAATCTTACTCCATACCCTGTTGCACCTCCATAATTTAAGGCTCCAGCATATTTTGAAAAAGCCATTCCAGCTATATCAAGATGAGCCCAAGGAGTTTTATTAATAATAAATCTTTGTAAGAATTGAGCTGCTGTTGTTGAACCAGCGCCTCCTACATAATTTATATTTTGCATATCTGCATTTTTAGAATCCATAAGTTTATCAAAGTTTTTATGAAGAGGCATTCTCCATAATTTTTCTTCAACTTTATTTCCTGCATTTAGCAATTTTTTTGATAATTCATCATCATTAGAAAAAAGTCCTGCATACTCAGAACCTAAAGATACAATGATCGCACCTGTAAGAGTCGCTAAATCAACCATTAATTTTGGTTTAAACTTTTTTTCAGTGAAAGTTAAAACATCAGCTAATACTAATCTACCTTCTGCATCAGTATTTAATACTTCTATAGTTTTTCCACTGTAAGATTTTACAATATCACCGGGTCTTTGAGCATTTCCACTCACCATATTTTCAACAAGTCCTACAGCACCAACTGCATTAATTTTTGCTTTTCTTGAAGCTAAAGTTTGCATTAAACCTACTACTGCTGCTGAACCTGCCATATCATAGGTCATATCTTCCATAAACCTTGCTGGTTTAAGAGAATAGCCACCAGTATCAAAGCAAACTCCTTTTCCAATGAAAGCTAAAGGTTTCGTTTCTGATTTATTTCCATTCCATTCAATTGTTACAAGATAAGAACCTCTTATACTCCCTTGACCAACGCCTAATAAAGCATTGCATCCTAATTTCTTTAATTTTTTTTGATCATAAACTTTAATTTTTAATCCATACTTTTTTAGTCCAACTAATCTTCTTACATATTCATCTGGATGTAAAATATTTCCAGGTTCTGAAACTAAATCCTTTGTTAAATTTACTCCTTTTAAAATTGCATCTAATTTGTACTTTATTTTTTGCTCAATAATATTTTTACTTTTCAAAATGTTTAAAGTTATTTCTTTTTTACTTTTTTTAGATTTATACAGATTAAACTCGTAAGCTTTTAATTCTGATCCATGTAAAAATTCATTAATTTGAATTTTATTTTTAACTGATGAAAAAATAGATCCTATTAATGAAATATTATTTATCTCATTTTTTTTTATATAATCATAGAATTTTGCTCCTAATTCTTCAGCCTCTTGAGGGTTGTTCTTAGTTGCTAACAAAATTACTATTAGCTTTTGATCAAACTCAAGATTCAATGATGCAATTTTATTTTTTTTGATTTTTTGATTTTGCTTAACAAATTTTAATATTTTTTGATTAATTTTGTCGTCAAAAACTCCTTTAAAATCAGAAATTCCAGCTTCTTTTCCCAAAAAAAGAGCCATGTTTTTTGAAGTGTCTAATTTACGATCTAAATAATTTATTTTTAAAGCCATTTGTAATAAATATAGTATAGGTTGAAACGTATATATGTATCAAAATAATAAATTTCAATGAAAAAATTAATTTTTAGAAGATTTAGTTTGGATATAGCTGGCTTCTTTTTATTGGCAATAATTAGTATCGGCTTAATAGTTTGGATAATTCAAGCAGTTAACTATTTAGATTTTGTGTCTGAAGATGGTCATAGCTTAAAAGTATATTTTATGTATTCAGTCCTCAGCCTACCAAAAATTATTGGGAAACTGACAATATTTGTTTTTTTTATATCTGTTTTTTTCATAATATCAAAATACGAAGATAAAAACGAAATGATTGTTTTTTGGACTTCTGGGGTAAAAAAAATTGAATTTATAAACAACTTATTTAAAATATCTTTATTACTTCTATTTTTTCAACTTTTTTTTAATTTATTTCTAATACCAAAATCTCAAGATACTGCCAGATCTTTTTTAAGAAATTCTGAAATAGATTTTTTTCCATCTTTAATAAAATCTAAAAAATTTATAGATACAGTTTCAGATTTAACAATTTTTATAGATAATAAAGACAACAGTGGAATATTTGAAAATATATATATTCAAGATAATTCCAATAAAGAAAAGACCCAAGTAGTCTTAGCTAAAAATGGATTATTGGGAAAAAAAAATGATAATATTTTTTTAATATTATATTCGGGAAAAATATTAAATATTGACAGTAAAAAAACTTCTATAGTAAATTTTGAAAAAACTGAGTTTAATCTTTCTAGATTTAGTACTAAAACAATTTTATTTCCAAAAATACAAGAGCAAAAAACAAGTAATTTAATAAAATGTCTTAACTCATATTATAAATATAATAAAACTTACATTACTAAACTATTTAGATGTGAAGAAAGTGTAATAGATAGTATTTCACAAGAAATGTATAAAAGATCAATTTTACCTTTTTATATTTTAATTGTTACATTTGTAGCAGGTCTATTAATTATTAAATCTAAAAATGATTTTAATTATTCAAAATTTAAATTTATTACTTTTATTATTGGAGTTGCTTTAATTATATTTTCAGAAATTTCAATTGAATTGATAACTGAAGATATACTTAAAAATTCAATTTTAATTTTATTTCCTTTAATTGTTACTTTTGTAATGTATTATTACCTTAAATCAAAATCTAAATTTATTAATTCCTAAAATGTTTTTAAAAATATATCAAAATTATTTAATAAAATTATTTTTAAAAAGTATCTTTATTGTTTTATCTGTTTTTTTAACTTTAAGTTTTTTTTTAAATATTCTTGGAGAGATAAAATTTTTTCAAAACTACGAAGTTAGTATTTTTTTTACAATATTTTTAACACTACTTAATATTCCTTCTATAGCATTTGAACTTTTTCCATTTATATTTTTAATTGCTACGCAATTATTTTTTATGAAATTACATGACAATGGTGAATTAATAGTTTTAAAAAACTATGGTCTAAGTAACTTAAAAATAATTAAATTATTATTGTACATTAGCTTAAGTTGTGGAATATTTATTATAACAATATTTTATAATTTTTCATCTGAACTAAAACATTCATACTTATCTTTTAAAAATAATTATACTGAAGATAATAAATACCTTGCTGTAGTAAATGAAAATGGTCTTTGGATAAGGGACGAAATTGATAACAAAATCAACATTATTAATGCTGAGTCTTTAAATGAAAATATTTTAAAAAAAGTAATAATTAGTCAATTTAATAATGAATATAAATTTTTAAAAACTATTAATTCAGAAAAAGTTGATATTAAAAATTTTGATTGGATATTAAAAGATAATTTAATTTTTGAAGAAAATAAATTACCAGTGAAAAAAGATGAGATACTTTTTAAGAGTAATTTTGATAATAATAAAGTAAGAAGTTTTTTTTCTAATTTAACATCCCAAAATATTCTAGAATTAATAAAAACTGAGAAAGATTATAAACTCTTGGGGTATTCAACGGTTGAAATCAATTTATTTATTCAAAAATTAATTTCATTACCAATTTACCTTACAATAATGGTAGTTTTGGGAAGTATTTTAATGTTAAATACAAAATATAATCGTTCAAAAGTAATAAATATAATAATAGGTATTATAAGCTCAGTTGTAATATATTACTTAAATTATTTTATTAATTTAATGGGGGAAGCTGAAAGAATTCCTTTCATGGTTTCTATTTGGACACCATTTTTATTATTGGGAATCGTTTGCTTAATTGGTTTAATTAGAGTTAATGAAAAATAATAGTTTTTTAATTTATATAATTTTATTAATAATCCTATTTGGAAACTATAGTTTTGGGGATGAATTTAAATTTGAAGCCTCAGAAATTGAAGTTAAAGATAAAGGAACAATAGTAAATAGTTCGGGAGGAGTAAAAATTATTTCAAATGATAATTTAGAAATAGTTGCTGATCAATCAATTTATAATAAAAAAAAATCAATATTAAAATTAGAAGGAAATATTTTAATAAAAGATATTAAAAATGATTTAGAAATTTTTACAAATAAAATAAAATATTTTAAAAATAGAGAATTAATTATTGCAGAAGAAAAAGCTAGATTTGAGATAAAAGGAAAGTATACCGTTGATTCAGAAAATATAGTTTTTGATAGAAATTTGTTGGAAATATCTTCATCTAATAAAACTACTTTAAAAGACATTTTTGAAAATGTTTTTATTTCAGACGAGTTTCTTTTTAGAATAAATGAAGATATTCTAAGTTCAAAAAATTTAAATTTAAAAGATAGTGAAAATAATAGTTTATTTTTAAAAGAAGCAATTGTTGATTTAAATAAGAATGAAATTATTGGAAAAAATATTCATATAGATTTTGATAATTCTTTATTTTCAAATAGTGAAAACGAACCTAGATTAAAAGGTAATAGTATTGTTACTAATGAAAATGAAACGGCAGTTTATAAAGGAGTTTTTACTACCTGTAAACGAAATAAAAAAAACTGTCCTCCTTGGAAAATATATGCAGATAAAGTAACCCATAAAAAAAATAAAAAATTAATTGAATATAAAAATGCTTGGTTAGCTATATACAATAAGCCGATATTGTATGTTCCTTATTTTTTTCACCCAGATCCCACAGTTAAAAGACAATCAGGTTTTTTAATTCCTACTATATTTAATTCAAGTAATTATGGTTCATCTATACAAATTCCTTATTATAATGTAATTTCTGAAAATAAAGATTTAACTATAAGTCCTAGAATTTTTTTTGATAATAGTGCGATAATTCAAACAGAATATAGACAAGTAAATAAATCAAGTAGTGGTATTGTTGATTTTAGCCTTAACAAAGATAATAACAATACTAGAGCACACTTGTTTTCTAATTTTGCTGGAAAATTAAAAAATACCTCAGATATAGAAATTAATTTTGAACAAGTTAATGGTGATAACTATCTAAAAATGTACGATATAAAATCACCTTTAATAAATAGTAAAACTACTTTAAATAATTTTGTAAAAATTCAAGATTTTAATGAAGATTATCAATACGAAGTAACCTTTGAAACTTTTGAAGATTTATCAAAAAGTAAATCTGACAGATTTGAATATATCTATCCAAATTACAAATATTCTAAAAATATAGAAAATTCTTATTCTTCTAATGGAAACTTAAATTTTGAGTCCTATGGTTATCAGAAACAGTACAACACAAATGTTTACGATGGAGTTTTAATTAATGATATTAACTTTGACTCAAACCCATCTTACTCTAAAAAAGGATTAGAAAATAATTACCAATTGCTTTTTAGAAATGTGAATTCTAAAGCTTCAAATTCTGAAAACTACAATGAAAATCCAAGTTCAAAAGTTCTATCTTTATTGCAATTTAATACAAAACTTCCTTTATATAAAAAAACATCTAAATCTGAAAATTATTTAACACCTATAGCATCTATTAAATTGAGTCCAAATAATACTAAAAATATTAGAAGTTTAGATAGAGCCGTAAACTATAATAGTATTTTTTCTATAGATAGATTTGGAGAACATGATTTGGTGGAAGGAGGTGGATCACTTAGTCTTGGTTTAGAATATTCAAAAAGAAATAAAAATAAAGATATAATAAATTTATCTTTAGCTAATGTATTTCGACCAAGTAAAAATAAAAATCTACCGCTTAATAATTCAATTGGTGAGAAAAGGTCAGATATTATTGGTAGATTAAATCTTATACCTTCAGATTCTTTTAATTTAGATTATGAATTTTCATTGGATAATAATCTAAAAGGTTCGAACTTAAATCTTATTAGAACAAATTTAAGTGTAAATAATTTTATTACAACTTTTGAATATTTAGAAGAAGACAACTTAATGGGTACCAAAAGTTATGTATCAAACAAAACGACTTTTAATTTGGATATTAATAATTCAATCTCATTTCAAACAAATAAAGATTTGGATAAAAATATAACTGAATACTATAATTTAATTTATGAATATAAAAATGATTGTTTAGTCGCGGGTGTTGAATACAATAAATCTAATTATGTTGACGGAGACCTTAAACCAGAAGAAAACCTGTTTTTTAAAATTACAATAATTCCTTTTGGTGAATTGAATACACCTAGTGTGAAACAATGAAAAAAAATATAAAATTTCTTTTCTTTCTTTTAATAATATTTATTAACAGTAAAATTTCCTATTCGAATAATGATGTAAAAATCCTTTTTAAAATAGATAACGAAATAATTACTAATATAGATGTTGAAAAAGAAAAAAGATATTTAATTGCTTTAAATAATAAATTAAGCGAGCTTCCAGTTTTACAACTTAATAATATTGCAAAAGAGTCTTTAATTAAAGAAATAGTTAAAAAGAAGGAGTTAAAGAAATTTTTTGATACAAACAAAAAAAATGAATATTCAGAAAAAATTGCAAAAAATTTTTATAAGAGACTAAATTTTAAAAATGAAAATGAATTTCAATTATATTTAAATAATTTTAATATAAAAAAAGAATTTGTAATGGATAAAATAAAGCAAGAAACAATGTGGAATCAAATGATTTTTGAGAGATTTAAATATCAAGTAAATATTGATGAAGAAAATTTAAAGAAATTATTACAAAAAAAAATTAATAATAATGAATATAAAAATGAAAATTATAATATTAGTGAAATTTTATTTCAATTAGATTCAAATGAAAACTTGAACTCTAAATTAAATATTATAAAAAAAAGTATAAATGAAGTAGGTTTTGAAAATACTGCTAATATCTTTAGTATCTCACCTTCGTCAAAATTTGGTGGAAAGATTGGCTGGATTGAGAAAAATCAACTATCAGATATTTTACTTAAAGAGATAATACAAATTAAAAAAAACGAATTAACTAACCCAGTACAAACTAACAATGGTTATCTAATAATTAAGTTAAATGACAAAAGAATAGTAAATAAAGAAATAAACTTTGAAGATGAGTTCAATAAATTAGTTAGTTTTGAAAAAGAAAAACAATATAATCAAATTTCAAATATATTTTATAATAAAATTAAACAAAATACATATATAAGTGAATAATAAACCTATTTTAATTGTGCTTGGTGAGCCTAGCAGTATTTTCTCAGAATTATTATTTAAGGCATTTAAATATAAATCATTTAAAAAAATCAAAAGACCATTGTTAATAATAGGGTCCGAAAGATTATTAAAAACCCAAATGAAAACATTAAAATATTTTATAAAAATAAAAAAAATAAGATTTTCAAAAAATACAAAATTAAATAATAATTACATTAATATTATTGATGTTAATTATAATTTTAAAAAAGCATTCGATAAAATCTCTAATAAATCTGAAAAATATATTAATGATTGTTTTAAAATAGCATTAGAATTACTCAAAAAAAAATTAGCATTTAGTTTAATAAATGGTCCAATATCAAAAACTCATTTTTTAAAAAAAAAATATTTAGGAGTTACTGAATACTTATCAAAAAAATTAAATATGAAGAATAAACCAACAATGTTGATTTATAATCCAAGTTTTTCAGTATGTCCAATTACTACTCATGTACCTCTTAGTAGAGTAAGTAGAATTTTGTCAAAAAAAAAAATTATCAGTGATGTAATTAATATTAATAATTTTTATAAAAAAAAATTAAAAACAAAACCTAAGATAGCTATTTTAGGATTAAATCCACATTGTGAATCTGTACAAAAAATTAGTGAGGAAGATAAAATAATTAAACCAGCTATTAAAAATTTAGTAAAAAGGAAAGTTTATATTAGGGGTCCCTTTTCAGCTGATACTTTTTTTTCAAAAGAAAATTTGATAAATTTCGATGTAGCTATTGGAATGTATCATGATCAAGTTTTAACTCCAATGAAAACTATATTTAACTTTGATGCTATAAATTTAACCTTAGGATTACCATTTATTAGAGTTTCTCCAGATCATGGAATAAATACAATTATGATTGGAAAAAATAAATCTGATCCACAATCTTTAATTTCTTCAATTAATTTTTTTAAGAAAATTAAATGAATTTGATAAAACCAAAAAAAAGTTTAGGACAAAATTTTTTAATTGATAAAAATATAATTAACTTAATTGTTGATAGCGGTAATATTAGTGAAAATGATGTGATTTTTGAAGTTGGGTCAGGAACAGGCAATCTTACTGAAAAAATTTTATCATGTAAACCAAAAAAAATTTTTACAATTGAAAAAGATAAAATTTTGGCAAAAAAATTAGTTGAAAAATTTAAAGATAAAGTTTTTATGATTAATGAAGATATATTAAAGATAAATGAAAAAAACCTTTCTGATAAACCTATGATTGTTTTTGGAAATCTTCCCTATAATATTTCAACACAAATTTTAGTTAAATGGATTAAAATAGTAGATCTTAATCAAACATTTAAAAGATTTATACTAATGTTTCAAAAAGAAGTTGGGGAAAGAATAATTGCTGAAACAAATAAAAAAAGCTATGGAAGATTGTCAATACTAACATCTTGGAGAATGGATGTAAAAAAAATTATGGATGTTTCTCCTAAATCATTTTTTCCAGTGCCAAAAGTTAAAAGCACTATTTTATTAATTGAACCTAAAGTAAAATATTATAATTTGAAAAATCCAAAAAATTTAGAATATATAACTAATGTATTTTTTAACCAAAGACGAAAAATGATAAAAAAACCAATTAGCTTAATATTCAAAAATGCAAATGATTTATCTAACAAACTAAATATTAACCTTGAAGATAGACCACAAAATTTACCTCCTAAAAAATATTTTCAAATTTGTGAGGAATATGAGAGATTAAGCTCTTAAGCTTATTACATGCTTTTCAATATTTTTTTTATCGAAACTATAATCTGAATTTTCTATTTTTTTATTTATTAGATTAATTATTTCTCTATAACATTTATTAATGTCATCATTTATAACAACAAAATCGTAGTTCACCCAGTGCTTAACATCTTCATTAAATTGTTTCATTCTTTCTTCAACAATATTTTTATCTTTCATATCTCTATTTTTAAGCCTGTTAAATAATTCATCTCTACTGGGTGGTAAAATAAAAAAAGTAATTAACTTGTAACTAAGTTTTTTATTTTTAATTTGTTCTGTACCCTGCCAATCTATATCAAAGATCACATTTTCACCTTTTTTTAAACGTTCAATTACTTTGCTTTTTGTGGATCCATAGTAGTTTTCAAATACTTTTGCGTGTTCTAAAAATTCTCCCTTATCAACTAAGCTTTTAAATTCGCTTTCATTCACAAAAAAATAATCTTTAGAATTTACTTCATTAGTTCTTGGTTTTCTTGTTGTGTGAGAAATTGAAATTTTAAAATTATTTTCCATTGATATTTTTTTTACCAATGTAGTTTTTCCAGCCCCAGACGGTGATGATAATATGACAATTATCCCGTCTTTTTCTGCAGGCATTTTTAAATTTATTTTTTTAATTAGCTTTACTTTCTATAAATTTTACAGCATCTCCAACTGTAAGAATTTTTTCAGCTTCGCTATCAGAAATTTCAGAACCAAATTCTTCTTCAAAAGCCATAACTAATTCTACAGTATCTAAGCTATCTGCTCCTAAGTCATCAATAAAACTTGATTCCTCGGTTACCTTCGCCTCTTCAATTCCTAAATGGTCTGCAACTATTTTTTTTACTTTGCTTGAAATATCATCTGACAT
>CEUQ01488369.1_pt1 | contig 11658 bp, 9 predicted proteins | sample 361491 | NCBI WGS metagenome assembly CEUQ01 (sample SAMEA2622796, study PRJEB7988) | marine metagenome | biome: marine biome (ENVO:00000447); feature: marine epipelagic mixed layer (ENVO:xxxxxxxxx); material: "saline water (ENVO:00002010), including plankton (ENVO:xxxxxxxx)" | depth 120 m | reverse complement strand
AAGAGTCAGAGTCCTTATAAACACTGAATTATCAGGCAGGAGAGTCGTTTCGACATGACTACCCAGACAGATCCGAAGATTGCGTTCTTGTTCCCAGGCCAAGGCTCACAGGCCGTCGGTATGGGTAAGGACCTTTATCTGAACTCCATCTCGGCACGCGAGGTGTTCGACGAAATTGACGACACACTGGGTCGCAAGCTTTCGACCATGATGTTCGAAGGCCCGGAAGACGAACTACGTCAGACGGAAAACACTCAGCCTGCAATTCTTGCAACTTCAGTTGCTGCATGGCGAGCAATGGAAGAAGCCACTGGCATCCTCCAGGTTCCAAACGCAACTGCTGGTCACTCACTCGGTGAGTACTCAGCTCTCGCAGTTGCGGGTGTGCTTAGCATCACCGACGCTGTAAAACTCGTTCTCGAACGAGGTCGACTCATGCAGGGTGCCTGTGACGAGCGACCAGGCGGAATGGCCGCCATCATTGGTCTCGACGAAGTAACCGCAGAAGAAATCTGTCGAGAGTCCGGCGCACAAATGTCGACCATCAACACCGAGCAGCAGATCATTCTCGCCGGTGACCACCACAGCCTCGCAATGGCAATCGATATTGCCAGCGCTAGAGGCGCCAAGAAGGCAATCCCACTACAGGTTGGTGGTGCCTTCCACTCAGGTCTTATGAGCCCAGCTCAGGAAGGCCTGAATGCAATGATCGATTCCCTGAACTTCCACGACCCTGTCGTTCCGCTAATTGGTAACGTGACTGCAAAGTCGCTCAACACCGCTGACGAGGTGAAGGAAGAACTCCGAATGCAGCTAACTTCATGTGTACAGTGGAACAACACTGTGAAGTTCATGCTGAACGACGGAATCGACACCTTCTACGAGATCGGACACGGCAAGGTCCTGTCTGGCATGGTGAAGCGAATCGAACGCCGTGCGAACATCTCCAACATTGGCGATTTTGAATCTGTGCTCGCGTACGCCAGCAACTCGTAAACAGTCTAAAAAAACCTCACTATTTAATTATCGGAATCCTCGGGTAGAAATTTCTCAGAGAATCTCCCCGAGGGTCGACTAAACATGTCCGCAGTCAAAACGAAATTCATCCCGCAAGAGCCTGATCGCTTAGACGAGCTGGTCGATGGCGAAACAGTTGGGGAAAGTGACCCAGTTATCGCCGGTGGACGCTTCGGGGCACGCGCTGTGGCAGTGCAAGCGCTTTACGAGTCCGATTCTTCAGGGCATCCGGCAGTAAGCGCGGTTCGCCGACTGGCGGTAGAGAGAAAGCTGTCGGAATCAGACAGCGATTTCGCCGTAAGGATCGTGCAACTCTGTGAAGAACAGAGAACCGACCTCGACAAACGTATAGCTAAGCTCGCCTCCCAGTTCCCGTCCGATCAAATGCCGCTCGTAGAGCGCAATGTTTTACGGGTCGCAATTGGAGAGATCGATATGGAAGATTCGGCTCCGCGGAACGTTGTTGCGAACGAAGCAATCGAGCTTGCACGCCTATTCGGCTCAGACTCGTCTCCAAAATTTATTAACGGAGTGCTCGGCGCTCTGCTAGCATAGGTGACCGTTCGGCCACACGTTGTGGTCGTCTTTATTTGAAAGTTTATTAACAGTTCGAGCGGGACGGCCGTCCCGCATGACCTCCTGGGGGTTGAAGTAAATGGCCAGTGTGTTAGATCGAGTCCGTGATATTGCGGCCGACAAGCTCAGTGTTGACGCTGGAGAAGTGTCAGCAGAATCATCTTTCACCGAAGATCTGAATGCAGACTCACTCGACGTTGTCGAGTTGATCATGGCAATCGAAGAAGAATTCGGCTCTGACGACCAGCCACTTGAGATTTCTGACGAAGATGCTGAAGGTATTAGGACTGTTCAGGATGCTGTGAGCTACCTATCAGAGCGCGGAATCACCGACTAGTTCGGTTCCGACCACCTGCGAACGATAAATAAAGACCGCATCGTTTCTCAAATCTGCTAGTACCGAGAAAATTGCGGTCTTTTCGCGCCTGCGAAAAATGTGACCTCACAACCGGAGCAAACTCGATAATCGACCGCGCTGGCCTTAACCTCCCGTAACGATGTTTACGATCGAACCACTACACGCATGTGATAACTTGATTCTCAACCAACCTGCGCACCAATCGCATACTCCTACCCGCCTCTCCCTCGATCCGTAAATTTGACCATCCCAACCCAGCAAGGCTGCTGGAATACCCTCGAAGACATCGCCTCTTCAGTGCGCTCGTGCACCAACTGTGCTCTCCATTCCGGAAGGACGAACGCAGTTCCCGGCAGCGGATCCTCAGCAGCGCAAATTCTGATCATTGGTGAAGCTCCCGGATTTTACGAAGACCAACAGGGACTCCCCTTCGTTGGACGATCAGGAAAACTGCTCGATGAGCTCCTCTCGAACGTCCCGTTGTCTCGCGAAGACGTGTTCATCACCAATGTGGTCAAATGCCGCCCGCCCGACAACCGCGATCCTCTGCCCGATGAAGTAGCGGCGTGTCGACCCTATATGGAACGGCAAATAGAGCTGCTAAACCCTCGAGTGGTAGTAACACTGGGTCGCCATTCAATGCTCGGTTTTTACCCAGAAGGCAAAATCTCGCAGGACCACGGCAAAATTCTCAGGTGGGAAGACCGTATCCTGTTTCCGCTGTATCACCCCGCAGCAGGTCTACGAAATCCAGCAATCAAGCGTGATCTGCAAGCAGACGTACTCAAGCTACCCGAGGCTATCCAAGCCTCGATCCGCCTAAGCGTGCAACAACCGCCCGCAGGTGAAAAATCGAAAGTACAAGAAGCACCGAAATCAGACTTGCAAGAAAAAACCAAAGACCCTGTCGCACCGTCCGAAACTCCAACATCAGGAAATGCCGCACAACGATTGGTTGCCAGTGAGTCTCAAATATCTGAACCAATATCGACCAACACAACTGAAAATAAAGAATAAGGAGATCGCCAACTGGGGCTCTTCTAACATCCACGAACATTCATCGCTCGCCTCAACGACTCCTCACCTGAGTCGCCACAACGCGCGTAGTCCATTCGTAATGTCTCAGTCGGCATCATTTTGAACGTATGACATACAAAAACTCTGACGCACCATGGATTCGCGTCCTCCCGCTTGGCGGACTCGGCGAAATCGGCAAAAACATGATGGTTCTCGAGACCGTCGACGATATTGTCGTAATCGATGCAGGAGTGCTGTTCCCTGAATGGAATATGCCCGGTATCGATGTAGTCATCCCCAACATGGACTACCTCGAAGAAAACGCTGATCGCGTTCGAGCCCTCCTCATCACTCATGGCCACGAAGACCACATTGGAGCTGTACCTCACCTCCTCAAACGGGTAAACGTCCCAGTCTACGCACCAGCGATGGCTGAGGCACTTATTCACGAAAAGCTTCGTCAGGCCAAAATGCGCGATGAAGCTGAACTCACCGTCATCCATCCTGGTGAGCAACACGAAATTGGCGATCTTGAAGTTGAGTGGTTCGCCGTGTGTCATTCGGTTCCTGACTCAACAGGAATCGCAATCAACACTCCGGCCGGGGTAGTGATTCACACCGGAGACTTCAAACTCGACAACGCACCAGTGATCGGCCCTCCTACAGACCTTGGCGTTCTCTCCGACATTTGTCAGAACGGGGCCCTGCTCCTGATGGCAGATTCGACCTACGCTGAAGAAGAGGGGTATTCACCTTCTGACCGCGAAGTTGTCGAGAACCTTCCAGGGCTCATTGGTGCGGCTCACGATCGCGTGATCATTTCCAGCTTCGCCTCACAGATCGCTCGAATCCAAATAGTGGCTGATGCCTGCATCAAGTACAACCGCAAGTTATGCGTTCTGGGTAGGAGCATGATCAACAACACGAAAATTGGTCGTGATCTTGGTCACCTGAACATCCCGGGTGATCTCTTGATTTCCGCAACCGAAGCGAACAGTCTTCCCGACGACAAGGTCGTAATCCTCACCACCGGTAGCCAGGGCGAGCCACAATCTGGGCTCGTACGCATGTCGAGAAACGACCATCACGATATCCGAATCCAGGACAACGACACGATCATCATGTCGGCAAGCACCATCCCGGGGAACGAGGTTCCAGTCAACGACTCGATCAACGAGCTTGTTCGCCTTGGTGCGCGAGTTATCACCAATCACGAAACTCGAACTCATGTCCCTGGCCACGCTCGCAAAGAAGAACTCCGAGCACTGCTCAACGCCACTCGTCCGAAATATTTCGTACCGGTTCATGGCGAATATCGCATGCTGAAAGCACACGTTGATCTCGCTGTCACCACAGGCGTGTCGCCAGAAAATACTTTCATTCTCACCGACGGTGATGTGCTTGAACTCGACGCACACTCCGCAGAGGTCGTTGACCGAATTGAAGCGGGGCACATTTTTGTTCACGGACTCGGAATGTGGGATGAGTCAGGCAACGTCGTGATCGAACGACGATCTCTGCAACACAACGGTGTCGTCACGGTCGCATTCTCTCGAGATACGGTCGATGGCTCCCTCGTCGGTACACCAAAAATCGTCTCAGCCGGTTTCGTTCACGTAGAGGACGCTCCGGGACTATTATGCGAGACTGAGGACGCACTGACTCCAGTGCTTGAACAACATTTGAAAAAGCCAATAGAGTGGAGCGAGCTCGAAGATGTTGTGCGCACCACTGTTGGAAGTTTCCTGGGTCGTCGAACGAAACGGCGCCCGCTAATAATCACGACCGCCATTGACGTCTAAATCCTCATCAAAGAAGTCGACACCGGGCAAGTCCGGTGGGAAACCAATCGTCAAGATTGCGACAGGGATCGGCTCCTTTATAAAAGGAATAGGTCGACTTATGGTCGCCGCTCCGCCTCAGGCATGGTTTGTCGTCGCACTGCTGGTGATCGCCGCAATCGCTTATTTCTTCTTCCAGGACGATACGGGCAGGCTGGTCGGATGGTCGTCAATCCCTCTAGGTCTTTGGTTGGTCGCTACTTTATTCCTTGTGTTGTTCAACCGCCCTCTGCTGTTCGCTAGATGGAGATGGGATCTCGCAGCGCTAGCACTCGGTTTGTCAATTTCAGGTGCACTCGGAATCTTCGATGCACCGCTCGATTCATTCAGCGGCGATACGTACGGCGGCGACATCGGAATAGCCATCGCTCGTTATCCGGTCGACTGGGACAGGTTCGATCTCGGTCTCGTTGACTACGCACTCGCCTGGGTTCGCGTGGTGATTCTGCTAATTGTCGCATTCATACTCGGAACTCCTAATTGGGCCAGGCGAACCGGTGGCGGCATTTGGACGGGAATCCTCATCGTTTATGCCGGGGTAGTTAGCGGATCGAAAATCATTTATCAGAAATTCGAAAACTGGCGATATGAACGAGCGCAGCTAAAGCAGCTCAGAAAAGAAGACGAAGAGGCATTCGCGGCCGATCAGGAAGCACAGGCGAAAGAGGATACAGACAAGATCACCGTCGCAGCCACGCCGGAGCAGTCAGCGGGCACTGACGAAACCACAGCCACTACGATCACCAATGGTGCGCCCGAAGATGTCGGTGATTCGACGACCACGGATAAATCTGAGCTAGAAAAGTATGTCGATCGCCTACCCAACGATCCTGCCACCCCAATAACAGTCGCCTATCCAACACCAACTGAGGTTGAAGAGGCCGAAGAACACGGCATTACCGTCCCCGACTATTCGGCTGCGCACAGGTTCCCATGGCGACTGCCAAACCGTGACATGCTCGCCATAGCGCGTCCCGGCGGGATTACTGACGAAGAAATTGCAGACACCAGTCAACGCGTGGAAGAGTCGCTCGAACAATTTGGTATCGATGTAAGTGTTGACCAGGTTCGACAGGGACCGACGGTGACCATGTACGGCCTCAGTCCCGGCTGGAAGGGGCGTTCCGAAGAAAAGTCCGGTCAGCGTGTAAGAGTCGACACGATCCTCAACCGCGAAAAAGACATCGCACTGGCGCTCGCATCACCAAACCTGCGATTTGAAGCACCGGTGCCCGGTGAGTCAGTTGTTGGAATCGAAGTTCCGAATTCTCACCCTACAGAAGTTACCCTTCGTTCCGTGATGGACACACCAGAGTGGACGCAATTTGCAGAAAACGCCGCACTCCCTGTCCCGCTGGGACTCGGAAGTGGCGGTGAAGCAGTCATGGCCGACCTGTCTAAGATGCCCCACACTCTCGTTGCGGGTTCGACTGGATCCGGTAAAAGTGTCTGCATGAACGCCCTAATCACCGGTCTGATCATGACGAAGACACCGCTCGAACTTCGGTTGATCATGATCGATCCGAAGCGCGTTGAATTGACGCCGTACCAGGGTATTCCGCATCTTTACCACCCCGTAATCGTTGAGGCCGATCGCGCGGTATTCGTTCTTCGTTCACTCGTCGACGAAATGATGGGTCGATTCCGCCAACTTGAACAAGCAGGCCTGAAAAACATTGCTTCGTATAACGAGAAGCAAGACCAGAAAATGCCGTACCTGGTGATCTTGGTCGATGAACTTGCCGACCTGATGCTCACTGCAGCTGGTGACGTAGAACGTCTGCTCGTCCGCCTCGCACAACTGGGACGCGCTACCGGAGTACATCTGGTCGTCGCAACTCAGCGCCCTTCTGTCGACGTTGTGACCGGACTCATCAAGGCAAACTTCCCTAGTCGAATTTCGTTCGCAGTGATGTCGCAAATTGACTCACGAACGATCCTCGATTCCGTCGGTGCTGAAAAGCTCCTTGGTCGAGGCGACATGCTTTACATGCCGATCGACAAACCGAAGCCGTCACGTGTTCAGGGAGCGTTCCTCAACGATCAGGAAATCGAGGGCGTGGTTTCTTCTTGGAAGAATATGGGTGGACCTGCACTACCCGAGCTTGTTGTGACCTTCGACGATGCAGGTGCCGATAATGGGGGTACAGCATCGGGCAACACCGGCGGGGATTCTCTATTTGATCAGGCCGCATCCCTTGCTCAATCACAGAAAACCCTCTCTGTATCGCTGCTGCAACGTCGACTCCGTATTGGCTATCCGCGTGCTGCCCGTCTTATGGACGAACTAGAAGACGAAGGCATCGTAGGTGCCGGCGAACCTGGCAAACCTCGTCCGGTTCTTTAGTCATATACCTGTCATCAGGTCAGCCGGCCAAGAGTCCGGTAATGTTCCTGATTTAGAATAGTTAAAGTGAATCGGCATGCATCGCGCCTATCTCACCCTCAGGGAGCTACACATACGCCGTGTCAGATAACGTCACGCCATTATTTCCAGACGAGCAGCCGCAAGACGACGAAGCGATTGCGAAGCTGACAGAGGAAAACGACTCCCTCAATCTCGAAAAACTCCGAAAAGTGTGTCTGTACTGCGGCTCGGATATATCGAACTCGACCAAGTACCTTCGGCTCCGAGTCTGCCCTGCTTGCGGCTGGCATTACACGATCTCAGCGCGCCGACGCATAGCAGCTGTCGCTGACGAAGATAGCTTCAAGGAAACTAGCAAGTGGATCCAATCGCTCGATCCTCTCGAATTCTCACCTCGAATCTCATACCGGGTCCGACTCCTTCAGGATCAAACTCGTACCGGTCTTTCTGAAGCGGCCGTGACGGGAACCTGCTCCATCGGCGGAACCCCAGTCGTCATCATCGTTCTCGACTCCAGCTTCCTTGGCGGCTCAATGGGCGTCGTCGTCGGTGAGAAGGTGACTCTGGCGCTTGAACTCGCTGCCCGGAAGAAGCTGCCTTGCGTGGCAATGGTGACCTCTGGTGGCGCTCGCATCCAAGAGGGCATTCTCTCCCTGATGCAAATGGCAAAGACCACTCTCGCCGTCCGGGCACTGCGTGGAAAGGGACAGGCGTTCATAGTCTGCCTCAGCAATCCATCAACGGGTCAGGTACTCGGCAGTTTCGCGTCAATGGCAGACATTATTTTTGCCGAACCCGGATCGCACATCGGCTTCGCGCCGCTTGGTGATCTACGTGAACTTGAAGGAAAGCGCGCCGACAAAGAGCACACTGCCGAAGCTTACCTAGAACGAGGACACGTCGACACGATCGTCGAGCGAGACCACCTCAAGCACGAACTCGCTTCGATACTAGATCTTATTTCTCCAGAATTCCGTCTGACGTCTTCTCGCCGGGCGCCAACCGAGCGGGTCGCAATTCGACCTAGAGAAGCGTGGGATATGGTCAAGCTGGCTCGTCGCCCTGATCGACCTCGAGCCAGGTTCTACATAGAGAACGTGTTCGCAAATTTCTTTGAACTACATGGCGACCGCGTTTACTCAGACGATCAATCGGTGATCATTGGCCTAGCGCGCCTCGGTGGCCAGAGCGTAATGATCATAGCCCAGCAGAAATCAGTGGCAGATCAGAAGGATGATCCTTCTGGACTTCGCATGGGTGAGATCACCCCAGGCGGCTTCCGTAAAGCACGACGTGGCGTGATTCTTGCAGAGACGTTCAAAATTCCCGTCATTTCGATTGTAGATTCACCGGGACCTCGACTGGGCATCGACATGGAGCAACGCGGTCTTGCCAGTGCCATTGCCAGGATGATTGACCAGATGGGGCGCGCAAAGGCTCCAACCATCTCGATCCTGATCGGCGAAGGTGGTTCGGAAGCAGCTCTGGCGTTTGGACTCACCGACCGAGTGCTAATGCTTGAGAACGCCATTTACACGCCAATAGCGCCGGAACGAGGCGCTCAATCTGAAATGAGCGACCCTGCCAAGGCATCCGACGTCGCACGAGCGCTCAAGCTGACTTCTCTCGACTGCATTGAGATGGACATCGTCGATGACATCGTCCCCGAACCTGAGTCAGGAGCGCACGGTGCGCCCATTGAAGCCGCACGCTTGCTCAAACGATCGCTAATGCGCGAGCTCTCAGAGATCACGAACAAGAACACCAACACTCTCGTTCGTCGTCGTCAGAAAAAGTTCAGGAAAGTCGGCGAGTACGGAAACCGCTTCCGCTCTGCCCTACGTCGAGAAACACGAGCATGGCAGGTCGGACTCGCTGCCGGAGTTCGGGCGTTCAGACAGTCAGGCGAAACCGACAGCGCACCAGAATTCGTCGACGACAGCGACGAAATGCTCGACGACCTAGAATAGTTCTCGCGAGAACTGCGCTAGCTGGTCTGGTTATCAACCCAACACGTACTTTTCAATCGCGAGTGCGGCACCATCGTTAGCGAGATCTGCCGTTACATCCGTCGCTACTTCAATGAGCTCGTGAGTTGATCCTTCCATTGCGACCGAAATCCCGGCGACCTCAAACATGGGTAGATCGTTTGAGCCGTCGCCAATAACGAGTAACTCTTCTGGTGCAGCTCCAACTGCGTTAGCGAAGTCTCGGGCGCCTGCAGCTTTATCGACGCCCGGCGCTGTGCAGTCGAGATACCAATCACCCTGATTATCGTTAGTCGCGCAGGCACTGATTACGTCAGGCGGGTATCGATCTGCCCATTTTCTCGCTTCAGCCTCGTCCGCAAACCTCGCCATGATAATCGAGATTTGCCAGTCTTTAATATCAGCCGGATCACGAACCAATCTTCCCGCATCGCTTACGAGAATTCCAGAGGCAGATTTCGCTATTTCTTCCACAAGAGGCTCGATCGTAGCGCGGTCGATCACATGGCGACTAATCGCTCGCCCTGTGATCGGATCCATAAGCGTGGCTCCGTTCTCTGCCACCTGGGGAGATGTCAGTCCGAACATGCGGGCGAAGTGCCCGACTTCATCCTGTTCACGACCAGAAGCAATAGCGACCGGAATTCGTTTGGAAGCTTCCGCTACGGCATTCATCACTCTGGGCGAGGGACGATGATCTACCGGCAACACCGTGCCATCCAGGTCCAACAGAATCCCCGATGGGGTAATTTGATCTGCCAATCTGCTAGTCAAGCACCTGAACTGGATTCTCCAGTTCTTCGCCATCCAACGCTCTACGCGTATTTTCGAATGAGAACACCAATGCCCTGTCGACTCGTTCCTGGGACGAACCTGCAAGATGTGGCGTGAGTACCACGTTATCCATATTCATCAATGGACTATCGAGTGGTGTGGGTTCGACCTCGGTCACATCGAGGCCAGCGCCTAAGATCTCACCAGAATCTAGTGCATCGATAAGTTCGGGTTCGTTGTGAACCGGTCCACGGCACGTGTTGATGAATATTGCATTAGACTTCATTTGCGCGAACTCTCTTCGACCAAGCAGACCGGTGGTCGGAGAAGAAAGCGGAACGTGCACAGTCACAATGTCAGAACGCTCAAGAAGTTCATCCATCGATACGCGAGTCACTTTAAGTTCCCGTTCTTTCTCGGTAGGGAACTCTCGCACGTCAGTGTAAAGAGTCGTTGTTCCGAATCCTTGAAGCATCTTGGCAACCCATGTGCCAATGTTTCCTAGCCCAATAATGCCAACGGTTCGACCAGATATTTCGTAAACATTTCCGAACTCGCCCGATTTCGCTGGTTTCTGCCACGTCCCTGCTTTTACACCATCAACTCCCTGCGGCATTCGCTTATAAACCATCATCATCATGCCGATGGTGTGCTCAGCAACCGATCGCGCTATTGCAGGGGAGTTATTGCAAACCTCAATACCCATCTCTCGAATGGCAGGTACGTCGAGACGGTCGAACCCAGCACTCATCACCTGAAGGAGCTTCATTTTCGGCATTTTCGAGAGCATTTCAGTCGTGATAGACAGTCCGTTAGTGATGATCGCGACAGCATCCTTCAAAGCCTCTTCACGTTCACTCTCCGGATCGTCCGGACTCACAACACCCCAATCGAGATCTACGGGACCTAGTTCGAGTGCCCTCGCTGTTCGGGCTCCGTCGTGTTCCCCGTAGTAAATAACGCTGTGTCCCAATTGTCGTATTCCTATTCTTTGGCTCAGTACGGCTAGAAAAATCCCTGCAAAAATATACAGACAACTTCAATCTCTGCCTAATTCAATGGAATGCGGTATGGAATGCGGTTAGGTCGTTTCAAATTGCGAATCTCTTACGCAACTTGCTTAGGTGTTCTGCGTGTATGTTAGGTGTCATGAATCTCAATCGCGTGACCTCGCTGCTACTGATAATCGTAATTATTGGCTGTGGCAATGACTCCAGTGGAGACGGCCAGTTTGCCGTTGCTGATTCTGCTCATAACGAACGAACGATAGTGGTTGATGGTCTGACGTCTCCTCGCGGTCTCGTAATAACGGATGACGGAAGATTGCTGGTAGCGGAGACAGGTGGAGGTCGCCTGATTGAGGTAGCGCAAGATCGCACATCCCGTTCACTTACTGAAAAGCGACTACCCCACTCCCTTAACACCGGACCCGATGCAGCGTACCGAGCGGGACCTTCCGCCATTAGTCTTCTAAACGACGATATATATTTCATCGTAGGCGAATTTCGAGGAAGCCACTCGGCGCGCATGTTCCGACTCGGAGGCGAATCTGAGTTCGAACCAGTCACACCAGCTACCGACCCGCAAGCTTCGCTAAGAAATCGATTCTCGAACCCGTACGACATTGTCGATGCGCCAGAAGTAAATGGATGGATCATCTCTGACCCAGGCGGCAATTCGCTAGTGAAGGTGGATATCGATGGGAACATCCATGACTAC
>CEUQ01131013.1_pt1 | contig 11667 bp, 12 predicted proteins | sample 361491 | NCBI WGS metagenome assembly CEUQ01 (sample SAMEA2622796, study PRJEB7988) | marine metagenome | biome: marine biome (ENVO:00000447); feature: marine epipelagic mixed layer (ENVO:xxxxxxxxx); material: "saline water (ENVO:00002010), including plankton (ENVO:xxxxxxxx)" | depth 120 m | reverse complement strand
CAGACCCGCCGATCTTGCGGCCATGATGCAGGGCGTCAACGCGGATGGAGCGGCAAGACGGACATTGAATGATCATGTAACCTCCATGAGATGGGGCCAGGAAGGCCATTCCTTCCTGGCTTCATGGAGGTGATATATGTTTGAAATTATTTGGAAAGTGGGTTGAGTCAGGTCGGTCTTCTGCAGTCAGGCGCCATAGTAAGCCAAGTCTTGGAAGTCATTGAGGGGGGGGCAGCGCCGTTTTGCGGCCTTTGTATTTCGACCTTGAGCCTAGAATCAGATGGCACGGGCAGAGCATCTTGGGGCTGTGGCACTCCGCTAGGCCGCCTCAATCCGTCATCCGGCCTCATTTCTGATCTATGGAACGCGAAGCTAGATAACAGGAAAAATAGGTGCAATAATCCGCATTACCGAAATTGAATGCTGAGGGCCTGCCGTGAACCAAGAAGAAATCTGCCGCTTCATTTGCCAGGAGCTACCCCGGGACCGCTTGCAGAGCTTGCTGGAGAGCATTGAGGCAGCCTTTAGCAAGAGCGATAAGCACCTGAATGATACTTACCGGCATGTGCCGCTAGTTGGGCCAGGTCCCCAGTCACACCACTTCATGGTTCAGGAGGCCCTCCTAGATATCCCTAAAGATGATGATTTTGAGGTGATTAACCGTTCGACGCGCCCAGCAGGAGGTCATTTTGCTCTGGTTCGAGCTGGGTCCATTCAGATCACAACCAGCGTCATCACGTTAGATAGGACACCGCCAATCAGGGAGGCAAAGTTCAGGCGCGATCTCCGCCAAGAGAATGAGAGGTTGCGTCAACAACACCCCGATCTATTCCAACCGTTTGTTCCCCCTTTTGGGGCAAACGAAGATTCGCTTCATGCCCTGCTGCTTCCGTACACAGCCAAGTGGACTGAACGGGACCATAGTCGCCCTCTTAGTTGTGTTATTGCTGTGCCCTATAGCGATCATCCAACCAGTTACCACTTGTGGACGGATGTCAGCCAGCTCTGGCAGTACTATGGTGAGGAAGAGGAAGCTCTTCCCGATATCGCTTATCCGAAACTGCGTGATAGGATGCGCGACGCAGAAAATCAAGACATGAACGAAGGTGACAAGGGCTGATATGAGAACAGGCGTTGAGGGCTTTCAGGGGCTGCGGTTAAAGCAGTTGCGTTCAGCTCATAGCTTGACTCTTGCTGAACTGGGAGAGCAGATTGGCCGCTCTTCCAGTACGCTGTCTGCTTGGGAAAATGGCTCGCAGCTTCCAGAAGCTGAATCCTTTGGCCGTTTGTGTCAGGTGTTTGGTGTCTCTCGACAATGGTTTCTTAAACCGCTGCCTCAGGTGAGTGAAAGGGATATACGTCCCTATTTTTTTCGCTCCCAAGCTTCTGCCCACAAGCAGGCACGTGAAAGGTCGAAGCTTTATCTGTCCTGGCTTCAAGAAGTATCTGACTTTTTCCAGGGTGCGATGGACTGGCCTCCGGTCAATATTCCAATGCTTGATGCGACTGACTGCCGTTTGATCAGTGATGAAGAGATAGAGGAAGTTGCGCGGGAGTGCCGTTTACGGTGGAAGCTGGGCACAGCTCCAATCCCTAATGTAATACAGGTGATGGAGAACGCGGGGATTATTTGTACGCGAGCCACTTTGGGGCATGTGAAAATGGATGGCGTTTCTCATGTTTCTGTTATAGACGGTCGACCTTACGTCCTGATTGCGGAGGATAAGGCGAACGCGATCCGCAGTCGCTTCGATGCTGCTCACGAATTAGGGCATATCGTGCTTCATTCTCGCATCGCGGCAAGCCAGTACGCCAAAAGTGAGCTCTACAATCTATTGGAAGAGCAGGCACACCGGTTTGCTAGTGCTTTCTTGCTGCCGCCAGAGAGCTTCTCTCAAGAAGTGGTATGGCCAACTCTCGACAATCTGCTCTCGCTAAAATCCAGGTGGAGGGTATCTGTTGCCGCAATGATTGTTCGATGCCGAGACCTTTCTCTTTTGAATGAGCAACTTGAGCTAAGGCTTTGGAAAGGTCGTTCTGCCCGAAAGTGGACAAAGGGTGAGCCTGGAGATGATGCCATCCCCTTTGAGCAGCCCAAACTGATGATGCGTGGCGCCCACCTCTTGGTAGATAATGGGGTTTTTGATCGTGACACACTGGTTAATCAAATTGGCTTGGCTCCGGAGATAATCGAGATGCTTTGTAATCTCCGCCATGGTTATCTAAGTGAGCAGATAAATGCTGAGGATAAAGTGGTTTCTCTTAAGCTCAAATCCAAGGCAAGAAGATCAAATGGCCCAATGCCGGGCGATGTGGTTCCATTCAAAAAATAGTGGTCTTCATTTTGATGATCAACAAATAATTGTAGGAACAGGAAAATACTAAATGCCGCAGTTGTCTTGGTATAATCGTGAGGAAGATTTGACCCGCGCGGCGCTCACTCCGTACCGATTGCTGCAGCCAGTCGCGGGTCTATCTTACGGTGAGCCTGATTCGGCCAATATGCTCATCGAGGGGGATAATCTCGATGCTTTAAAAGCTTTGCTTCCCTACTATGCTGGGCAAGTGAAGTGCATATTTATCGATCCCCCTTACAACACGCAAAGCGCTTTTGAACACTATGACGATAACCTCGAACATTCGCAGTGGTTGTCGATGATGTATCCCCGTTTGCAGCTGCTCCGCAGCCTTCTATCTAAAGATGGCACAATCTGGGTAACCTTAGACGATAACGAAGCGCACTACTTTAAAGTTATTGCTGATGAGATATTCATGAGAAAGAATTTTGTCTGTAATGCACTTTGGCAGAAACGCACATCGGCAGATGCGCGTATTCAGATGGGGGCTGCGCATGATCACCTTTTTGTTTATGCGAGAGACATAAGTAAGATTTCCTTGAATCGATTAGCATTGGACCGTTCGAAGGCGACTGGATTCAAAAATCCTGACAACGACCCTCGTGGACCATGGTCCTCAACTGACTTTACAGCGCAAGGTTGGCGTCCAAACCAGATGTATAAGATCCAGTTGCCAAGCGGGCGTATCGTTGAGCCGCCTGCGGGGCGATGCTGGTCTAATATTGAGCCTGTGTTTCATGAATTGCGAAAACAAGGCCGTATGTGGTTTGGCGCCAAAGGCGATGGAAGGCCTCGAGTTAAGAATTATTTGGCTGAGCACGAGGGAGTGTCCTCTTGGACTTGGTGGCCAAATTCTGAGGTTGGTCACAATCAGGAGTCAAAAAAAGAAATCAATGAGCTGTTTGGGGCAGACCAAGCTTTCGATACACCGAAGCCTGAAAGACTTATCAAGCGAATCCTTGATATCGCCACAAATCCGGGAGACATCGTCCTCGACAGTTTCCTCGGGTCCGGAACGACTGCTGCAGTAGCTCATAAGACTGGTCGCCAATGGATCGGAATAGAGATGGGGGAGCATGCTCGCTCACATTGTCAGCCACGCCTCAAAGAAGTTGTGCTTGGTGAGCAGGGAGGTATCTCGAAGTCAGTCAACTGGCAAGGAGGAGGGGGGTTTCGTTTCTTTAAACTAGGCGCGCCAGTGTTCGACGAAAATGGTCATATCCGGCCAGATATACGTTTTGAAAGTTTAGCAGCCCATGTCTGGTTCTCCGAAACAGGAATTGCTCGCTCAACTCGTGCCCCGAAAGAGTCATTCCTAGGGAGTCACAACGGTATCGGTTACTACCTGCTTTATAACGGAATTCTGGGTGATGAGAGCAATGGAGGGGGGAATGTTCTGACGCGTCGAGTTTTACGTTCGCTCCCTAAGTTTGATGGCCCAAAGGTGATTTATGGGGAGGCTAGTGGCCTGACTCAGGAACAGCTTGACGAGCTGGATATCACTTTTAAACAAACACCCTACGACATCAAGGCATAACTCTATGGCTTTGGCTCTCAAGCAATATCAGCGTCGCTCCCTTGCCAGCCTGGAGCATTTTCTGGAGCTGGCTCGTGTTGAAGGAGCCGCATCTGCTTTCGGTAAAGCCGTGGATGAAGGGCTGATTGACGAATACAAGCCCATGCCAGGCTTGCCGCACGTCCCGTATGTCTGCCTGCGTATTCCCACGGGTGGGGGGAAAACTGTCATGGGGGCCCACATTATTCAGGCCGCAAGTCGGTCTTTGTTGGAGCGGCAGTTTCCGCTCGTGATGTGGATGGTCCCTACCACTCAAATCAAGGATCAAACTCTGGAGGCATTCAGCGATCCAAGGCATCCCTACCGACAGGAGCTAGATGATGCCTTTGGTGGTCAGGTCGCGGTCTTTGACGTCGCAGATTTTTCCCAAATTCGGCCTGCAGACCTAGGGACTAAGGTTTGTATCGTGATTTCCACTGTTGCCGCATTGAGAGTGGAGAATAAAGAGGGCCGTAAGGTTTATGATTACCACGAAGAGCTGGAGCCTCATTTCTCCAGCAGTTCCAAAGAGCTGGAATACTTGCACCGGGATGACAGCGGGCAAGTAGTGGCGTCATTTGCAAACCTGCTCAGAATGCACGGCCCTTTAATTATCATGGACGAGGCCCATAACGCGACTACGCCCCTCTCTTATACGGTTTATGAGCGGCTAGGGCCCCGCGGCGTTGTTGAGCTGACGGCCACTCCCGACGTTAAGAGTTCAAATGTTCTTGTAAGTGTTTCTGCCTTCGAATTGAAGGCAGAAAACATGATCAAGTTCCCTGTTGTTCTGAAGGAACATAATGGGGAGTGGCAAGAAGCCATAAACAGCGCGGTGGCACGCCGTAACATGCTCGCTAAAACAGCCATGGATGAGCCTGACTACATCCGTCCTATCCTCTTGATTCAGGCTCAGAACGCAAAAGGGGCTGCCACGGTTGAAGAAGTGAAGCGACACCTTGTCGAGACAGGCGTTGCGGAGAAATCGATTGCCATTGCTACGGGCACGACCCGCGAAATTGACGGTGTGGATCTCTTTGCGCGGGAGTGTCCAATAGAGGTCATCATTACCAAGCAGGCACTTAAAGAGGGCTGGGACTGTTCTTTTGCCTATGTGTTCTGCTCTGTGGCCCAAGTCAAAAGCGATAAAGATATTCAGCAGTTGCTTGGCAGGGTGTTGCGAATGCCGTACGCAACCCGCCGCCGCCAGGGGGAAATGAACAAGGCTTATGCTCATGCCGTGACAGACGATTTTGGCAGGGCCGCCGGGGAGTTGACTCAGTCCTTGGTCAATATTGGCTTCAACCCAATGGAAGCGGCTACCGCAATCCGGAAAGAGAGAGACCTTCCTCTTGAGGGCGGCGAAATTATAGTGCCGACTCTGCCTACAACTCGTATTGATCTACCTAAGGCTCCCGATCTTGCCAATGTGCCAGAACGAGATCATCAACGGGTGCTGTTTACCCCTAGCCCAGAAGGGAAAGGGGGAACCATTGACCTTACCGACGAAATTGATGAGGCAACAGTCGAAGCTATTGTGGCCACGGCCCCGCCCAAGAAGAGAGAAGAGCTAGCTGCACGAATTGAGCAGCACCAGTTGAAATCCTTGGCAGCCAAGGCGCCCAGCGAACGAGGCGCTGTATTTAGCATTCCTCGTCTGTGCATGGTTGAGCAAGGCGAACTGGAGCTGGTTGATAAGGGGGCGCTTTCGACCAACTTCACTTGGGATCTTCTGGCTTGTCCCCCTGATTTGTCCAGTTTCCGTATCAACGACGAAACCATGACGTTTGAGGTGGATCTGGATGGGAAGGAAGTTAATTACCGCTTAATAAAGGATGATGCTGCAACCTATCTTCCAGGTTTTGCACAAGATCGCACCGAAGTAGATCTTGTTGGTTGGCTAGACCACGAAATCCGGGACCCATCTGTAAAGCAGCCTGTTCTCAGGGAATGGGTTCGTCGTGCTATCAGTGACCTTCGGGATAGTCGGGGGTTTTCTCTGGCTCAATTGCTGAAAGGTCAGTTTATCTTGCGCCGCAAGCTCTCTGAACAACTCCAGATAGCCAAGATTCGAGCGTATAAAGAGGGCTTTCAGGAGGCGCTATTCCACGGTGGGATTGAGGTTGTTACCAGTGATGCTCCTGATCATTCTTTTACTTATCCGGCAGATATGGCTCTCTATCCGGCACGGAAATACTACGAGGGCCAGTATCGATTCCGTAAGCATTATTATCCGGTACCTGGCGAGCTACCCTGGAAAACGCCGGCGGGTAAATTGGCCGAAGAGTTTGAGTGCGCTCAGGCAATTGATTTTCTTGACGAAGTAGAGTTTTGGGTTCGCAACTTGGTGCATGCCTCTCAGTTCTGGATGCCTACATCTCGCCAGCGTACATACCCTGATTTCGTTGCTCGCCTCAAGGATGGACGGCTTCTTGTTATTGAGTACAAGGGGGCGGATCGATTCTCGGCGGACCAAGAGAAAGAGAAGCGCTTGGTTGGGGAGCTGTGGGCTAAAGGAAGTGGGGGTAAGGGCATATACCTTATGGCCCAGAAGAAAGATGAACAGGGGCGTAATGTAAGAGAGCAAATCTTGGCGGCTATCAATTAGGTTTTTATTCGCGTATAGAGGGCTGGATGACTTTTCCTAGAGTAAAAGGGCCTAAAAATGGAATCTGTAATATCTGCGGAGAAGCAGGCCCTCTTACGGAAGATCATGTTCCCCCGAAGGGTGTTACCCGCTTTCCTAGAATGGCGCTCCATAATCTTGTTGGAAGCCTTGGTGCTGAACCTGGAGAGAGGGGGAAGCCACGTCATTTTCAGCAAGGGGTGAAATTCAGAACAACTTGTCTTTCGTGCAATAGAGACCTGCTTGGAAGCCAATACGACAAGGCATTAATTAATCTCTCTAATGATGTTTCCAGATACCTGTTCAGTCAGCTGGATAGACCCTCGGTAGCTCATTTCAATACTCAGCCGGGATTGGTTGCCAAAGCTGTTTGTGGCCATATTCTTTCCGTTGGGGTCGGGCATTTTCCTCGCGGAGAGATGGGGGATGGGTTGGCGGATTTCGTTTTAGATCCCGCTGCCTCAGCACCTGAAGAGCTTAGGATTTACTATTGGATATATCCTTACTGGGATCAGATTCTTGTTAGAGCAATGTCAATGCTGCCCAGATTTGGAGCGCCGCCTGTTGTGGTGTCGTTAATGAAGTATATGCCCCTCGCCTTTTTGGTGGCCTGGAAGCCAGATCCAATTTTGAAATTTCCATACCCTAATCTAATTAATTACATGCCGAGTGATGCTTTTAGGTATGCTGATATTCCACTCGATTTCACAATAATTCCTCCTCATAGGTATCCTGAAATGCCGACAAATGAAGGGGTTGCTTTGCATGGTAGGGATGCTTTTCGTGCTACTAGAATCATAAATTAAAAGTTAACAGGATGTAGAGAGGAGCTTGGATGGTGACCTTTATGCTTTTTCCATAGGGAGGTGGCACTATCGTTATAATCAAAACAAAAGTGTAGCATTGAGTGTGGATTTTCCTTCTCCGCCTTCGAAATTCCTCTTGTATTCTCTATCGAACACCTTTGTATTATCGGCGTATGCTGGCTCAGAGCCGCGCTCACGTTTTCCCCGGAGCTGTCAGTGACAGAGATCAAAGGAGGAATGATATAGGAGTTTGGGGGGTGTGGGTGATGAGATTAGGGAGGATCTGGAGTAATACCACCTTTCTCCACCGTTTTAATTTATGCGTTTCCCTGGATTTGTTCGTGTTTTTTACCTGCGTTGTAAATATCGTCTAGCGAGCCCCGCACCAACCAAAATCTGCAGTTGGTTGTAGCACATTATCGGCAGTACGATCATGCCCAGCGCTGGGTTGCCGACGAACAAAACGTTAGCCATTGGTAGGCCAGAAGCCAGGCTTTTCTTTGAGCCGCAGAATACGGCGGCTATCTCATCTTCCTTGCTGAAACCCAACTTGCGTGACATTCGGGTGGTCAATATCAACAGTACGCCCAGTAGCAACAGACAAAGCCCGAGGGTTAGTGCGATGGCTGTGAGGGGCAGCTGCTGCCAAAGCCCGTCGGTTATGGATTGGGAAAAGGCATTATAGACAATTAACAAAATAACCCCCTGGTCATAGCGACTGGAAAATCGAGGATTTCGATCCAGCCAAGGGCCTAACCAGCGGCGTAGACCATGGCCCAGGGCAAACGGCAGTAGCAATTGCAGGAAAATATCGCGCAGGGTCTCAGCGATATTGAATCCCGCGTCCCCTGTCGTACTGACCAGCAGGATCAGCAAAAATGGTGTCAGCATCATGCCGAACACATTGGACGCTGCTGCACTGCAGATGGCAGCGGGCAGATTGCCTTTGGCCATGGCAGTGAAGGCAATGGACGACGATACCGCAGAGGGCAATACCCCGAGATAGAGGAACCCGATGGCTAGCGCTTCTGGCATCCAGCCTGCTGGCAGAAACGTCACTGGTAAAACCAACAGTGGGAACACAATAAAGGTCAGGGTGCTGATAAACAGATGCAGCTGCCAGTGGGTGGCGCCGGCACGAATCTGTGTGGTGGACAGGGCCGCGCCATGAATAAAGAACAACAGTGCTACGGCTAGCTTGCCGAGCAGGGAGAGCTGGCCCGCCAGAGCTTCACCTGCTGGGAACATGGAAGCGAGGGCAATGGTGGCCAGCAGGACCAGAGTGAAAGGGTCGGGGCGCAGTGATTTCACGGTGTATTCAACGCCCGCAGGGCAGGAGCGAGCATGATGCGCACGGCCTGTTCGGCGGCCTGTGGGTCCCCCAGTTCCAGGGTGCCAAGCAGGTATTCATGGTCTGCGTGGGTTGGTTCGGGCAGGGCGTTATCGCGTTCAGTTTGTTCAATGGTGGCGGCCACGGCCTCACTGAAATACGCATATAAGGCGGTAAGGGCCGGGTTATGAGCGGCCTGAACAATGGCCTGATGAAAGCGCTGATCATAGTCAACCCGGATGTTTATGTTATCCCCGGCGGCATGGCGTTTGGCCAGCATCTCGCGCATGACGACCAGATCACTTTCTTCCCGGCGTTGAGCTGCCAGCCGGGCGGCTTCGCTTTCCAGGGCAATACGCATTTCCAGTTGGTCGCGCAGGTTGCAGCGTTGTAGGCGGCGCAGACATTCGGCAGGGTCCAGCTTGCGGCGTACATAGGTGCCGTCACCTTGACGTGTTTCCAGCAGGCCGACGTGTACCAGCACTCGCACTGCCTCGCGAAGGCTGTTGCGGCTCACCCCCAGCTGTTCTGCCAAGGTAGATTCCACCGGCAGCTTGTGGCCGACGGGCCAACTGCCGTCCTCGATGGACTGACGTAGCGTGTCGATTGCAGTATCCACCAGCGAGGGGCGGGGGAGTTTTGTGGCCATTCAAAATTCATCCTATGATTAGTGTGAAAATCATAGGATGAATTTTGAATGATGGCAACTCTCTCAATAATGCCATTCGGGTCAGCTTTCCCATTTCCCACGATGGCATCGATTGCATGTGGGAACTGGGAGATCTGGCTCGAATGGTTTCGTGCGACTATTTTGGACTTGTTGTGGCACTATTTTCAGTTATGGCAGAAGGACTCAAGAAACATTCTCAAGGCCACAGCGTTGTTATGTCGGGTGTCTTTTGCTGCGTAGAGTAATGTCAGGCCGGTGTGCCGGGCGTGCTCTAGTAGGGTATCGACTCGGCTACCGGGCAGGGTTTGTCGCAGTTGCTTGTGGTATTTCTGGTAAAACGCAGCCCACTTTTCTGGCTCATGGTTGAACCAACGGCGCAGTGCATCCGAAGGGGCGAGGGATTTGTCCCACTCATCAAGCCTCAATTGTGCTTTGCTGACCCCTCGGGGCCAGAGTTTATCTACCAATAGGCGGTAGCCGTCGTCGGCCCCGGGAGTGTCATAAGCGCGCTTGCACTGTATTTGTACAGATCCTTGAAGTGAGGGGGCGGGCATGGTCTTCCTCCTTCGTTGATACTGGTGCAGTCTGCGTTTCTTGAGAGTTGTCCTGGTTGGCTGGTAAGCAGGACTCGGTACCTTTTGGCGTAATGTTTTGGGTCAGAATATACAGCCCGAGCCAGAGTGCCAATGTGAACATTGACAGTGATGGCAGGACCCAGGCGTACCTCCGCGACATCGTGTCTTCATGGCTATTTTCCTGCTGCCGCATGATCTCACCTCTTATCTTTTCTCCCTTATTTCTTTTTACTCTGACAGGACGATGCTCGGCGATTCAGAACGGTACAGGCTTGCTGGAGGATCCGGTTGATGCGTTCGGTGGCGCTGCACTGATCATGGAATTGTCCGCAGGACTGGCCGCAATAAAGGGCCATATCATCCACGCGACCGGTGGCATCAGCGAGGGGCGAGTCGGTAGAAAACAGATAAACGGGTTTGCCATCCTGCTCCCCGATGACCTGTTCTGCTACTGCAGGATCGGTGTGGTTATAGCCGCCAGCGGTTACCGCGTTAGGAAGTACTCGCACTGGCGCGGGTTCGTGCCAGTTGCGGGTAAAGCGGGTGGAGTAAAGGGTGCCATCCGCACTGGCCTGGATGACCCTTTGTTTGTGGTGGTCGTGGGCGTTGGCTTCGTGGGTGGCGAGGAATGCGGTGCCCAGACTCACCCCTTGTGCTCCCATGTCCAGTGCGGCAACCAGCGCACTGCCACTGGCAATGCCGCCGGATGCCACCACCGGTACATCACTGCAGGCGATAATCTGGGGCAGTAGGGACAGAGTGGCAGTCTGGCCGCGTACATGACCTCCTGCTTCCTGGCCTTGAACGATCAGCACATCAGCGCCGGCAGCCAGTGCCAGATCCGCATCACGTTGATTACCGATCTGGTGAATGACCTGCTTTCCTTCGCGTTTCAGGAAGCTGATCAGGCCCGTATCCACCTCCCAGAAGAAGACGAAGCTGTCCACATTCAAAGACAGGCAGGTCGCGATCTGGTCCGTCAGCAAGCGACGGTCGGTGGCGGCGGGAATCAGGTTGACGGCGAAAGGTCCGTCAGTCAGCGCCTGCAATGCCTGCACTTCTTCGCGAATGCGGGAGGTGGGTTCGCGTACCATGCCGAGAACCCCGAAGCCGCCTGCATTGGTTACCGCCGCTGCCAGTTGGTGGCGGGCGACGCCGCCCATGCCGGCAAGCATGATTGGTATTTCGCATCCCAACCTATGCAGCAATGGGGTACGCAACGCTTGAGGGACGGTTACCATTGCCAGATCTGGTCCACGCTTTCGTACAGGTTGACCAACCCCTGTCGGCTGATGGCCTGGACGCCGTTTTGCAGGTTGCTGGGGCTCAGACCGCGTTCTTCCAGGTCTTCGCTGATGGCGTAGACCGGGACCCCGCTTTCTACCAAATTGGTCAGATCGCGGGTCAGGTTGGCGGGCTGAGTTTGTTGCCAGCGACCCAATGTCAGGGCCGGCTGGGGCTGCGCTTGCAGCCCGTAGTAAACACTGTGGCCACCGAGTAGTACGGTGAGATGGCCTCCGGCTCCGCGCATGGACTGGGTCAGCCAGAGGATGGTGTCGTCCTGTTCTTCGGTGGTGGTGCGGAAGGCCTGGTCGATGACTTGCAGTACTTTCATGGAGTGCCTCGTTTAGCGGGTGCCGATGGTCAGGGTATTAAAGGCGTTGTCTGCGTACCGCCACAGATCGGGCGGGCCGCCACGGCCACAGTCGTCTATCACTTCATTGACGCCACGTTCATCCACGCACAGG
>CEUQ01181010.1_pt1 | contig 11700 bp, 9 predicted proteins | sample 361491 | NCBI WGS metagenome assembly CEUQ01 (sample SAMEA2622796, study PRJEB7988) | marine metagenome | biome: marine biome (ENVO:00000447); feature: marine epipelagic mixed layer (ENVO:xxxxxxxxx); material: "saline water (ENVO:00002010), including plankton (ENVO:xxxxxxxx)" | depth 120 m | reverse complement strand
CCCCGGGCCCGATCGCCAACCCTGGTAGGGCTGCACTGATGGCTGCGGTGCGGCCCGCCGAGACGAATTTCCTGTATTTTGTTGCGGATGGGACCGGCGGACATGCCTTTGCCGAGACATTGCGTGAACACAACCGGAATGTTGCGAAATGGCGGCGCATTAATCGCCAACGCGTTAAATGACCGGAACCTCCTGGCGACTTTCCGTATTGAAGATGATAAAATGTCGGACGGGCGAGGATAAATAAACGAGGGTCCGGTGGCGGTAACGAGCATGACGGGATTTGCCCGCGTAGACGGCATGGAAGCCGGCTACAGGTGGGTCTGGGAAGCCAAAAGCGTCAATTCCAAGGGGCTGGATCTGCGCTTCCGCCTACCGCAAGGTTTCGATTATATAGAGGCCGTTGCGCGAAAACGCGCCGCCGAAATATTCGCGCGCGGCAATCTGTCGATTAATCTTGCGCTCCAGCGTCCCAAGAAGGTACCGGCACTGGAGATCAATCGCGACGTTCTCGAGAAAATGATGACGCTGGCGGCGGAGTTCCGCGGCAGTCGCGAGGCTGTATACGTCGAGTCTCTGATGGGGCTGCGCGGAGTTATTGAGGTGGTCGAGGAGGAAACCGAGGCTGAAGAACTCGTTGCCGCGCGGGATGCTGCAGTTGTGACCAGCCTGGAGGATCTCCTGAGTGAGCTCGCGGCTGCGCGGCTGGGTGAGGGCGAGCGGCTCGCTGCAGTGGTCGAAGAACACATTTCGGAGATCGAGGGCCTGACGTCGCAAGTGGCGGCTCTGGCAAAACTTCAGCCAGAGCGCTGCAAGGCGCGCCTGACCGAACAGCTCGACGAGTTGCTGGATGGCGACAGTCCGGTCTCGGATGAACGCCTGGCTCAGGAACTGGCGCTGATCGTCGCGCGTGGCGATGTCCGCGAGGAACTCGACCGGCTTGTGGCCCATGTGGCGGCTGCCCGCGAATTGATGACCGGGGGCGGCGCGATCGGCCGCCGGCTCGATTTCCTCTGTCAGGAATTCAACCGTGAAGCGAACACATTGTGTTCCAAATCGTCAGATGTGGAGCTGACGCGGATCGGTCTTGCACTGAAAGCAGCCATCGAACAGCTGCGCGAACAGATCCAGAATATCGAGTAGAATTCGGCATGGCGGATACATCTGGAAGAATCGAACGGCGCGGATTGATGCTGGTTTTGTCATCACCGTCCGGTGCCGGAAAGACCACCATTTCCCGCCTTTTGCTGGAACGCGACAACGATATTTCGCTGTCGGTATCGATAACGACACGGCCCAAACGGTCCGGTGAGGTCGACGGGATGGACTATCATTTCCTCGATCTTACCGAGTTCAACCTGATGCTGAATCGTCGCGAACTGCTCGAACATGCTAAAGTATTCGACCACTATTATGGTACCCCCCAAGGGGCGGTCGAAGAGGCGTTAAGCTCCGGCAGGGATGTCCTTTTCGACATCGACTGGCAGGGAGAACAGCAGTTGAAGCAGGCGGCGCGGAATGATCTTGCCAGCGTCTTTATCCTGCCGCCATCGACCGAAGAACTGGCGCGAAGGCTGCAGTCGCGAGCTCAGGACTCTGCCGACGTGGTTGCTGCACGTATGGCGAAGGCACCGGATGAGATCAGTCACTGGCCTGAATACGACTACATTATCGTCAATTATGATATCGAGGACAGTGTCGCTCAGGTCCAAGCCATCCTGGCGGCGGAACGGCTGAAACGGGAGCGCCAGGTCGGGCTGATGGATTTCGTAAAACGTCTTCGTGAGTGGCAGTAGCAGTCAGGCCATTTTCCGGGCATAGGCACGGGCAAGTGCGCAAAATCCGGCGATATCGACGGTTTCGGCACGTGCGGTCGGGGCGACCCCTACCGCTTCCAGTGTCGCACCCGGGTCGTCGAATAAACCCTTGAGGCCGGCCCGCAACATTTTGCGGCGTTGAGAAAACGCAGCAGCGACCACTTTTTCGAGCGCGTCGCCGTCCGCTTCCGCCACTGGAGCGGGGCGCGGGACGAATTCAACCACCGTCGAATCGACTTTCGGCGGTGGGGTGAACGCGCGGGCGGGTAAAGTAAAGGCCGGTTTCACCTCGCACCGCCATTGGGCGGCAATGGATATGCGCCCATACGTTTTGCTGCCCGGCGTGGCGATGAGGCGGTCGGCGACCTCGCTCTGAAACATTAGGACCATTCGGTTGATAAACTCGATCTGCTTCAGCCACCCAATCAGCAGGGGGGTGGCGATGTTGTAGGGCAGGTTGGCGACGATCGCGATTTTTCCCGATCTAGCGGCCAGGGGCTTCAGGTCGAATTCCATCGCATCTAGCTCTACGATCTGCAATCGGTCGCCCACGGTGGCGGCGAGTTCTCGAAGGGCGTCGATGCAGCGTGTGTCGCGTTCCACTGCAACGACGCGCCGCGCGCCGGCGTCGAGCAGTGCCCGCGTCAGGCCTCCTGGGCCCGGCCCGATTTCCAGAACGGTCTTTCCGTCCAGCGGCCCGGCAGTACTCGCTATGCGCCGGGTGATATTTAGGTCGAGGAGAAAATTCTGTCCCAGCGATTTACGTGGCGACAGGCCATGGGCGGCGATAACGTCCCGAAGCGGCGGCAGAGCGGGAAGAGCCGGGGTATCAGGCACAGCTGTAACCGTTCCCGGTTCTTCGCCGGCATGCTGCGATCTCCGCAGCCATTCTGATGGCCGATACCAAGCTTGTCGGATTGGCCGCCGCGGTGCCAGCGATATTATAGGCGGTGCCGTGATCCGGAGATGTGCGCACGAACGGCAAGCCGACGGAGACGTTGACGCCGTTGTCGAAATCCAGCGTCTTCATCGGGATGAGCGCTTGATCGTGATACATGCAGACGGCCACGTCGTAAGTGCGGCGCGCCGCCTCGTGGAACATGGTGTCCCCTGCGAGCGGACCACGTATCTCAGCATCTACGCCTGAAAGCCGGTCGATGGCGGGGCGGATAATGTCGATTTCCTCTCGACCCATGTGGCCGCCCTCGCCTGCATGGGGGTTAAGGCCCGATACCGCTATTCGCGGATGGGAGACGCCATAATCGAATTTGAGCGAATTGATAGTAATTTCCAGCGTGCGCGCGATTTCCTCAGTCGTCAGCACCCCAATTGCGTCCTTCAGAGATAGATGGATCGTAACCGGCACGACCTTCAGGTTAGGGCTCGCCAGCAACATCACAGGGGGCGTGTCTAGGCCGGCACGCTCTCCCAGGTATTCAGTGTGTCCGGGCGCAGTGAAGCCGGCGTCGTACAACCGGCTTTTCTGGATTGGGTTCGTAGTGATTCCCGCCGCTTCCCCGGCCATGGCGGTATCAATTGCGCGGTCGATGGCCTCAATCACCATCGGGCCGTCGGCGGTACTATCGTCGCCGGGCAGGGCGTGGACGGGGCGGCTCAATCGCATGACCGGCAACGCGTCCTTGAACATTTTCTCTGTATCATCGGCATAGTCTATTTCGGCGATCGGGCATTCGATGCCGGCAGCATCGGACAGCCGGTTTAGCCGGTCTGGATCGTCGAGCAGATAAAATGGAGGAAGTGCGATCCGGTGATCCCGCCAAGCCATTAAGGCAATTTCTCCCCCGATGCCCGCCGGGTCGCCCATAGTGACGACGACCGGGCGATCGTCCGTCATCGGGTCAGACCCTGATATCGATGACGGCGGACAGGCGGATGTCGCGCAGGTAACGCCGCGACATCAGCGACAGCCTTTCCTGCATCAGCCGATCGGCGATGGCATCGCGTTCAGGCATTTTGATTCCACTCTTGCCACCCTCGCGGCTGCAAACCATCAGTAACAGTACGCCACTCGACATCTTGACCGGGTCGCTGATCTCCCCCACCTGGACGTCGCGTACGACGTTACGTATTGCCGGCGACAGGTCCTTCAGCGCTAATCTGCCCAGATTGGGCGGGCGCGTCGACCGAATCTCCTTGGCCAGAAGGCCGAAATCCTTACACCCCGTGGCCGTGTCGCGGACCGTTTTGGCGAGACCGATGTGCGCTTCGATGTCTATAGGCGCAGCCGATTTTGGAAAGGGAAGAAATATCTGTCTCAGATCGACTGTTTCCGGCTTGCTCGCTGTTTCCCCGATTTTTCGGCTACCCCTTAGGGTCAGTAATCTGTATCCGGTAACCGTTTTAATCGGTTGCGATATCGTGCCTTCCTGAAGACCGGGCACGATGTCTTTGAGATTGTCGTTTAGTTCCGCTTCGTGAATCCAGCCCAGATCCCCTCCCACTGCGGCCGTCGCGCTTTGTGAAAATTGGCGCGCGATCGCCGCGAAATTGGCGCCGTTTTGTATTTGCCGGCGAATCCCTTCAGCGGCGCGGCGAACATTTTCTTCCTCTTCAGGGCCGCCTACGGCCAGAAGAATCTCGGCCAGCCGGTATTCGGTTTGTCCCTGTCTGGATTTAATCCGGTCGAGCGCCTCGTCTATTTCGTCCTCGCCGATGGTAATGCGCGGACGCAGTCTGCGTCCGACCAGTTTTGACCAGGCAATACCCGCGCGCAGTTGTTCTTCCATCGCCGAAAGCGGGACGTCATTTTGCAGCAGCATTCTCTCGAGGCCATCTTTCGGCAACTTGTTTTGCTTTTCGATGGTCGATTTTGCGCGCCGGAGATCGCGCTTACCTACGGAAATATTTCGGCGCTTGGCTTCCTGCATCTGCAGACGCTCGTCGATCAGCGAACGCAAAACCTGATTTCTGATCCGTCGCCGGACTTCGACAGTGTTTGGCAGGCGGGTGGACAGGATCACCAGCTTCATCCGTGACTCGAGATCGTAGGCGGTGATGAGTTCGTCATTCACGATCGCCGCAATGTGCTGCACTGCCTGCGCCCGGACACCGGTGGGCAGGATCATCAGTGCCAGCGCTGCGGAAACCGCAAATTTAGAAAGGTATGGTTTGCCTATTCGCATCCATTTTACAATCTGAGGCTTCTGCATATATTGAGGCTTCTGCATATATATATCGGCTTCTCATCACGCTTCAACTTGTTAAACGGCATCAGTTGACACCGCTTGAAGTCTGCAGTTCTCCGAGAGTCTTAAGGGCGATCCGCAACGAAATTGTATCTGTGGGGCGGACATCGCGGTCGCGGGTGAACGTGCGGGAATAATTGGCCCGAAACTCGAGACAATCGTCCTTGTAGGATAAGAAGGCTCCATGTTGGAGGGCTCCTACGCCACTGGTCAGATCTCTGCGCGTGCTCGCGCCGACCCCCCAGCGGTCGGTAAATTTCGAGCGAATGTCGAGCGTAATTTCTTCCCGGTCCCGGAAATCGTCCTGGGGGTCCTGGGAGTCGATGAGGTTTTGCTGGTCTATCGACAGATAGCCAACTTCTAGCCGCAGAAGCGGTACACCCATCGACGCTGTAAATTCGTTTCGCCGGGCAGCGAAATCGTCCTTGTCGAGGCGGAAGCGATACAGCGCGTCCACGTAACGGGCAGGACGGACACGGATACGGCCGACGACGTCCGAAAAATGTTCGTCGAGCCCGGAGTCTGATCCGAAATCATCGCTTTCATCCAGCCTGTAGCTCTGCCCGATAAAGAAAGAACTGAACCCGCCACTAAGCCCGAAAAATCCGCTGTTTAGACCATAATTAATACGTGGTCCGCCTTCGACACGGTCGATGCCTCCGAACCGGTTCCTGGAAAAAAGGCTGGTGTCATCGAATTCGAAGCTTACGCTGTCCTCGTTCGGCATACGGTCGGTGTTCTTTCCGTCCGGCGCTAGGATCACGCTGACGATGGGTTCCACGATCTGCGTTAAACGGCCGACTTTTCTCGCCAGCGGCAGCCGCCAATCGACACCGGCCTGCGGGAAAACGCGGTAACTGAAGCCCGACAACGTCCTGTTCGGATCGTCACTGTCAATGACATCGTTAGCCAGATAGGCATCCGTCTGAAGCGAGGCGAAAACCCGGAAGACCTCGCCATGTCGGGTCGTGTGCGGGAGTTCCCATTGCGTGTTTCCAGAGAGTCGGCGTGTGTTCGTTCCGTCAGTCCGGGTCAGTGTCAGCAGGCCCGCGTCGACCGACCACTGGCCGCCGAAACGAGCTGGTTCGCCGACGTAATTGTAGTCCAGTTTGGGAAATACGATCGGTGTGTTTGCCGGATCGTCGGTCGAGCGAAGTCCCTGAAAATAGTATGCATTCGCTGCCGCGTAGCTGCGTCCACGAAATCCTTCCAAATAGAGACGATTTTCGAGCGTATCCGTCGATTCGATTTCGTAGCGTCGCAGATAGGTATCGTCAGTCGACAGAGAGACTTCCGCCCCGCCCCGCCATTCGGGATTGAATTCGTGCAACAGGTTGCCCCGGATATGGCCCCGCGTGGTGTCCCCGTCGCTGGGGTCCTTGCTGGCATAGGTGAGACTGCCGTCGATCGTATACGCAGTATTTTGCAGACGGTGGCGTAACTCCGCGGCGCCAATTACCCCTTCTCCGGTGGTGACGGTTGGCGTGACCGTCGCGTCCATATTCGGTGCGATATTGATGTAGTAGGGGGTACTGATGAACTGACCGAGGTCGGTGTCGCTGCCGTATGACGGGATCAAAAACCCTGTTCGCCGCTCAACGGTCGGATCCGAATGCGAGAGATACGGGGTGTACATCACGGGGACTCCATAGAATTCAAGGAACGCGTCCTTGTAAACCACGTCGCGTGCCGTCTGGTCGTGGGTAACGTCAAATGCCTTGACCTGCCATATGGGTGCCCGGGACGGATTTTTTTCGCAAAGCTTGCATGGCGAATAGACGGCCTTGCGGAATTCAGTCTTCTCCCCTCGGATCCGGCGTCCGCTGGCAGCGGCAATACGGGCGTCGTCGGAAAGCCGGACTCGCATGTTTTCAATAATTCCGTTTCGCAGGTCGCCCGACAGTTCGACCCGGTCCGCGAAAATCACTTCGCCTGTAGGTTCGACCAGGCTGATGTTTCCCGTGGCGGTGACGGTGTCCTCACGTCGATTGTAAGTTACGACATCGGCCAGCATCGTACGTTCACCTTGCGAAAACTCGACATTGCCCGTCGCGACGACGATACCGAGTTTCTGCTCGTTACGCAGTTGGTCGGCTTTGAATATAACCGGCGTGTCCCGATGAACGCGCGATCCGGTCTGCGCGGCGGCCGTCGACTGGAGAAACAGCAGTGCTGCTAAAACGAAAGTTACATTCCGCAGGTCGCGTAAATTCAATCTAGCCGTCCTCCAGATGAAGAAGAACGGCAATGCCTAGAAACGACGTGATCAAGGCCGGGCTCCAAGCTGCCATGATCACCGGGAGCTTCGACGAGACGCCAAGCGCATAAACCACGTCCGAGAGGAAATAGAGAAGAAAGCCTGTGCCGATTCCGGACACCATCATGACGGCTGCACCGCCGCGTCGGATAGGGCGCAGCGAAAATGTGGCCGCAAGGATGACGACGGCCGCCAGCATTAGCGGCAGAGCAAGGTGAGCGTGCCAGTGAAGCAGGTGGCGTACGCCTGAGAACCCCGTGTTTTCGAGAACCCTAATGAAGCCTGGAAGCGCCCAGAAAGATATCGTCTCGGGAGGGGCAAAACTGTCATTTATGTTGCCACGGGTCAGGTCTGTCGGCAGGCGCCGAAAATCATACCGTGTGGGCGGCTGGTTGGGTGCGGTCACGATCGCACTGCCCAGGCGCCAAAATCCGTCTTCCAGTGTCGCGCTTGGCGCATCGATACGGCCGATGAAACGGTCATTATCCTGCATCAGAAAAACAATGACCTTATCGATACGCATATCGCGCGGCGCAATGTTGCGGGCATGAAGGATATAGTGGCCATCCCCAGTCGACTGCCGAAACCAGAGCCCCTGATTGGCGAGCGCCGCCAGACTCGATTTGCCGCGAATGTATTTGGCTTCGAGGATTTCGTATTTGAGCAGCATCGCCGACGAAAACGGATTGAACAGCGCGATTTTGAACAGGCCGATCAGGATCGCGAGAGCGATCGGTGGTGCCAGAAACTGCCAGATCGATACCCCGGCGGCGCGCGCAACGACGAATTCGTGATGCCGGTTCAGGCGCCAGAATGCAAACATTGCGCCGAGCAGCGCAGAGAACGGGATGGCTTTTTCCACCATCGTCGGCAACTTCAACAGCGCCATAGAGATGACTGCGTGATAGGCGATTTCTTCTTGACGAACAGAAACCCGTCGAAACAGCTCGAGAGCATCGAATATCGTGATGATCAGGATCAGCCCGACCGTGAAGGCCAGAAATGACGACAGAAACTGCCGGCCGATATAGGAAGAGAGCGTGCGCGAAAGTCTCAAGTCGCCATTTCCTTTTGGGAGTCGACCCGATGTTTGCGCCGTTTGGGTCGCGATGAGGCCAGCATCGCGATAAATACCATTGTGGTCACGATCGGGATGACGAATAGCGCGGCGGCAAATTCAGGAATTTTTTCACCTATACTTTTGGCCCCAAGGGTAGCGACCTGCACCAACAGCACTGTCGTGACCGCTATTGAAACCCGGAGCAACTGGCCCCGACGGTTGAAATCGCCTCCCAGCAGCATGGCGAGGCCGATCGCCGCATAGGTCAGGTAAAGCAGGGGGGCTGACAGCCGGAAATATCCCTCCATGCGTAGTTGTGAATAGCTGTGCACCTCTTTCGAACTTTTATCGAAATGAAAAAGTTCGTGCAGATACCTCTCGCGCGGTTCCCGCCACAACTGGGTAATCTCTTCCTGAATGTTTTTCAGGTCGAACGTATACCGGTCGAAGTAAAGTAGCGACAACCGGCCGTCATCGGCCTGCACTTCCTGACGATTGCCATTGACCATCAGGACGCGGGGACCGGTCTCGCTGCGGACGATGGCTCCTCTCTCGGCCATCATCGTCACCGGCGTTTCGGGTTTTCGTTCGTCGTGAACGATAATGCCGAACAGCTCGCCGTCCACGCTGCGTTCGCGAACGAATACAGTGATGCCGTTAGTGACCGGGTTGAAAACGCCTTCCTGCAGAAACAGCGTGGACAACTCTGATCTGAATTCACGCTGGATATCTTTGAACTCCCGGTAGCTGGACGGCATTAGGTACAGCGAATTGAGATAGCCCAGTGCCATGGCCAGGATCGCAAGAACTAGCGCCGGACGTCCGATCTTAAAGTGCGGCATTCCGCTTGCCCGAAGGACGACAACCTCGCTGTCATTTACCATCCGGTTGTAAGTAAACATTATGGCGGCGAAAACGGCGATAGGACCGATCAGCGACAGGAAAGTCGGAAGCAGCAACATTGTGAAAGTCACAAAAGTAGTCGCTGAAAGACCGCGGTTCACGATCATTTCGACAAAGCGCAAAGACTGTGTCAGCCAAACGATGCAGGTGAGGCTCGCGGCGACGACGATGGTCCACCAGAGGAGCTGACGGAACATATATCGGTGGAGCTGGCCCATTCCCGCACTATATGTTTTTCGCCTTCCGCTGTCACAACCGAATTTGCTATAAAAAACAACCGTTAAACCAATGCCCGCGCGTTTTTGGCTGGATCGAGTCAGTCCGCAACGGTGTTGGGATTGTCGTATCCGGGATACGGCCAGGATCGCACCACAGTCGCCTGCGAGCCGTCCATTTTCACAAGATGGGCGTGTCGTAACTTCAGTTTCACGCCGAATGCTTGTTCTACTTCCCTTGTGGGAACGTGAATCCACATGTATTCCGGCGCCGTATCCGACGCGAACTTTCGGAGGTTTGCGATGGTCGGTCGACTCCCCGCGGTAAAATACCCCTCATAGCTCAGTTTCGCCGACATCACATAGCGCGCAATAACTTCGAACTCTCCGTTGCCGGTGACGTCGAGCACTACGATACGCGAATTTTGCGGCAGAGAGTCGACAACTTGCTCTGAGACGTCGCGGACAAAAACTGTCGGCGGGTGAAGGTCGAACCTTATCTTATGGGAAAGAGCCAGGGGCGCGAGCAGCAGAAGCGTGATGACGAGCCATGACAGATTTTGCCTGAAGCGTGGGGCGCCAAATTTGCGCCACAGGAGCGCTGCGGCGTAAAGGCCGAACGCCACGCATGCCCCCCCAAGGTGCATGTTGAAGCGCCAGAACGACGGCGCGACCAGGCCGTATTCGCCGAATGCAGTGACGTATACGAACAGCAGAAAGGCGATGTATCCGGAAAAAAGTATCGCGACGATCAGACTGAGCCTGTCGAACGGAGAACGAATGCGCCAAAGCGCCCTTACCCCAAACAAACAGGCCAGCAGCATGACGCCGAAATAGCCGCCTTTCTTTGAAGCAATCGTTAGCATCCTGCCGGCGATTTCGTCGATCTTGTCAAGCATCCAGTCTTCGCGACGCAGGAAGTTGAATTCGCCTTCGATTTGATTCGTCTCTACGTGAAGACGCCACGCGATGTAGATAGCGACTGCGGGCAGGATGATTGCCGGCAGAAGCCGAAGGTAGCCCCGAAGCGATATATTCGGGTCCCGCAGCGACACCAGCAGGCCGCCGATCACAATCAGACCGCACAGAACGATGTTGGGTTGTTTCGTGCCCACAGCAGCCATCGCGACGAGACCGAAACTCCATGCCAATGCATTTGCCGAGTGCCCTTTCTCGCCGTCCGCCAGGGCGTTCAGAATCATCCACATCACGACGCTGAGCATGCCGACCAGCACCATAGTGGGAGTGTCGGCATAGGCGGTGAAAACGATTTTCGGGACGAATGTCGGGTTCAGTCCGGTGATCGCCAGCGCGCCGATGGCGCAATACGTCCAGCCGATTTTTCCGACCGATTGGGTATCGGCGATGGCGTCCCGTGTCAGGCGTCCAAGCATAACGGCAAAGAACGCCATCAGTACGATGCTGAAGATGGCAGAGACGTTTTCGACAAGACGTCCGGTAATCGTGCTCGCCAAGTATACGACGAAGGCGAGGGTGTGAGGGTACGCCGGCAAATTGGACGTTGTTTCCGGGTGTCCGGCGCCCGGAAGCATATTGTGTTCCACAAGGTAGCGTGCGTTAGGCATCCAGTGCGTGAATTCGTCCCACTGGGAAATCATCATCGCGGCGGTGAGCCACAATAGCGGCAGGGCGAGAAACATCGACCGTATAAGGTCGGAAGATTCGTCGGGTGCGCTTCGCCGGAACATTCGGACAGCTGCAAACACTGCTGCTGCGGCTAGGATGGCAGTGATGATACGAAGATCGATTTTCAGCAATCCGGTGCCCACTATCATAATGAGGCTGGCGGTCGACCAGCCGGCGATGAGATTGATCTCGGGCAGGGTGTTCTGTCGCCGTAACAGTTTTCCGATCAGGAATAGCCCGACGCAGACGACGAGCAGAGCGGCGAAGCCCGCGAGCTGTCCCGCCGCGGGCGTGAAATAGATTACAAGCTTTTCCATCGGAGCTTCCAGATTTCTGATTACGCATATCATATCAAGGAGTGGTGCGGCGGCCAATTGATCGCGTTTTCGGCGCCCCCCCCGGTGAATTAGGTTTTCAGGTTTGACGTAATGCTTGTTACATTCTGCCTAGAATGACAAAGCCGCCTACCCGGCGCGCTGACAACCCAGCGGAGTTTCAGAATGAAGATCAATTTTTCCTCCCTTTCCTTGCCGCGAACCGGACCATTGGTGGTTAGCGCCCTGTCGGGCGGCAAATTACTGGCAACGGCCGAGCG
>CEUQ01058139.1_pt1 | contig 11712 bp, 14 predicted proteins | sample 361491 | NCBI WGS metagenome assembly CEUQ01 (sample SAMEA2622796, study PRJEB7988) | marine metagenome | biome: marine biome (ENVO:00000447); feature: marine epipelagic mixed layer (ENVO:xxxxxxxxx); material: "saline water (ENVO:00002010), including plankton (ENVO:xxxxxxxx)" | depth 120 m | reverse complement strand
TTCCGAAGGGATTAACGTAGGAATTGATTTAGGAATCTTAAACGGTACTGGTAGTTCTGGCCAGCCCACCGGCCTGCTCCAAACTTCAGGTATTGGTTCTGTTGCGATTGGCACGAATGGCGGCGCAATTACAGTAGAAGCATTAGTAGATCTTGAAACAGCGATTATGGAAGATAATGCTGGTGTTAATGCCGATAATATTGCTTACGTTACTAACGCTAAAGTAATTGGTGCATTAAAGAAATTAAGAGCAGGTGGGTCTAGTTCTACTGATGGTGCATTCTTAGTTAATACTGATCTTACAGCGATTGGGAGAGGCGGTACACCATTAAATGTAAATGGTTATCCTTTAGCGATGACAAACCAAGTGCCTTCTAACCTTACAAAAGGTAGTACTAGTGGTGAGTGTTCTGCTGTCCTTATGGGTGACTTTTCACAGGCAATATTAGGATTCTTTGGATCTGGTATTGAAATAACTGTTGGTGAAGATTCCGACGACTTCGCTAAAAACTTAACATCAGTTAAGGGTGTAGTTGCTTTTGATGTTGCTGTTAGACATGCTCAATCATTTGCAGCGATCTTAGACGTAACCACATAAATAGTTTAATATAGGGGGTATTACACCCCCTTTTTTTTATGAAAATTAAGTGTCTCAAAAATGTTTGTGCAAGTGGTGTTGGTCTAGAGGCTGGCAAAACTTATGATATTTCTACAACTGATGCAAATTTTTTAATAACTATCGGAAAAGCTGAAGAATATAAACAACCAACAAAACAAAAAAAATCAGAATCTAAAAAATAAATGCCTTTCACAGAAGATGCGACTACACAAGATGTTTATTTAGGTGATTTTGGTGTGACCTGTATAGCTGGTAGTAAAAGTGGATTAGGTGTATTAGAGCAACCAGATCAAATACTCGCAGGCGATATGCTAATAAGCACTGAATATGAACTAACAACACGTACAGCAATTTTTGGATCTTTAGTTTCTGGAGATAGTATTACTGTTGATAGTATTCCATTTACAGTAAGAGATATAAAAAAAGAAAATGATGGTACATTTTGTAGATTAAGCTTATCTAAAAATTAATGACTACAAAAAGAGAAACAATATTAACAACGATAAGTTCAGTCTTAGTTGGTACAACAGGAGTTTCTGACCGTATTTTTAGAGCTAGACAAACAGCTTTTACAAGATCTGAAACGCCAAGCTTAATAATAGAACCACAAAGCGATACAGCAGAACAAAATACATCTTTACCAACACTTCATCATACTCTAACTGTGTCTATTAGTGTTTATGTGGTTAGCTCAACACCTCACCAAACAGCAGATCCAGTAGTAGAAAGCCTACATTCTAAACTTATGGCAGATTTATCTTTGAACGGAAATGCTATAGACATACAACCTTCTACGACGAATTTTCAATTTGTAGATTCTGATTTAGGTGGTTTAATCGTAGAATGTAATTACGAAATTATTTATCGTACAAATATTGACGATCTAAGTACTTAGTACTTACATAATTCTTATAAAGGTTTATTATATAAACATAGTGATCATTAGGTAAATGCCAAAACTTCATAGAAAAAGATCTTTATTAGCAAAAATAGAAAGTAGCTATGGAACTGACCCAACACCAACAGGATCATCAAATTATGTAGAAGTAGTTGATCTGGAAGTTGAACCACTAGCCAGTGATGAAGTAGAAATTGAAACTATTAGGCCTTATCCTGGTAATTATCCTAGATTATTGGCTAATACAAGAGTTAATCTAAGCTTTGGTGTTTATATGGTAGGTTCAGGAAGTGCGGGAACTGCGCCAAAATATGATCCTATACTTAAGGCATGTGGACTATCTGCTAATACAGTATCATCTACATCTGTGACGTATACGCCTTCTACATTAGCTTCACAAGATAGTTGCACATTTTTTATTAACTATGATGGCGTTAGGCATAAAATTACAGGTGCAAGAGGTACATTTTCGATAGTTTGCAATATTAACGAAATACCTCGCATAAACTTTGAAATGCAAGGCATATTTTCTACACCAACTGATACTGCCTTACCTACAGTTACAAAGTCATTACAACCTGATCCTGTGCTTTTCAAAAATGGAAATACATCTAGTTTTTCTATATTTGGTTTTTCAGCCGCTTTGCAATCATGGGAATTAGATTTTGCTAATGAAGTTATATACAGGGAACTCGTAGGCGGTACAAAAGAAGCACTTATTACAGACCGTAGGCCATCTGGAACAATGGTTGTAGAAGCTGTTGCATTATCAGATAAAAACTTTTTTACAACTGCTACAGGCACATCTACTGGTAGTAATACTTGGGTACATTCTGGCGGTGCTGGTAATATAGTCACTGTATCTTGTCCACAAACAGATTTAGGACAGCCAACTTATGAAGAGAGCGATGGAATTACAATGCTTAATCTTCCATTTTATGCGACTCCAACAGATGCAGGGCAAGATGAGTTTAGCCTAGCTTTTACGTAGTTGCACTTTAATATAAAAAAGTATACCCTAGAATATATTATATAAAATTTATGTTTATTTTAAAAAAAGAAGCAACCTTTACGCATCCTATTGTTTTTACAACACCTGCGGATGGTGGTCAACAAAAAGAAGAAACTTTTGACGCTGTATTTAAAATTATTCCACAATCTAGAATAAATGAAATAGCTTTACAGGCACAAAAAAAACAAAAAGAATTAAACGATGGTATATATGACGGCACTGACATTTCAGATTATTTAATTGCAGATGAAATTTTAGTTGGGTGGGATGGTATTACTGATGGAGACAAGCCTGTACCTTTTACTAAAGCTACAAAAAAACAAGTATTAGATATAGCAGGTTTATCTAATTTGCTTGTAACTATATATTTTGAAGAGGTTTCAAAACAAAAAATAAAAAACTAGAAGGGGCTGCGTTGTTTTGGTGCGGTGATCGTATTATTGATGAAACACATTTAGATGATGCAGTCCTATTTGGTAAAACTGTAGAAAAAAAGAACAAAGAAGAAGATTATTATATATTGCCTGATAATTGGCTAACAATGGAAATATTCATAATGGTTCAGACACAATGGCGTTTAGAACAAGGTGTAATTTTAGGTCTTGATTATAATGTATTAGAATGGATTTTTAAGCTGAAACAAAAAGATATAAAAAAACCTTTAGAATTATTTGCTGACTTACAGGTTTTAGAGGGTAAAATAGTAGAAACAATAAATAAAAAAAATAAATAATGGACTTAAGTACGTCATATACAATTAAAGCTAAGGTAGAAGGTCAAAATCAAATTGGAAAGTTAGAAACTGGTTTAAATAAATTAAAAGTATCTACTAACAAAACAGCTACAGCAATGAGTAAGCTTAAAACTGCGGCTGGTAATGCTTTTGGTGTTTTAAAAGGAATTGCACCTGTTTTAGGTGTCGCAGCTATTGGGAAAATGGTAAATGATACTTTACAGCTTGGTGATTCATTAGAAAAAATGAGTCAAAAAACAGGTGTTGCAGTACCAGTACTTGATAAGTTAAGACAAGCTGCGGATTTAGGAGGCACAGAATTTAAGACATTAAGTAGAGCATTTCCAACACTTGCTAAAAATATGCAAGATGCATCAGATGGAGTAGGTACTGCCAAGGAAGCTTTTGATAGGTTGGGTTTAGGTGTTACTAATGCAGATGGTTCACTAAAATCATTAGACACAATGTTTTTCGAAATTACTGACAAGATAAAAAATATGAATAATAGAACATTAGCTGCTGCTAACGCTTCCGAAATATTTGGTACTGGTATGGGTGCAAAATTAATACCAATAATGAACCAAGGAAGTGAAGCAATAGAAGCATTAAAAACAAGTTTTGATCAGGAATTAGCAGAAAGAATGGCTACATTTAATGACAGCGTTAGCCAATTAGGAGAAAGATTTAAGATTTTAAGAACTGAGTTAACAAAATTATTATTAGAAGCTTTAGAAAAAATTGTTGAAGTTTTAACTGATCTAGTAGATAGATTTTTAGAACTACCTGAACCAGTACAAAAAACTATTGGTGTTGTAGTTTTATTAGGAAGTGCATTAGCTATTGTTGCACCAGCAGCATTTACTTTGGTAACAGCCCTTGCTGCGCTTGTTGTTTCTTTTAAAATAATTGCAAAAATTAAAATTGCCACAGTATTAGCTGGAATAGTTGCTAAATTCGCTTTGTTAAAGGCAGGAGTAATTGCTGGGGCTGCTGCATTTGCTCCTTTTCTACCTGGTGCTTTAATTAGTGCTGCAATTATAGGCTTAGGAGTTTTAATATTTAAATTTAAAGATCAAATAATTGGTGGTTTTGAAGCTGCTGGTGAATTTATTGTTAATTTTTTTATTGGAGTAAAGGAATCTATTGGAAATATAATAAACAATATTGCAGAATTTTTAAAACCTTTTACAGATTTCATTGGAAATATTTTTAATAAAGCTATGGATATAGCGAAAAATGCATTTGACAGATTACCTAATATTGTAAAAATAGCAATTAGAGCCGCATTGCGTCCATTTGATTTGCTTATTTCTGCCGTTAAAGGTGCTTTAAATTTAATAGCAAAGTTAAGAGGAGAACAATCTGCTTTGGCTACAACTAACATTGCAACTACTCCTACAACAACTGCTTCAACAACTACTTCAACAGCAGTAAATTCTAGTTCACAGACTCAATCCCTTGATGATATATTAGCAGCTTTACCTAAAACAGATGGATATACTACAACTGATTTTAGTGTTGGAAATGTAGGCGCACAATATGCTGGCATGAGCGTTCCAGAAATTATAGCTCAACCAAGTAGCAATTCATTACAAACTGTTCAACTGCCATCAGGAGGTTTTGAAATAAAACAAACTACTCCAAGAAATCCTAATATTAATATTCAGACGGGTAATGTAGTTCAAATGAATAATACAAATTATGTAACCACTAACGATTTGCAAAACGCAGTTCAAAGTAGTGTTTCGCAAACAATGAATTATTTACAAGCTGGTGGAGTAACTTATTATCTAGATTAATGGCTAATTTTGATATCTTAACTTTCTTAGAATATTATGAAGATAAAACTAATGTTTTAGATAGTAATGGTAAAAGATCTCCTACATTAGCTTACCAAAATTTTTATCAACTAGAACAAAACCTTACAGCAGATACAGCTATCGATCAAAATATAGGATTCTCATATCTTGCTTTTGATGCTAATGGTTTTGCTTCTACTGAAGCAAGTGATATAAATACACTAACTGTTAATATTGCTGCAACTGCTAGTATTGTAGATTTAACAGATACAGCATTGACAGGTGATAGTTTAGTTATTGCATCTCTTTATTTACAATCAATAGGTCAAAATCAATTTAGTAATTCTGCTAGTTTAGTTTCTAGATATAACGGTACAATAGATAATGCAAATATTAATGATACTACCGTTACATGGTCTGTAACACCTGCAATTTCAAAACAAAAAGCGCAAGTACCAACTAGGCGTATAAGTAGTGACTTATTAGGGAGGTTTATAGCAACATGAGTGTTATGTTTTTTGCTATGGATATTAATGCAATATTAGAAGATGGTACAGAAGTTACTAATGTAAAAGGTTTTGTAATTGATAATAAAAAAGTATATAAAACATCAGAGGGAACTATATTGACAGGCACAAAAAAAATTAAAACTATTATTAGTTCAACAATATTAGTACCAGTAGTGCTTTTAAGTTATATTAAAAATATTGAGAACGAATAATTTTGTATTATGGCAGTAAGTAGAACAAGTCGTATTGAAGAAATTATTGATCCTACTACGGGGTTTGTAAAAGGTACTAATAGATATATAGGAGGGCATGGAGATCCCGTACCAATAGGAACTATTTATAAAGGTGGGGCATTCAAAGGTAGAAGGCAACGAAAAGCAAAAGTATCACAAAATATACAAATACTAGATGAAAGCTTAGAAAATTTTAAACACCCAAACAGTAATTTAGATGTTTCACAAAAAATAGCAAATACTGCTGAAACTGTTCCTATAATTTTTGGAAAAAGGACTAATAATATTGGTGGTATATGGATGCAACCAAGCTTAATAAAAGCAGGCACAGATTTTTTTAATCAGAAATTAATTTATGTTATATCTCAAGGTGATATTGCTAGCTCACCTGACAAAGCTAAAGCATTTGCTGGTTTGAAAAAACTAATTTTTTTAGAGGATCAATCTATAACAGTAAATCATTTATATAGTACAGCAGCGACATTAGCTAGTACGCCTAACTCATGTCCTATTAGTGGTACTGGTTTATATTGTGGTAATGATATTTATTCTTATTTATCAGAAATAATAAAACCATCAGGCTCAAGCTTGTCAAGAACACCAGATCGAGCCGTAGAATTTTTTGATACGAGAACACTTACTAGAGGGTCAGGCGATACTTCAAATACAACTTTTGTTATGTCATTGCAAGTTTTTGATGCTGAAACAGGTGCAAATGTTACAACAGCTTATCAATCCTTTTTAGGGTTTGGTACTATGCAATTTATTTTTAATGCTAGATATGACTCTAGTTTTAATTTAATTGGTGGAAAAACAGTTGGTACTATAGAAAGTGCAGCGCAGGTTTTTGGTATAGGTACAACATTAATACCACCTTTTACAGGTTCAACATTAACTTCATTACAAGGAGTAAGTAACGGTAGAACGAAATTTATTTTTAAACATACTTTTGTTTCACTTAATACACAAACAAACGCAAGTAATCCAGCAAGTACAGGTACTTTAGAAGGTGTACAAGAAGAAACTATAATTGGCACAAGTACAACTATACAAAATACATCTAATGATAATAGTAGTTTTGCTGATATTACATTTTTAGCGACAACTGGTAACTTATATGAACAGCCTTCATCAGGTACTTTCCCAAGCTCAACAAAACAGCTTTATATTTTTTATGAGCAAGGTGTAAAAGTTGATTTATTTAGTTCAGGTTTAACAGGTTCTAGTTATACAGTAGGCGCAAGTAATCAATTTATAGATTTAGCAATGTATTTGTTTAAAATATATAAAAAAATTGATGGTAATAATACAGCAGCAATAGTAGCACCTGTAGAACTTTCTAACTTACAAAATTTATCTAGTTTTTGTACTAATAATAGTATGTTTTTTAATGGCATTATTTCAAAAGCTGTTAATATTATTGAATTTATTTCAAGTGTTGCACCATTTTATTTATTGTCTTTTTTATCAGTAGGTGGTAAATACCAATTTGCATCAATTTTACCTATAAATAGTAGCAATCAAATTGATACAACAGCATTAACACCTGTTGCTACATTTACAGAGGCTAATATATTGCCTAATTCATTTAAAAAAATATATTTAAATGTAGAAGATAGGAGAGATATTGTTGTTAATTGTATTTATACAGATTGTATACCGACTGAAGTAGCAAGACGTAAAACTGTAAGTGTAAGATTTACAAGCAGTGCTTTAGATTCTCCAACTGAACAATATGATTTATCTGAATTTTGTACTGATGTAAATCATTCAATCTTGTATGCAAAATATGAATTAGCAAGACGTAAGCATAGTACACATGATATAGCTTTTAGTACGCCTTTACTAACAACTTCTTTAATACCTACTGATATTATAAAGCTGGAATTACAAAGAAAAAATAGTGTAGGTGATGATAGAACAGAAACTAATTATTATCAGGTTACAAGCATTACATATGATAATAACGGCATAAGTAGTATACAAGCTTCACATTTCCCATTAGATAGTAACGATATTGCTGAAATATCTAAGGAAATAACTACTGGTACTTTTACTGTTTTACAATGACTACTTTCCCTTCTTTAGAGCCATTAAGAACATCACTTGATTATGGTGATTATCCGCAAAATATACATCAAGCTTTAAGCGGTTCAGATGTAAGATTTAAATTAGCAAATAAAAGAATAGAGCAAATTTTACGTATTGACTATGAACATTTGACAGAATCAGAAGCGCAAAGCATACTTACACATTTTAATGATCAAAATGGAACTATTGAAGCGTTTGATTTGTCAGCAATTATATGGTCAAAATGGTCTACACCACCTGTAGACAGCAGTAATTATAAATGGAGATATTTAAGACCTTTAAATATAGCATTATCAGCGCCCAATAGATATAGCATATCTGTTGAATTAGTTACTATACCTTTATAATGGCTACTTTTCCTTCTATTGTCCCTAGTAGTAGATTGTTAATCACTGGTGACTTTCCTAATGTATTACAATCTTCATTAAATGGTGTTACTACTGGTTACAGGAGGGGTAATAGACGTGTTGAACAAGTATTACAATTAAGCTTTGCACATTTAACAGAAACACAAGTAAATTTAATCAGAACACATTTTGATGGTCAGAGTGGTAGTTTTGAGAATTTCTTTTTAACTTCTTCAACATGGAATGGTTACGCAACACCTCCTGTACCTTTAGCAAATGATTTTGCATGGATATATTCAACACCGCCTACTATTACAGACAGTATACCGAGTAGATGGAACGTACAAGTAGAACTAAAAACTGTACCTCTTGAAAGAGGTGATCTAGTATATGATGCTGGCGATTCATCCTCAACTACAAGATCTACTTTACTTGATGCCTTAACAAGTAGCTCAACACCTGTTAGAACTAATATAATAGACTCAGGGAATTCTCTTTTAGTATGACTATTACAATAACAGCATTACAAAAACAAAGAAGGGATACTGCTAGTAATTGGACTACTAATAATACTGTTTTGCTTGCAGGTGAATGGGGTATAGAATCAGATACAAAAAAATTTAAAATCGGTGATGGCACAACTGCATGGCAAGCACTCGATTATGTACCAATACCTGATACAAATAGATTATTAACAGGAAATCTTACAGTAGGCACAAACTTAAATGTAAGCGGCAATGCAGTAGTTACAGGAGATTTTACAGTAAACGGAACGACTACAACTGTAAATACTACTAATTTAGATGTTGAGGATAAAAACATAACATTAGGTAAAGTATCAACGCCTTCAGATACGCTTGCTGATGGAGGAGGTTTAACTTTAAAAGGATCTACCGATAAGACATTTAATTGGATAGATAGTACAGATTCTTGGACATCATCAGAACACTTTTCTGTATCAGGACAAAAAGAAGTTAGATATTTGGATTCTGACTCGTCACATCATGTAGGATTTAAAGCACCTTCAACAGTTACATCGAATGTTGTATGGACTTTACCAGCTACAGACGCAGCGGTTAATGGTTATGTCTTAGCTAGTGATTCAAGTGGTAACTTAAGTTGGGTTGACCCAGGTTCTAGTACTAACCCAACTTTTACAGGTGATTTGACATTACAAAATGATGGAAATATAAGAGGTTTTGCAACAGTGCAGGCAATATATACAGGTTCTACAAAAACCTTAATAGTCACTGTTGCAAGTAAAACCGCTACACATAGATATAACGGTACTGGATCAAGCAACGGATATAAAATAGATGGCTATGAAGCACCTTTTATCACATTGACACCTGGCAGAACTTATAGATTTGATCAAGCCGATAGTAGTAATTCTGGACATCCTTTACGGTTTTATTTAGAAGCTGATAAGACAACAGCATATACAACAGGGGTTACTACAAATGGTACAGCAGGTACAAGTGGGGCATATACAGAGATAGCTGTTACAGATACAACACCAATAGTTTTGCATTATCAATGCTCGGCACATGGTTACATGGGTAATAGTGTATCTAGTAATTCTAATGTTGTTAACTATAATGATTTACTTAATAAGCCAACAATACCAACTAATAACAATCAACTTACAAACGGTGCAAATTATATAGATGGTAGTACTTTAAATGCAAGTAATTTATCATCTGGCACAATACCAGATGCAAGGTTCCCCTCAACATTACCAGCAGCTTCAGCAGCAAACTTAACATCAATACCAGCAGCTAACATAACTGGTACGCTACCAGCAATTAGTGGAGCAAATTTAACTAATTTACCAGCAGCAGATTTGAGCAGTCTTAATGCTAGTAATTTGACTAGCGGTACAATACCAGATGCTAGATTTCCTGCTACTTTACCAGCAATTAGTGGAGCAAACCTAACAAACTTACCAGCACAATCAGATTCTACAAAAATGCCGCTTGCTGGTGGTACTTTTCAAGGTGAAGTTATTTTTCAAAAAGAAATAACCGAAACAGTTTTTGCAATAACAGATGCCTCTTCAGTAGCCTTAGATCCTATTAATGGAACAATACAAACTTGGACATTAGGAGCAAATAGAACTGCTACTGATTCTCTTACTACAGGGCAATCAATGCTTCTTATAGTTACTGCGAGTGGTTCCTCTTATACGATGACTTGGCCTACAATGACTTGGGTAGGAGGTTCTGCCCCAACATTGGGTGGAGCTACACCAACAGCAATAGAATTATTTAAAGTTGGGACTACATTATATGGTGCAACTGTAGGAGATTTAGGTTAATGAGATCGCATAGGCTACGTGCTGCTGCTGGTGGTGATACTGGGGCAATAGTTGCTGGTGCTACCTTACATTGGGATTTTGGGGATACTAATTGTTGGAATAGAACTAGTAGTACGATTAGTGACTTATCAGGTAATAGTAATAATGGCTCTTTATATGATTATGGCGGCACTGGTAAAACGCATACTTATGATTCGTCTAAAGGTGGCCATTTAGTTTTTGCGAATACTAATTCACAGCAAGCGAATGGGGGTGTTGAAGTTTCTGGAAGTTTACAATTTGGTACTATTTTTCGTAGAGCGCAATATTTTGGAGCTAATAATGGTTCTGCAAATCCACCTCCCCCATTCACTTTTGAATTTATTTATAACGCAAGTTTGATTAATTTAAATGGCGCATATGAGCGTAGCCCCGCATCTAGTACTCATGTAGTTAACACTATGAAAGGGCCAGATATTTTGTATTCTGATGGATTGGATTTTATTGGTTTTATTGGTAGATATGCTTCTTTAACTTTTATAGCTAATACTTTAGCCCAACAAGGTTTTGATAGTACTGGATCTAGCAGCCCTGGTGACAACGGTGCTAATTATAATTCTAGTGCTGGTGGTATAAAAGCTACTAGTAGTACTTTTAATTATGGTTCTAATGCTACAAGTACTGGATGGGAACAAATTATAGTTACTAGAACTGTAAGTGGTTCAACTTTTACTACAAATATGTACAGAAATAAAACTTTATTTTATACAGCTACAAATAATATAGATTATTATAGTTTTAGTATTTTTGGAACTGCTGAAAAATTTTTTAATTTCAGAGGTAGTTATGGCATTATAAGAGGTTACAATCAATCATTTTCACAAGCTGATGTTGATAGCCAATATAATGCCCAAAAATCCCGTTTTGGGCTACCTTAAATTAACTTATGAACTACGCAATCATTGATGGTACTACTGTAAAAAGCACTGGTACAATTCAACAACTATTTCCTAATACAAGTTTTAGTATTGGAGGTCCAAATGCAGATTTTCTTACTGAAAATAATGTAGTAGAACTTGTAGAAAACTTAAGCTATATAACACCAACACAAAAACTATCAAATGTAGATGCTTATGTTCAAGATGGTAAAGCCTATAACGTAAGAGTAGAAAACA
>CEUQ01051734.1_pt1 | contig 11719 bp, 11 predicted proteins | sample 361491 | NCBI WGS metagenome assembly CEUQ01 (sample SAMEA2622796, study PRJEB7988) | marine metagenome | biome: marine biome (ENVO:00000447); feature: marine epipelagic mixed layer (ENVO:xxxxxxxxx); material: "saline water (ENVO:00002010), including plankton (ENVO:xxxxxxxx)" | depth 120 m | reverse complement strand
TATTTGAAAAAGACGAATCCAATCCCGAAAAAGAAAAAATACCTGTTAGCTATGCTGCAATTTTATCCTAAACATTTTATTCATATATAAAATTTAATTTGTCCTGTTGAAAACATCCAGTAAATTATAATATCTCTATAATTTTTGATAATTATTGTCTGATTTAACATTCTCAATTGATTTATCTGCTTCTAAAGAAAATTTGCTTAAATTACTTACAGATTATGCTAATTTTCCAAATTATTTACCACATCAAATCAAGTCAGTTATTATCATAGAAAAAACGGATAGTTTTATTATTACTGAAGAGACATTACATCTATCGAGTGTAATTTCTAAAACATTTGTACAACAAACTAAACATTTTGCTTTCTCTAATAACACTCTAATAAGTCAAATATTGACTGGTCCCGCAAAAAATTCTATCATGGAACTAAAATTTGATGAAAAAAATTCTATTACTAATGTCTCTGTAAAAATTGATATTAAATTAGGTTTAAAATACAAATTTTTATCTCCAATTATCAAAAAATCTTATAAAACATTTCTGATGGGCATTCTTTATAAGATGCAGGCTCTTGCAAATTCAACGTGAGATAAAATTGAATATTATAAACTGGAATAATGTAACTGCAAAATCTGAAGAATTTAAAGATCAATCTCCTTTTAAGTTTGGATATATAAAAAACATTTTTGAAAAAGAATTCTATGATTGTCTTCATGATACTTATCCTTCATTTGATGATTTTGTTGACGGTTCCGATATGTCAAAAAGTCAATTTGTAATGGAATGGGGTAAAAAAAAATATGATCGATGTGAACCTGTTTTATCCGGTCGTGATTCTGGATTTAGTGAAGCATGGAATGAATTAAAATTATATGCAGAGTCAAATGAATTCATAAAATTTTGGAGAGATTTCTCGGGAGTATCTGTTAACAAATTAAAGCATTTTAAATTTATTGCATATAGAAATGGTGGATTTCAATTACCACACATTCACAATGTTGGCCCAAGTACTCTGGTTTTGATGTTTTATTTTTCAAAAGGATGGTCAGAAGGTGAGGCAGGTGGAACTTATATGGCAACTGAAGAGGATGAATCAAAAATTATTTTTGAACCCTATGATTTGGATAATTCTATGGCATTATTTCAAGATGGACCAAAGGCTGCGCATGGAACTAGAATGATCACTAATAACTTGGAAAGAAGAGCACTCCAAATTACATTAGAAGAATATAATCATGATCAGGGATGGACTGGCGGAAATCCTAAAATCTAATAATCTTTTACTAGACATTCTAAGAATTTATAAAAAAATGAATTAAGCAGTTTACAAAGCATAGTCTATCTAAAATATAGGTTTCAAAAAAACAATGTAAATGAAGTATAAAGTGATTGTTTGGTTAGGAAGTGATTTCACTCAATATCTTATATCATATTTTCTTCAAAATCGTATAGATTGTGAATTATATGCAATTGTTGACACTACTTCAAAAATAAAACCCTTCTTTGAAAATCAAACTCTCGTAAATTTTAAAAAAATTTGGTTTTTTCATGATAAAATTTCAGTACAAAATCATATACCTGATATTAATTATTTAAAAAATTTTGAAACAAAATATGAGATTGGTATATGGAAACTTGCTATCAATGAAAGAATTTTTTACAGATTCAATGATTATCATAAATTTTCTAGAAATGAAATACTGTCAATTGAAGAACAATCCTGTAAATTATTCGAAGAAATTCTAGATGAAGTACGTCCTGATTTCTTTCTTACAAAAGAACCCTCATTTCATCACTTAGAATTATTTTATCAAATGTGTTTAAAATCTCAAATACAAGTCTTGATGATCAATCAACCAAACTTAGGTAAATCTGCGATGGTTAGTAACAAATGTAGAATTCCTGATTTTATAAACAATTACCAATCTACAGCTTTAAAAAATCGTAATTTTAATGAATTAAGAAATTACCTTGAAAAACACGAAACTGCTGGTTCAGTTAAAAATTATCTAGAAAGACATGGCGGAAGCAAATATGATCCTCTTCTTGCAGCTTCAAAATTTTTAAAATCTAATAATTCTACAGAGAAAACTAATTATCCATATTTTGGTAGAACGAAAATTGATGTCATAAAAAATGAACTTAACAGTTCTAAAATTAGACGAAAAAGAAAGTCATTTGTTGAAAAAACACTTCAAAAGGATGTAAATCTAAATACAAATTTTGTTTATTATCCATTAGCTGTTGATATGGAGAGAAATCTTCTCATCGCTGCACCAATGTATACCAATCAAATTGAAATTCTTAGACATATTGCAAAATCACTTCCTGTAAATTATGAATTATTTGTAAAAGAAAATCCTGGACAATCAAGTAGAGATTGGCGAAGTCTTGAAGAATATGATGAAATTTTATCTATACCAAATCTTACACTAATCCACCCATCTTTTTCTTCAAAAAAATTAATTGAAAATTCTTCTTTGGTAATTAGTATTGGCGGATCATCTGGACTTGAAGCTGCATTTTATGAAAAACCTTCAATAATATTTTCCGAAATTGGTTATGACATACTTCCATCTGTATTTAGAGTCAAAAATATAGATGAATTATCAAATATAATTAAAACTGCTCTAAATACTAAAGTTAAGTCGCAGGATCTTGATAGATACATTTCACTTCTTGAAAATGAAATATTTAATTTTGATACATTTGAACTCGTCTCGGATCTAAAAGATGAATTATTTTTGAGTGGAAATTTACATGATAATTCCATATCTGAATCTCAAATTATGAAAATAATAAAAAAACATGAATCATTATTAAAAAATTTAACAGATCAACATATTAAAAAAATTGATTATTTTAGTAAACATTAATTTCTATTACTCTTTAGAATTTTTATGAATATTCTATCAATTATTCCTGCAAGAGGTGGTTCCAAAGGAATTAGATCTAAAAATTTAAAAATTATTGCGCAAAAACCTTTACTTGATTATTCTGTTACTGCTTCGTTACAATCAAAATGGATTAACAAGACTGTGGTTTCATCAGATGATCCTAAAATACTTAGACGAGCAAAAAAATTAGGCGCAGAACTTATCGAAAGACCAAAAAAAATATCAACTGATTCAGCATCAATTGAATCGGTAATAGAACACTGTTTGAAATATCTTAAAAAAAAGGATAATTATGTACCTGAGATAATAGTATTACTCCAAAATACATCTCCATTAAGAACCTCTAATCATGTAGATTCTGCAATTTCATCATTTTTTAAAAATAACTATGATTCACTGTTGAGTGGATATAACTCACATCATTTCATTTGGAAACGTAATAACAAAATAATATTTCCTGTAAACTATGATCCAAAAAAGAGACCTAATAGACAAAAATTCAATAACCAATTTATTGAAAATGGTGCAATTTACATCACTAAGTACAAATCGTTCAAGATTAGTAACTGTAGGATTTCTGGAAAAATTGGCTTATATGAAATGCCGCAAGAACTGTCAATTGATATAGATACAAAAAATGATTTATCAAAAGTAAAAAAAATAATGAAATATAAAAAATAAAATTCTAAAATTTTTGCCTAAACTTTTTTAGTTTTTTAGTGATTTAAAATAATTCATATCATGCTCAACCATTGTTTGAACTAATTCTTTGAATGAAATTTTTGGTTTCCAACCTAATTGTTTTTGTGCTTTGGATGAATCTCCAACCAATTCATCAATTTCGGTTGGCCTCAAAATAGATTTATCTATTTGAACAATATCTTGCCAATCTCCCATATCTGCAAATTCTGTAGCAAGATCTAAAAATTCTTCAACAGAATGAGACTCTCCAGTTGCTATAACGTAATCATCAGGATTCTTTTGTTGTAACATTGACCACATGGCTTCTACATAATCTCCTGCAAAACCCCAATCTCTTTTTGCATAAATATTTCCAAGAGTAAATTTTTCTATTTGATTATATTTTATTCTAGCCAAATTCCATGTAATTCTTCTTGTAACAAATTCAATTCCTCTTAGAGGTGATTCATGATTAAATAAGATTCCACAAGAAGCAAAAATATCGTATGCTTCTCGATAATGATTAGTAATATTATGAGCAAAAACTTTTGCTACCCCATATGGACTTCTTGGTTTTAAAGGTGAATCTTCATTTTTCTCACCAGGATAATTACCAAACATCTCACTTGATGATGCTTGATAGAATCTAGCATCAGGCGTGTTTTCTTTTAGTGCATCCAATACACGCAAAGTTCCTAATCCTGTAGTATCTGATGTTAAAATCGGTTGTTGAAATGATGCGCCAACAAATGATTGTGCTCCTAGGTTGTAAATCTCATCTGGTTTGGATTGTCGAATAGCAGCTTGGAGCGATGAGTAATCTGCTAAATCTGCTTTTATTCTAGTAATCTTATCAAAAATTTCTAACTCTTCAATTCTTTCAAAACACTTGTGACTGGTTCTTCTAAAAGTCCCAAATACATTATATTTTTTTTTAAGAAGAAAATCTGCTAAATATGAACCATCTTGACCTGTAAGACCAATAATTAATGCATTTTTCATGTTACAATTAGTCCTGCTTCTTTGATCTTATCTAAAAAGACTTCGAATCCTTTACCACCTTGTTCATGACCCTTCCACACTTCAACAGCGAAGGTTTTATCATTGAATTGATTAAGAATAGGAATTATCTTTTCAAACGGTAGATCACCTTCTCCAAATTGCAGACCTTCGCCATCTTCTTCACCTGCATCAGATATATGAAAATGATCAACATTATCTTTGATCTTTAACAGTTCATCAACTACCTTCAAATTATTTTTATTACAATTAAGATGTGAATGGCATATGTCATAACAAACCCTAAGTCTCGTTTCATCGCAGTAATTTTTCATATCTTCTGCATTTAAGAAAACATTACTATTCCATCTTCCCCCAAAAAACCATGCATATGGAGGCATATTTTCCAAAAGGAAGTTAACATTTTTGAGATCTAATTCCTTGACTGATTTCGAAACCAATTCTTTCATTTTAATAATATCTGATTCGGTTGAAGGATTTAATGAATATCCACCAGGATGTACAATAATTGTTGGATCACCTGAAAATTGTTCATTTAGTAATATTGTTTTATCAATAGCTTTTTGAATTAACTCGATAGATCTTTCTCTTGAATGAACTTGATTTGTTTCACCAAGACTTGCAATATCCAATAATTTCCTTTCAAAATATTCAAAACAATGAACAATTAATTTTTGTTCAAATTTGTTCTCTAATTCTAAATTTAAATCACTATCTGAAAAATGAAATTCCAATACTTTTGGATTAAATTTTAACATGTCTGCTAAATCAGGTTTTCGTACTTTCATCCCAAGAATCATATTAGATCCTCCTTTTGAATATAATCTCCTTTTTCTATATCACGTTTTGAGTTTTTACCTATTAATTCAAAGAAATATTGTGGAGATAGTCCTCGTGCAGGAGTTCTAATTTCAACATTATTCTCTGAAAACACATCTCCTTTAGAAATTTGTTTGGAACAAATAATGCTTTTTCCCAAGACTTCTCTTTGAAGTACTTCCCCTCTAGTCATTTTTTTAACTGGAGTTCCTCTTGCTTTTTCTGATTCACGTATATTTTGAATTAATTTTTTAAATTCGTCTGGTTCTAGGGATGAAGCTTGATCTATCCCTTTCATTTTTCTATCTAGTGTAATATGACGTTCAACAATCACTGCTCCCATATTCGCAGCAGTTAAAGAGGGTAAAACAGAAGATTCATGTCCACTATAGCCAATAGGAACATCAAATTTTTCTCTTAAAACTGGAATCAATGATAAATTAAGTAACTCAACAGGGGAAGGGTATGTACTGTTACAATGTAATAATGAAAATTCAACTTGTTTTTCTTTTACAAAATCAACTGTTTTTTCAATTTCATTCATCGTAGACATACCTGTAGAAATAATCATAGGTTTCTTAAAATTTGAAATATAGGAAATCAAAGGTAAATTAGTTAGATCTGCAGAAGCAATTTTGTATCCAGGAACATTTAGTTTTTCAAGAAAGTCTACACTTGGAATATCCCACGGTGTACACAAAAGAGTAATATTTTTTTCTTCACAAAATCTTTGAATTTCTAGAAAATCTTTTTCTCCGAATTCAACTTCTTTTAAAACATCTATTAGTATTTCAGTGCCTTGACTATCTTGTGTAGGATTATCCAAAATTTCTTTTTGATATATACTTTCTAAATCTCGTTTTTGAAATTTTACTGCATTTGCTCCTGCTTCAGATGCAACTTCTATGAGATTTTTTGCAATGGATAAGTCTCCATTATGATTTATTCCAATTTCTGCAATTATGTAGCAAGGATCTTCTGAACTGATTGTAGTTCCATCAATTTCAAATTTATTTTTAGAATTATATATCAACATAAAAAAATCTCTTTTAGCTATATTAATTTGTAATTTATCAATTTATTCGTAAATCTTAATTATCATAATCCGTTTTTTAAAATCTGTATTTTTAAAAATTATTGAATCTCTCATCAGTCTTAATAATATTATTTTTCATATCAAATTGTAAAAAGATTAGAAATCTATTTTTACTTTTACATGTTTGATTATTTTATGAAACCAAACATAATTTTACTAACAATTGACTCATTTAGAGGTGACAAATTTTCACATCCTACAACAACTTCAGAAAAACCAAATATTGAGAATCTTATAAAGACTGGAACGTATTTTACGAATGCCTTTTCTTCAGCTGATGCAACGATCTTATCTTGGTCCAGTCTTTTTACAGGACAGTTTCCATTTCGAACTGGAATACGTTCCTCACGTTTTAATAAATTAGATGAGAATGTAAATACTATTTTTGATTATTTACATAAATCAAAATATTTGTTCTATGGGTTCATACCAAAATTCTCTGAAATAGTTGGTGTTTTTCCAAAATTTGAAAATGATAATTATCTGTATGATTTTACTGAAAGATTAGATTCTGGATTAGATAAAAAAATCTTAAACGTTTTATTGACGTTACCTAAAAAACAATCCTGGTTTTTTAATATTCATTTAATGGATCTGCACTTCCCTCTAATTGTTCCAGAAAAATACAATAATGAAAAATATGGTTTTTCAAAGTACGAAAAAATAATATCTTCAATTGATGTGTGGATTGGAAATTTGATTGAAAATATAGATTTTGAAAATACAATTCTAATAATTACTTCAGACCATGGCACATATGTAAAAAAATTAAAAATTGATTCTGAAATAATTGATTTTGAGGATCAAGGTGAAAAGGAAATTGTTACAAAAAAACTAGCTTCCAAATCACCAGGAATTTTTAAACCATTAAAAGATAAAATATTTTTTTCTATGGAACGAAAAAAGAAATTGGAAAAATCTAAATTACTTTCAAAATATAATTTGCAAAATCATGAAAAACGTGCATTATTATCTGGACATTTCTCTATTGATCATTTCTTATTTGATGATACGTTGCATGTACCTCTACTTTTTGTTGGAAAAAATATTCCTAAAAATAAGGTCTTTACTAAACAAGTTGGGTTAGTTGATCTATTGCCAACTCTGGCATATCTCGTAGATATTAATTTCAATTATTCAAGTTGTGATGGGAAAAATCTCTTTCCATTAAAATCTGAAGAAGTTTTCTCTGAAACTCCAACATATATTGAAAGTAATCCTCTAATTGATCTAAAATCGAATGATGTGGTCGGAATAAGAACATCTAATTTTAAATATTTTAGAGACAAACACTCCAAAAACAAAAGAGTTCATTTGTATGATTTGAATATCGACCCTTTTGAAGAAAATAATTGTTTCTCACAACATAAAGATCAAGTTTCCACAATGGAAAAAACTTTAGAAAATTTGTTGGAAGAAACTAAGAAAATCACTCAAGATGAAAATACTCTTACTTCTGACGAAATTGAAAATGAACTACGAAAAATGGGTTATGTTTAATACACTGAATTTTTGATCGTATAACCCATATATGATTAAACTTGTTTTCATTTGTGAATCTAATTTTTATTACAATAGATGGTGCACGGCAAGATCGAATCGTAAATGGAAATTTTTTTAAAAAAGTTATATCTGAAAACGCATTCTTTCCAAAAGTAATAACAAATGCACCGTTTACAATCGCAGCAATGCATGCAGTGTTCTCGGGTGTTTATGGTTTTAAAAATGGTGTTAATAGCTACTGGTCAAGTCCAAATTTTAAAAAGAATATTTTTAAGACACTTCCTCGATATATGCGCGATCACAATTATGTAACTTATGGTGATTCTATAAACAAACTAATTCTGCCTCCTGATGGATTTGATGAATTAAAAATACATGATGAATTACATGACAATCTTACAGAACGTCATAAGATGCTATTAGAAAAAATGTCTAATGAAAAAAAATTAGGAAAAAATTTTTTCCTCTATTTACATTATAGTAATATTCATACTGGCATAATGGAAAAAGTTCTTAAACCATATGATAACTTTAGTACTGAATATTTTTCTAATAAGAAAAAAAATTCTGAATATTATGATAAATTATTCAATGATGCCGATAAATATCTTGAAGAAATCTATAAACATCTACAAAATCTGGGACTTGAAGAAGACACATTATTAGTTGTTATATCAGATCACGGCATTAGTATTGGAGAAAAAATTGGTGAACGTGCATATGGTGTTTTTTGTTATGACACAACATTAATCTCAACTGCAATATTTTGTCATCCCAAATTAAACTCTATGATTTTTAAGAATCAAGTGCGTTCTGTAGACATCTTGCCGACAATCTTGGAAATATTATCAATACCTCTTGATAAAAATTTTGAAAGTATGGATGGCAAAAGCTTAGTTCCTCTAATCAATGGCAACAATGAATCTAGAATTGCATTCTCACAATCTGGAAATCCTCTTGATTCTGGGAAACCTCCAAAAGAGCCTAATGTTTATTCTGTTAGAACTGATGAATGGAAATATATCCGAAACATACATGATTCTACTGAAGAACTATATGATCTTCTAAATGATCCTCATGAAAATTCAAATCTTCTTTCACAAAAAACTGAAAAATCTGTTGAAATGAGTAATTTGATGGATGAAATATTAAATCAAAAAACACAATAACTCTAAAAATTTTTGACATCTATGGACTCAAGTAATAATCCTGAAATTGAAACTGAATTAAAAAAATTAGGTTATTGGAATGATATCTATTCAAAGCAAAATTATTTTGGAACCGGACCTACGATTCTTGCACTAGAGGCTCATGAATTAATAAAAAATAATTCTATTACAAATATACTTGAATTGGGTTGTGGACAAGGAAGAGATTCATTATTTTTTGCAAATTTTGGTCATAATGTGATTGCTACTGATATCTCTGAAAATGCCATAAATTCTGTAAAAAAAATAAAAAATGAACAAAATATTGAAAATTTAGAATTACATCTACATGATACTTTAAACCCCTTTAATTTTACCGATCTAAAATTTGAATTAATCTATTCAAATTTAGCACTACAATTCTTTAATCTTAAACAATTATCAGAAATCCTCTCAAATATAAAAAAAATCATGAAACCAAATTCTTTCTTTTTATTCTCAACAAAAAAATCAGGTGATAAATATTTTAATTTTGGAAATAAATTATCTGAAAATTCTTTTGAATATAATGGAATTACAAGATTTTTTTTCAATAAATCTGAATTAGAAAATATTCTTAAAAATCATTTTACAATAATATCTTTTGAAGATGATTCTCATGTAAATTCTGATAAGACTAAAAGTGTTTGGTGGAAAATACTAGTAAGAAACTAATTTATTTTTTATCATTCACTACTGTGACAATTGAAAATAATATTACGCCCGTCATCAAAAGAACTGTTCCTAAAACTATACATCCAATTCCAATTAATGATACATTTGTAATAATCTGTTGACTCTCAGAATAAATCTGAACTGTCCATCCTATAAAACCTAAACCAATAATTAAAAAGATAACTCCTGGAATTCCATAAAATTTTAATGGATTATGAATTGAAGTAAATTTTATTGTACTAAAAATAACTGACGTACCGTGTGAAACTGGGTCGTGAGTAGATGTATCTCCTGAATAACTTACTTTTATTGGAACTTCTGCAATTTTTAATCCAATGTTGTTTGCTTTAATTAAAATCTCAGTTGATACTCCCATCCCATCATCTGTAGGTGTTATTTCTTGTAGTGCTCTCATACTATATGCTCTAAAACCACTTTGTGAATCAGTTAGATCTTTCTTTATTGATAAATTGGTGACTTTGGTTATAATTTTTATCCCAACTTTTCTATAATTTGGCATATCCTCAGATTTTGTATCTAGAAATCTTGAACCAATTATTAGTTCTGCTTCATTATTCTTGATTGGTTCAGTTACTATTGGAATATCTTCTATTCTGTGCTGACCGTCTGCATCAAATGTTACAAGAACTTCGGTTTTCAATTCTTTTGCTTTTAGAAATAATGAATTAATCGCTGCTCCATACCCTTTGTTAGTTTTATGTGAAATTACTGTGGCTCCAAGTCCCTCTGCAATCTCTCTTGTTAAATCATTTGAACCATCATCACACACTATTATATCATTTGTATATTTTTTTAGTTTAGTAATTATTCCAGCAATATTTTTTTCTTCATTATATGCTGGAATGCCTATTGTTATTTTCATTTTCATTAATTATTCATGAATCTAGATATAAAATTTAACTGATGAATCATTCTACATTTTTTAATTTATTTTTTACAAAATCTATGGAATTTACAGGAGTAGGATCTATTTTGTTTAAAATTGATGTGTAAATAGTTGAATAATCAAGCAAATATGTAAGGCTAACTACTTTTGATAAAATATTACCTTCTATAGAGTTGATCACTTTGTAATCAATCTCTCTATTTCTAAAATATTCTTTTAATATGTTAAATCTTTCAATTGTTTTTACATGATCATCTTTTCCCTGAATTAAAACTGGTCTTACTGAAGATTTTTTTTCCCATGCTACAATACCATTATGACACGACTCGATAATATCTTCCACTACTGCGTGCATTTTTGCATTTTCCTGTAAACAATTTTTATAACGATCTGCAGATGCTCTTAATCCTCCTGGTGAATAAATACATACAATATTTCTTACAAATTCTGCCAATTCTAATGCTTTATTTTCATTGGTTAAATTCTCTGAAAAAATATTTTTTTTAATTTTATCAAGTGATTTTATTGAATCTTGGATATCATCCTTTTGTATTGGAAGAACCGGTTCTAAAATATTTAAAATTGTATAAAGAAAATTTGTAAATGATGCTCTTGGAGAATGAATCATAGGAATTTTTTGAAAAAATATGTCATTGTTTTTACAATATTTTTCAATTAAACCTCCTGACGCGAAACCAGCTACTTTTGCATTTGTTTTTTTAATATCTTTAAGAATTGTTACTGTCTCTGAAGTATTTCCTGAAACACTTGTTGCAATAACTAATGTTTTTGAATCTACTGTTTTTGGTAATAGGTATCCTTTAACATTTGTAACATGAATATTTTTTTTTGATAATATGGCACTAATCGTATCACCTATTGAACCTGATCCGCCCATACCTGCAAAAACAATATGATCAATATCGT
>CEUQ01187611.1_pt1 | contig 11727 bp, 14 predicted proteins | sample 361491 | NCBI WGS metagenome assembly CEUQ01 (sample SAMEA2622796, study PRJEB7988) | marine metagenome | biome: marine biome (ENVO:00000447); feature: marine epipelagic mixed layer (ENVO:xxxxxxxxx); material: "saline water (ENVO:00002010), including plankton (ENVO:xxxxxxxx)" | depth 120 m | reverse complement strand
CCGTCATTACCAATGACGTGCTCTACCCCTGAGCTAAGGCGGCTTATTAAAATTAGATATCATATATTATAAAAGAGTCTTATAGTAAAAATATATTTTTCAATTAAGATTAGAATAGGGTTATATAATAATGGGGTTAATACTAGAGTTTATTGTAATTCTATCACTTACAGTATTTCAATCTATATTTGGCGTAGGTCTACTTTTATTTGGAACACCCATATTTTTATTTATAGGGTATAATTTTGAATCCACTTTAATTTTATTATTGCCTGTTTCTATTACAATAAGCTTTCTACAAATAATTTCTAAAAAAACATCTATAAAATCCTTTGCGCCAGAATATAATATTTTTTGTTTGCCATTTCTAATCTTATTTCTAGTGATTACTATTAAATTTGGAAATCCACAGCATATTAAAATATTTGTGTCGACATTTCTAATACTCTCATCAATATTAATCTTAAATAAAAGTAGAATTACTTTTATAAATGAATACATAATAAAATATAGGAAGCTATGTTTGATTCTAATTGGTTCTATTCACGGCTTCACCAATATGGGAGGTGGGTTTTTATCTATATTTTCTACGTCAGTTAATAAAGAGGATAGAGAGTCAACCAGAAATTATATTTCTTATGGTTATTTTACTATGGGAGTAATACAGTATATCACAATTTTATTTATAGGTTCAGTAAGTATAGATTTTGTTAAATTGTATTACTCATTTTTACCTTTAGCACTATATTTTCCCTCTCAAAAAATTTTTAAAAAAATTGATAATAAAATTTATATTAAAATAATTAATTATATTGCACTAATATTTGGTGTATTGGCTTTAATTATAAGTCTAATTTAAAACAATAAAGCGTTTTATGAATTTTAAGATTACGTATATAAAAGTTTTCTTTAAATAAGTTAATTAAGTTTGTATTAATCTTTTAACTAGTATAATCTTGATAATTTAGTATTTGTATATTTCTTGGGATTATTATGAAACAGGTTCAAAGAGCTGAAGAGATTTCCAATATTGCTTTTGGTTTTATGGCCTCCAAGGCACTATTTGTCGCGTTGCATTGTAATTTATTTTCTTTACTTTCTAAAAAAGCATTAACTTCAGAAGAATTAGCAGTATTAGCTGAAGTGCCAGAAAATAGAATTTCAACAATTTGTACAGCATTGACAAGCATAGGTCTACTTATTAGAACAAATGGAGTGTATAAAAATTCTGCTGGAGCTGAGAAGTACTTGGTGAAAGATGCAAAATATGATTTTGGAGATTATCTGCGTTTACAAATTGATCGACAAATGTATGGATTCATGCAGCAGTTAGAAGGTGTAGTTACAAATAATATGCATGAAGATGACATAGATAGTTATGCTAAGTGGATGGCTAATGAAAAAGAGGCGGAATTGTATAGTGAGTCACAACATGCGGGTTCATTAGGACCAGGGCAGAGTTTGGCTAGCATGATTGATTTTTCTGAAGTAAACTCTTTATTGGATGTTGCAGGTGGAACTGGAGGCTTTGCTATTCGTCTATGTGAAAAAAACCCTAATTTAAATATTACTATTTTAGACTTTCCAAACGTAATTAAATTAGGAAAAAAAAAAGTTTTTGAGGCGGGACTATCTAATAGGATTCATTTCATTGGATGTGACGTCCTTGATTATAATTGGCCATTAACAGGATTTGATGCTGTTTTGATGAGTTACCTATATAATGGAGTGCCCGAATTAGAAATTCCTAAATTAGCCAGTAAAGCTTATGATAATATTAAACCAGGCGGAGTATATATTATTCATGATTTTATGGTAGAAGATGATAGAAATGGACCTCATTTGGCAGCATTATGGCAATTACAACATTTAGCATTTACGCCTACTGCTAAATCCATAACACCTAGTTGGGTAATTAAAATTATGAAAGATGTAGGTTTTATAAAAACTGTACATAAGGTTTTAATTCCTGGAATGACTAAGGTGGTATGGGGGATAAAACCTAAGAATTGATGTTTTTATTATTATTTGATTGAAATATTACTAAAAATATAAGCGCAATGCTAGACATCCACCAGGCTTGGAAAACTCCAAAACTTAAATTTGATATAATAAAAATTGTAACTATAGAAGAACATATTCCTGTCCCAATAATATAGGATTCTTTTCTCTTTTTAATTCCGTATCGAATTATCTTAACCCATAATAGTATTATGGCTATAATTCCCAAAAAACCTAATTCTAACCATATTTCTAAAAAATTATTATGCGGATGAAGGGGGATTCCACCTTTAATTTCTCGTTTTGTATTAGGCACATTTAAGATAATATTCTGTCCCATCATTCTTGATGTTCCTGCTCCATGACCTTTTAGAGGCTTATTAGATACTTGATTACCTACATATTCCCATACTAGTAGTCTGTGTATTATAGATCCTCCTAAAGCAGTTTCTTGCCATGGTATATCATAATAGTTATTTTTTTTTATATTTCCTATTGAAGGAAGTAATTTAGTAGAAATTATAGGCAATAATAATATAAAAATTATAGATATTAAACCAAAATATAAAAAAGACCTTGGTCCTAAAAAATAAATTATTAAAGCTGAAAATGTTGCAATTAATAACGCTATTTTTGCTGAGTGATTAGGTCCAATTATTACTATTATTGAGACTAGAATTAATACACTTAAAGCTAAAAATATTTTCCCAGAATTTAAATATAATGCTACTGAAAAAGGCATAATCATAATTAAAATAATAATTCCTCTTCCAAAATTTGCACTTCTACTTGTTGGCTCATCTCCAACTAACAAGGCCAAACTTGACCTGATTTCTGTATTAAATTTCATATCTAGAAAAATACAGAGAGATACTAGTAATAATGGAACACCTATAACATTATCTATTTTAAAAATTTTATTTTTAGCTGTAATATTTAATGAAATGAATATTGCTATAATAATGCCTGAAATTGGACCTATAACTTCATAAGTTCTATCAGGGTTAATAGACCAAAAATAAGAAATACAAATTACTAGAATAGAAAATATAAAAATTAATAAATTATTTAAATTAATTTTATCATTATTAATGAATGCATTAATAAGAGTTGCTACAGATATAAGGCTAAGTAATAACCACTCGCCTAAAGGTGCAAAATAGCCTATTGGTATAATACATGCTAAAGTAAAATAATTTATGTAATTAAATGAATTTTTTAGGTATTTATTTATCATTATATTTATTTGATAGATTATTTTTATTAGTGTTTCTAGTATTTAATATTAAATACTATAAATTTTAGGTTACAAGTTATTTATAATTTTTAAATTAGGAAATTAAATGATTAATTCAGACTCTATGTCTCCAATCCAATCTTTTAAAAGAATTTGGAAAAATTATGGTAAAGGCCACCTATTTTCCTTTATACTTGCTAATTTTTTTATGTTATTGATTGCGGGTGCTACGGCATTATATCCAATAGTGATAGATTATGCTTTTTTATCACTTGAAGAAGCTAATTGGTCAAAAATTATTTTAATTCCTATATTTATAATATTTCTAACTTCTTTAAAAGGGGCAGCTTTATACAGGCAAACAGTTATAATTAATACATTAGTTCAGTCTATTATCTTTAAAATACAATCTAGTTTATTTAAATCATTATTAAAATTAGACTTGGATATAATTACTGCGACTAGAGTAGGTAATTTACAAGCGAGAATAATGAATGATGTAAATCTAATGAAAGAAGCTTTAATAAGAAGTTTCAATAATTTAGTTAGAGATCTTTTTACATTAATTGGTTTAGTTATATCAATGTTTTGGCTAAATTGGGTTTTAGCGGTTGCGGTAATAATAGTTTATCCTTTAGCGGTATTTCCAATAGTAAAGATAGGAAAAAAAAGTAGGAGCCTTTCAATACTTATGCAAGAACAGATAGGCAAGTCTTCTGCTTTTGTGACAGAAAGCTTTTCTAATTCTAGATTAATAAAAAGTTACCAACTAGAAGATTTTCAAAATCAAAAAGCTAGTAAGCATTTCGAAGAATTAAAAAAAGTTATTATAAGGGTTATTTCAACTCGTGCAGGTCTAGAGCCTGTTATGGAAATAATTGGTGGTATTGCGATCTCTTTAGTAATTTTACTAGCAGGGTGGCAAATAGTATCTGGTAAAAGTACTGTAGGAGAATTTTCAGGATTTGTTAGTGCATTATTAATAGCAGTAGGACCTGCAAGAGCTCTAGGAACACTTAATTCTGTTTTACAAGAAGGAACAGCCGCTTCCAATAGAGTTTTTGGAGGAATTGATGCAAGATCTAAAGTATTTGATAATGAAAATGCATTAGAGTTAAAAAATGTTAAAGGCAGTATTACATTTAAAAATATTACTTATAAATATTCTGACAAAAACATTTCTGCATTAGATAATATTAATTTACATATAAATTCTGGAGAATCTATAGCAATTGTTGGTCCCAGTGGGTCTGGTAAATCAACATTAATAAATTTAATATTAAGGTTTTTTGATCCCCAGAGTGGAGATATTTTAATTGATGATAAAAACATTAGTAAAATAAAAATTTCTTCATTAAGAAAAAATATTGCTATTGTTTCTCAAGACACTTTACTTTTTCATGGAACTGTCTCAGAAAATATTGCATTTGGTAATCAAAAAGCCAAACATAAAGATATTGAAAAGGCTGCAGTTGAAGCGGGTGCCAATGATTTTATTAAATTATTACCACAGGAATACGATACAATAGTAGGAGAGAATGGGGCTAATTTATCTGGAGGAGAAAAGCAACGAATAGCTATAGCAAGAGCTATTCTTAGAGATCCTTCATTACTTATACTTGATGAGCCAACAAGTTCATTAGATTCAGAAGCCGAAGAAAAAATTAAGCAAACACTATCTAATATATCAAAAGAAAGGACAACAATAACTATAGCTCACCGTTTATCAACTATAACTAATGCTAATAGAATTGTAGTATTAGATAAAGGTAAAATTTCTTCTATTGGTAATCATGAGGAATTAATAAAAAACTCAGACTTATATAAAAAATTAGCTTTATTACAAAATATAGAATAAGAAATTTATTCTCTTCTTAAAAAATAACTACTGATTATTTCAGATAATTTTTTTACTTTGAATGAGGCTTTAACTTTTTTAGGATCGTAGTCCTCTCTAACCCATTTTAAAAACGATTTATTATTATTTTCTTTTATATAGTTTTCAAAAAAAGCATCTAATATTCCTGTTTTAGCATGTTTTAGATGTAAGTATTTAAAGGACAATTGATTTTTTGCTTCTTGAACTGAAATTCTATTATTTAAAATAAGAAATAATGCTGACATTAACCCAGCTCTATCTGCTCCTGATTTACAATGCATAAGTATGGGATACTCTACTTCGCTAAATAATTCTTTTGCAGCTAATATAGTTTCTGTCTTAGGCGTTTCACGTGAAGTAACAGGAAAATTAATTAATTTAATATTATATTTATCACAAGTTTCTTTTTCTAGATAGTATGATGAACAGTGTCTAACTCCTCTTAAATTAATTATAGTTTTAATTCCTCTTTTTTGCTTATCAGCAATTATTTGCCATGGGAAAGGTTGATTTGAACGATAAACATTTTCAGAAATTTGATATAGAGACCTCCATTTAAAACGAAAAATACCATGATCGACAAATATTAAGTCTAAATAAGAAAAAATTTTACTTAATACACCTGAAGTATTATTTTTATTCCAAAACTTATTATTAATTAGACTTCTCCGAATTATAAAATTATTACTCTTTATTTAATTTATAAAATTTAATAAATTAAATACATACAATTAATTCAGATGGATTGAAATGAATTTAAATAATAAAGATAATATTAAAGTTAAATTAAAAAATAAAGAATTAAGGCTAGCTTTAGAAATGAAAGAAAATCTAAAGAAAAGAAAAGCCCAAATCAAAGCAAGAAAAAATAAATCTAAGGAAGATTAAGTAATGTATTTGAGTATATCTTTGATGTATAGTAGTTATAATGTGAAAAATTAATTCAGCTGTAAGGATAAAATATGTCAATAATGCCTGATTCGTGGATAAAAAAAATGGCTAACGAGAATGATATGATCCAACCTTTTGCCGATGAACAAAACAAAAATGGTGTTATAAGTTTTGGTGTTTCATCTTATGGATATGATGCAAGAGTTTCAGATGAGTTCAAGGTTTTTACTAATGTTAATAATGCTCTCGTAGACCCTAAAAATTTTTCTGAAGCGTCCTTCATTGAAAGAAAGGCAGAAAGCTGTATTATTCCGCCTAATAGTTTTGTTTTAGCAAGGACAGTAGAGTATTTTAAGATTCCTAGAGATGTATTAGTAATTTGTTTGGGAAAATCTACTTATGCAAGGTGTGGTATTATTGTTAATGTTACGCCTCTTGAACCAGAGTGGGAGGGACATGTTACTCTAGAATTTTCAAATACTACACCTTTGCCTGCACGGGTATATGCTAATGAAGGGGCATGCCAGTTTTTATTTTTAAAAGGTGATATTGCTTGCGATGTTTCATATCTTGAAAGGTCGGGTAAATATATGGGGCAACGTGGTGTAACTTTGCCTAAACTTTGATTGCTAAATAATTATGGATAAAATATCTATCCTTGGTGGAAAAACACTTGAAGGAATTATTCCAATTAGTGGATCTAAAAATGCCAGTTTACCCATATTAGCTTCTAGCTTACTAACAAATGAAGCATCTTCTTTATCTAACGTTCCAAATTTACTTGATGTTATAACAATGAAAGATTTATTAACATCGCTAGGTATAAATATTACTTCAAATAAAAAAATGTTACAGTTAGAGCCTAGCAATATTATCTCTACTCATGCAGATTATGAGTTAGTAAGAAAAATGAGAGCATCAGTTTTAGTTTTAGGTCCTTTATTAACTCGCTATGGCGAAGCTGAAGTTTCTTTACCGGGGGGGTGTGCAATAGGTTCGCGCCCTGTAGATATTCATATAAATGCTCTAAAAAAAATGGGAACAAATATAGAAATTAAGGATGGATATATTAAAGCAAAAGTCATTAATAAAAAATTAGTAGGAGCAGATATTACTTTTCCAATAGCAAGTGTTGGAGCTACGGAAAATATAATAATGGCAGCATCTTTAGCTAAAGGAAAAACTTTATTAAGAAATGTAGCATTGGAGCCAGAAGTAGATGATTTAATAAAAGTTTTAAATAAAATGGGAGCATATATTAAGAGACGTAATGATAATATAATAGAAATAAATGGGGTAAATAATTTAAAAGGTTTTTCTCATGCAGTAATGCCTGATAGAATTGAGGCAGGAACATATGCTATGGCTGCAGTTATAACTGCAGGTAATATTAAATTGCTAAATGCAGATAAAAAATACTTAAAAAGTGTTTTGTTATATTTAAATAAAGTAGGTGCTAAATTTGAATATGATCAAGATGGAATAATTGTACAAGGTCCTAAAATAATTAATAACGTAAATATAAAGACAGAAGTATATCCTGGCTTTCCAACTGATTTACAAGCACAAGCAATGGCGCTAATGGTGGTTGCTGAGGGATCATCAGTAATTGAAGAAAGTATTTTTGAGAATAGATTTATGCATATAGCAGAATTAGTTAGATTTGGTGCAATAATAAAGAATATAGGGTTTAAAGCTCATATAGAAGGATGTAATAAATTGAATGCAGCTCAGGTAATGGCTACAGATTTGAGGGCATCATCATCTTTAATTCTAGCTGGGCTTAAAGCTGAAGGCAAAACCATAATAAATAGAGTATATCATTTAGATCGTGGATATGAAGATTTAGAAAAAAAGTTATCTAATTGTGGTGCAAATATTCGGAGGATTTAAAAATTCATGATTTATGATAATTATAAGCCATTAAAACTTCGTGCTGAGGATGATAGTGATTTAGAAATTCTATCAAAATGTTTATTTGAAGCGATATGTTTTGATGCTGAAATGACTTTTATTAAAGAAAAAAATATTTTTTTATTATCTGTAGAAAGATTTACTTGGGAGTCTTATGAAGGAAAAGATGAAAATTTATTTCAAGTTTTATGTATTATTCAAATACATTTCATAGATTCTTTTATTGTAGAGAATATTCTAAATAAACAAAGTAAAGGTTTACATAGCTTAATCTCTATTGCATATGATAAAAATATATTAATGTTTACATTTGATAATAAAGCGTCAATTAGGTTTAATTTGAAGAGATTAAAATTATATATAGAAGATATAGGTAAGCCAAACAAACCGGCAGTGGTGCCTGTAAGAAGTAGAAGGTAAATAATGAGTGCGAATAGATCTGAAAATATTATAATGGCTGTTCCTAAAGGAAGAATTTTGGATGAATTAGTTCCTTTAATGAAAAAAGCAAAGATTATTCCGGAAAAAGCCTTTTTTGATACAAAAGATAGAAGACTTCTTTTTTCATCTAATATATCTTGGTTGAAAATAATAAGAGTAAGAAGTTTTGATGTAGCTACATTTGTTGCTTTTGGCGGAGCAGATATTGGTGTTGCTGGGTTAGATGTATTAAAAGAATTTAATTATCCTGAACTATATATGCCAATTGATTTAAAAATCGGTACCTGTCATTTATCTATAGCTGAACTAAAAAATTATAATAAAGATGATAATATTCAGTTAAAGATTGCTACTAAATATCCTAACATTACAAATAGCTATTTTGCTAATAAAGGTATTAATGTGAACTGCATTAAAATTAATGGTGCTATGGAAATTGCTCCAAATCTTGAAATGGCTGATAAGATAGTTGATTTAGTATCTTCTGGAAAAACTCTTTTAGCTAATGATTTAGTAGAAATAGAAAATATATTAAATGTTACATCCCACTTAGTAATCAATAGGACAGCATTTAAGACCCGATCTAAAAATATAAGGGACATAATGGTCTTTTTTAGGGAGGCGCTAAATGAAAAAAATAATTGATTTTCAAAATAAAGACTTTGTTGAAAATCTAAATCATTATATAGAAAATAATAGAAACACAAGCCCAGATATATCTGAAAAAGTAAAAATTATAATCAATAATATTATGGATTATGGAGATAGGGCTCTTAGTGAATTAACTTTAAAATATGATAATTACGATATTATTAAAGAAGGTCTATGTGTTGATGAAAATGACGTTAATGCAGCTTTTAAAGAATGTGATAAGGATTTAATATCAGCCATAGATAAGGCGGCAGAGAGAATTAGTGATTTTCATGAAAAGCAAATCCCTAGTAATATAAGTTATACAGATGGAAGTAATGTTCAACTAGGTTATAAGTGGACTCCTTTAGATACTGTTGGATTATATATTCCCGGTGGAAAAGCTTCCTATCCTAGTTCTGTTATTATGACTGCAATTCCCGCAAAGATTGCGGAAGTCCCTGAGGTATCTATGTGTGTTCCCTGTCCTAAAGGATATTTAAATCCTTCTGTTTTAGTTGCTGCAAAAATATGTGGTGTAAAAAAAATATATAAAATAGGTGGGGCTCAAGCTATAGCTGCTATGGCTTATGGCACCAATACAGTGAAAAAAGTTAACAAGATATTTGGTCCTGGTAATGCATGGGTTGCCGAAGCAAAAAGACAACTTTTTGGTAAAGTAGGAATAGATATGGTTGCAGGTCCTTCAGAAATATTAGTTATATCAGATGATAAAAGCAATCCAAATTGGATAGCAGCTGATTTACTTTCTCAAGCAGAACATGATACAGAAGCCCAGTCTATCCTTATTACAGATAGTTTAGATTTTGCAAAACAGGTAGAAACTGCAATTGATAATTTAATTAAGTCCCTAAAACGTAAAGAAATAGCGGAAACTAGTTGGCGTAATAATGGTATTATTATTGTCTTAAAAAATCTAGAGCAGTCTATTGATATTGTAAATAAAATAGCTCCTGAGCATTTAGAAATTTCAGTTGAAAAACCTGAATTAATAGCAGAAAAAATAAATAATGCAGGATCTATATTTTTAGGTCGTTTTGTTCCTGAAGCTATAGGTGATTATATTGCGGGACCTAATCATGTGTTGCCTACTGCTAGTACCGCAAGGTTTTCATCAGGTATTTCAACTTTAGACTATATGAGAAGGACTTCTATGATTAAATGTGATCCAGATGCGTTAAGTGAAATTGCTCCTTCAGCAATTAAAATTGCAGAAAATGAAGGATTAGAAGCACATGCTTTATCAATAAAAATTAGAATGAATAATTTCACAAATGATAAATAATATTAAAAATATAAGTTTTGAAGAATCTAATTTTAATAACTTAGATATTGCAACTGATAAAGATATTAAAGTCGCGATTTATGATATTATTGAAGAGAATAACTTTAAATTATTGGGGGCAGATATTTCTGAATATAATCTAGAATTTTTATTTGCAGAAAATATTTTAAAAATTTCTGTTAAATCTGCCATAACAAAAAATAATTTAAAAACCTTTTCTATAAATATGGGAAGTTTAAATAAAATTCTAAGAGATTATATTAAATTATGTAATTCATATTATGAGTCAATTAAATCTGCGCCTGTCCAAAAAGTTGAAGCTTTAGATATGGGTAGAAGGAGTTTACATAACGATGCTTCTTATGACCTAATAAATAAGATAAAAGATAATATCGAAATGGATTTTACTACTGCTAGAAGGTTTATTACCTTGTTTAGTATAATACAAAGAAAAACATTACTAGGAGAGAAGATTTTTTTATAATAGTATTTAAAAATATTTAATTAACAAAGGAATTAATATGGCAAAAGAAGACTTATTAGAATTTGACGGAATAGTTGATGAGATTTTACCTAATGCAATGTTTAAGGTTACTCTGGAAAATAAACATGAAGTCCTAGCGCATACAGCTGGTAGAATGCGTAAACATAGAATTCGTGTTCTTGCGGGAGATAAGGTAACTGTTGAAATGACGCCTTATGACTTAACTAAGGGCAGAATAATTTATAGACATAAGTAAATAAGAATTGATAAGAGATAAATATAAACTAGTATTGGCATCTTCCTCAGAAAGAAGGTTAATTATACTAAAAAGAATAGGGTATATTCCAGATATAATAGATGTCCCAAATATAAAAGAAGATATTTATAAAAATGAAACGCCAAAAGCTTATGTAAAAAGAATAGCAAAAGAAAAAGCTGAAAGTGTTTCACAAAGGCATAAAAATAGTTTCATTATAGCAGCAGATACAGTAATTTTTTCTGGTTCAAAAATTTGTGGTAAAGTTTCCCACAAAGATGATGCTTTCAAGATTTTAAAAAAATTATCAGGTAAGAAACACAGAGTATATGGGGGGATATGTGTTTTATCTCCTAATAAGAATATTTCGCTTAAAAGTATAGTTACTCAGGTTTCTTTTCGTGTAATTAATGATCAAGAAATTCAAGATTATCTTGATACGGAAGAGTGGATTGGAAAAGCAGGTTGTTATGCTATTCAAGGAATAGCGTCAAAATTTGTAAAAAGAATTAATGGTAATTACGATAATGTAGTTGGTTTAAGTGTCATAGATGCAGACAAAATGCTTAAAGGTATTAAAGTATAAAAAATATTTTTAACTTTTATAAAAAATTAAACATACTTTTCTTTACATATTTAAATCTATCTATTAAAAACTCATATATATGGAGCCCAAATAGCTCAGTTG
>CEUQ01046198.1_pt1 | contig 11765 bp, 11 predicted proteins | sample 361491 | NCBI WGS metagenome assembly CEUQ01 (sample SAMEA2622796, study PRJEB7988) | marine metagenome | biome: marine biome (ENVO:00000447); feature: marine epipelagic mixed layer (ENVO:xxxxxxxxx); material: "saline water (ENVO:00002010), including plankton (ENVO:xxxxxxxx)" | depth 120 m | reverse complement strand
ATCCCCATGGCAGCCATGGCGATACCATACAATCCGTGAGCATCTGTCGCTCCGGCTGGAGAAGTCATCACAGCGTTAGCGACGAAGATTCCTGCTGCAATCAGTAGGATTGGTAGGAAGGTGGACATCATTCCCACCGATAGGCCAGCGATTGCATTGGTTGCGGGACCTGTCTTCGACATGTTGCCGATGTGCGGAATCGCCTTGGGCTTGAACATGAATACGTCCTCGATTCCGGTGTAGTACTCGGTGACTAGTCCAATCAGTATGCCGACTAGAGATCCAGCGATTACAGCGAGCATAGGCTCGGTGCCCGTTTCTAGACCGAAGTAATCTATTCCAAACCAGCCAGCGGCCCAGAATAGAGCTGCTGCGATGAAAGTAGTATTCCTTAGAGCAGCAGCAGGGTCACCGCCCTTGAGCAACTTCATACTGAATACTCCTACAATCGAAGCGGCGTATCCTACCAAGCCCAGCATGATTGGGAGTGTGATGTAGTCAGCACCCATGTCTGCAGATTGAGCGATTACCATGGCCGCGATGATTGAGCCTACGAACGACTCGAAGATGTCAGCACCCATGCCAGCAACATCGCCGACATTGTCTCCGACATTGTCCGCGATTACACCGGGGTTTCGAGGGTCATCTTCGGGTATGCCCGCCTCGACCTTACCTACCAAGTCGGCACCCACATCGGCTGCCTTGGTGTAGATTCCACCACCGACTCTAGCGAACAGAGCAATGGAAGAAGCTCCCATTCCGAATCCAGCAACGTTTTGGATCTCTGGGCCACTGCCTAGCCAGTAAGCCATCAGTGAGATTCCTAGAAGTCCCAGTCCTCCAACGGACAGGCCCATGACTGCTCCTCCATTGTATGAGACCTCTAGGGCCTCTGGTTGACCTCCGGATGAGGCTGCCATTGCAGTCCTGCCATTTGCACTGGTCGCTGCGCGCATACCGGAGTATCCTGCTGCAACGCTGCAAAGAGCACCAGCGAGGAATGCCGCTGGCGTGTGGTAGTCGTCATTGATGACGTAAAGCAAAATTGCAACTACTGCCACGAATACGGAAAGATATCTGTATTCTGCACCTAGGAAGGCCATAGCTCCCTTCTGAATCTGACCTGTAATGTCTGCTACTGTTTCATTCTCTATCTCGATTTTCTGAATTTGAGAGTATAGGTACATTGCTACGGCAAGGCCGAATGCACCTACTCCCATGCTAATCATTGCTATATCCATCTAATCACCTATGCGTCACGCGCACCAAAGGTCCCTATTTAATTCAAATCGTGGTTCTGGACTACGTCCAGCCATGCTCATTGACTTAGAACGACAGACGCGAAGGAGGACAAGATTCCAGCACCATCGTGTTCGCCCTTGAACGAAGAGAACTCTTCCTCGGTGATGTGCCCCCACTCGTAAGCCCTCTCAATCCTCGCCCGTGCGGCCTCGGGATGGAATTGTAGACCCCATGCAGGTAACGCACTACCGTCCTTTGCATGGACCCGAACCGCAGTTACTAGGTTGTGACTGGTCTTACTCAACAACTTGCAGGATTCTGGAACCGTCATCACGTGGTCCTGATGTGTGAACAATCCGGCGACACAAGCTCCTTCTGAGGCATGTGAAGTCAGTAACTCATCACCACTTCCTTCTTCTGTTAGGTCGAGATCCCAGATTCCGCTGGATAAAGAATCGGCTCGCTCAATAGTAGCGCCCAATGCGTGACACAGCAGTTGGTGGCCGAAGCAGATTCCGAGTGTCGGCCGACCTGACAGGGCGGACGCTCTAACCAGAGAGGCGGTGGGGCCCATCCAATCCTCCCACATGCTGACATTTCGCCTAGAGCCGCTACAGACGACCGCATCCACACCTATGGCTTTCAACCAGTCAGACATTCTACTGTCATCTGTATGCATAGGCATGACTATTCTACGGAATGAGACTTCGCGACCTTCGAGTTCTACACTGGCGGATTGCCAGAATGAAAACTCATCATCCCAGTGAGGCACATCGTCTTCACTGAGGGCAACTTCGCCTGATTCCGCCTTAGTCCCTGCCTCGAAGGATTGCATCTGGGGAGTGACCAATAGCAATTCGACATCACCGCGAGCAGCAAATGGCCTGACAACCTCCTGATTGCCACCATGACCGAATGCAGCACGCTCCACCAACAGGTCGACCATTAACACCCGCGTGTGCGCGCCCATGTAGCTGCGAGGGGCAATTGGTTGAAAGGCCACCCCCTGCACTCGCATACCGGGGAGAACATGGTTGACGTGCAAACCATCCTTGATTCTGTGGGTCCAGTGCAAGCCGTGTTGGATGCTCATGATGGCATCGTCAACGTCATGGATACGACTGATGGAGTAATCATGATCTCTCTAGAAGGTGGCTGCACTGGATGCAGCGCCACTCCTATGACCGCGATGCAGATTTACTACTCTTTGATGAAACTGGAAGAAGTCAAGGATGTCATCTTCGCTAACGGAGAGCTTCCAGCCTATATGCGCAGTTTCATCGACGACAAACTGGCAGGGGAGTAGTCACTCCTCCTCGGCCCTCATTTTGGCTATCTTGTGTGGATTGGTCTCGCCCTGGACATCCTTTCCTTTGATATTCATAACCGCTGAAATCGCCACAATCACGGCAATCACCGCCATTGGTCTAGCCATATTCCTCGATCCCCATAGTTCGCCTCCCATGTAGTGGAGTGAGAATAGCAGAACTGCCGATACTAGACAGATCAGGGCAATGACTCTCTGAGCCAACAATTCGCCTGCTTGTGAACGAGATAATGTGCCAATTGACATCCACAGAATTACTGCCACACCGCAAAGACTTACAGAACCCGCCTCAAGTAACTCCACCGTATCCATGAGTGGGCGTGTGGCAGCCACTTGATTAGGTTAGGGAAGCAACTTTCTGAGGGACACAGTCAAGTTGCATGACCGCTGGTTGAGAACATGGTCAAGACGTCTGGGTGGAGTCTACCCGGGCCTAGGGCACAAGGTCCACCCTTCCTTACCAAGTCGCAGATTGCCGCAGCGCTCGAACAAGTCGCAGTCTTGCTTGAGCTCGATGGAGCTAACAGGTTCAGAGTAATCGCTTACCAGAATGCCAGTCGAGCCCTCGCCTCTCTAGAAGAGGACTTGCTAACAGTTGTAGAAGAAGGACGAATCACAGATGTGAAGGGAATCGGCAAGGGACTAGGCGGACTCATCAACGAAGCAGTATTGGAAGGTACATGGGGAGATTTACCAGCTCTCTACGAGAAGATTCCACCCGGACTAATGCAGATAGTTGAGATTCCGGGATTAGGTCCCAAGCGAGCTCGTACGATGTACGAGGAGCTAGGTGTAGACTCAGTCGAGTCGCTCAAAGTGGCATGCGAGATGGGGCATGTAGCACCATTGTCCGGCTTCGGCGAGAAGAGCCAGCAGAAATATCTCGAAGGAATTGAACTCCTGCGGCGCTATCAGGGCAGAAGCAGGATGGACGTAGGTCTACTTTACGGGCGCTCATTGGAAGACAAGATATCAGCGATGCCAGGAGTAGTTTTAGCCCAGTTGGCGGGCAGCGCTCGAAGAAGGAGGGAGACTATAGGAGACCTCGATATTGTGGTTGGAGCCAATCCAAACGACCACGATTCGGTCATTCAAGCGATTCTGGAGTTACCAGGAATAGCTGAGGTGAAAGGTCATGGAGAATCAAAAGTGAGCCTGATTCTTGAATCCAATGTTCTCGGCGATTCGCTCGGCGAGAGTAGCATGGATGCAAACCTAGCCGAGACATTCCTTGAGCGTAGCAGTGATGCGACCATAGACGCTCAAGTCAGGATTGTCACGCCCGAGACCTTTCCCTTTACTCTGGCTTACTTCACTGGCTCAAAGGAGCATAACATCAGGATGAGGCAGGCGGCCATTGATCGCGGACTGCGACTAAACGAGTTTGGTCTGTTCAGCGAAGAAGACGCAGGTGACGCGATTGGAATGGAGGCAGCCAAGCACACATTGGAATGCTCAACCGAGGAGGACATCTACGCCCATCTAGGGATGAGTTGGGTTCCTCCGGAACTGCGCGAGGACACTGGCGAGATTGAGGCATCCACCCAAGGAGGTTCCGGACTACCTCGCCTGATTGAACCCTCGGATATACGCGGAACACTGCACAATCACACAATAGCATCTGACGGTACAGCCACTCTCGAGGAGATGGCTACTGCAGCAATGGAATTGGGTTGGGAGTATCTAGGCATAGCCGACCATTCAGAGGTCCTGAATATCGGAGGAAGGCAGATTGGAGTATCTGCTGCGGACCTCGCCACTCAGGCAGACTCAATCAGAGTCTTGAACGAGCAGTGGCGCGACGCGGGACGCGACTTCCGGCTACTACACGGCAGTGAGTGCGACATCCTAGTTGACGGAAGCCTGGACTATGATGACAACACTCGCAACTCCCTGTCACATGTTATCGGTAGCGTTCATGCACTTGGGAGTTGGAGAAACAGAGATGAACTCACCAATACCGAGGCACTGATTCGGGCCATCGAAGACCCGACATTCACCGTACTTGGGCACCCTACGGGAAGAATTCTACAAGGAAGAGAGGGTTTCCCAGTTGATATGCATGCAGTATTGCGTAGAATGGGGGAGTTGAACTCTGAGGGCCAGTTGAAGGCGGTTGAGATCAACGCCTCTCCATACAGGCTGGACCTCGACTGGCGTCTTTGCAAGTATGCCCGAGACCAAGGTGTCCCTATTTGCATCAATCCGGACGCCCACGACACCAATGGTCTGCGAGACTATTGGTATGGGGTACAGATTGCTAGGAAGGGCTGGCTTTCCGCTGCAGACGTCTTGAACACACGCAGCGGTGCTGAGATTGAGTCGCTGCTCGGCATCTGATGAAACTTAACAGCAAGGTCCCCTAGGACAGACCATGCGACTACTTCGGGCAACCGTGTTCGCCCTAATCGCAATCTTTCCCGGAATCATCGTCGCATTGGGTGCGTACCTACTCCTAGGCGGCTCCACAGAATCAAACGAGTGGGAGACGTGGATGTATGGTCCATGCTATGGCATCCCAGCAGCCTTCGTTATCGTCGCATTTTACTTGGGCCTGAGGGAGGACAGCGAGGTCTAGTATGCGACGCGCTTTGAAGGCCGAAGAGATAGGTAGAATCCTAGACGAACTCTATCCTGAGCAGCCAATACCTCTCGACCACAGCGACCCCTACACGCTACTAGTGGCTGTGATGTTGTCTGCGCAAACTACCGACAAGAAGGTCAATGAGGTAACGCCCGACTTGTTCTCTAGAGCCGATACGCCAGAAAAGATGGCTAAACTCGAAGTCGAAGAGATTCGAGAACTGATTCGGCAGATTGGTCTCGCTCCAACCAAGGCGAAGAATCTCAAGCGTATGGCCGAGCAGATAGTTGAGGACGGAGGGCCCGTCAGACCCGATTGGGATTTCCTAGAATCTCTCGCCGGGGTCGGCCACAAGACTGCAAGCGTAGTGATGGCTCAGGCCTTCGGAGTTCCTGCCTTCCCTGTTGATACTCATATCCACAGGCTAGCTGCTCGCTGGGGCTTGTCTAATGGGAGCAGCGTAGTCAGGACCGAACGTGATTTGAAATCAGTATTCCCGAAGGATACCTGGAATCGCAGACACTTGCAAATCATCTATTTTGGTAGAGAACATTGTCCTGCACTGCGTCATGACCTCGAACAATGCCTTATCTGCTCATGGGCAGCGACGAAGAAGCGTAAGAGAGAGGAGAAGAGCAGATGGGCATAGCAAAGATGGACAATGAGATATTCAAAGGTCGAGTGATTTCATCTGGTTTTCAGACTGGAGACATGGTAGTCATAGGAGATTGGAGAGAATCTCCACATGGGGCGTTCACCAACCTAATGTGGGCCAAGCCGGATGGTACTAGAGTCCTGATTGCACCATCCGAGGAACTAGGTGACTTCGTTTCCTCACTGTATTCTTTTGAGAAAGTCATCGTATCTCCAATGGAGATTGAGAGGACTGAGAAATCAATCGAGGTCAAATGTGACCTTGGTCGCGTTTACATGCAATGGGGAATGACTATTCCACTGCCATTCTCAAGGCCACGCTGGTTCATAGCCAATATTGAGGCACCATTCGCAAGACTGTTCTTCGGGACAAAGACACATGGCACTACTCGTAACGGACGCAAGGAATGGTATCATGTCAGAGGCCTTTCACGGATGAAGTCCGTTGAACTAGAACTAGACGGAAGAAGCACAAAACAGATGACAGGCATGGCACCATCGGCCTGTTTTGGTTTCAGCAACCCTCCTAGGATGCCACTTAGTGTGAGGGTTGATTCCCTAATCGCCGCAGCCGAGTCTTGATGTGCACTAGATGAGTCGGGATACCATGACAGAACTACAAGTCGGTGATCAAGCCCCGGATTTCACAGCTATTGTTACAGATGGATCTGAAATTACACTCTCGCAGATTTTATCCTCAGGTGAAGGAGTCATCCTGTACTTCTATCCCAGAGACAACACTTCTGGTTGCACCGTGCAAGCTTGTGATTTCAGAGATAGTTTTGCTAGGTTCTCTGGCTCTGGGTGGAGGGTAATCGGAGTTTCTACAGATTCCGCTTCAAGCCATCAAAAATTCATCGACAAGAATGAACTTCCTTTCGAGTTAATTGTCGATGAGGAAGCAACTCTGCATCAGTCGTATGATACATGGAGGGAGAAGAACATGTACGGCAATACCTACATGGGAACCTTGAGATCAACCTTCGTAATCAGCCCGGACGGTAGTCTGAAGTGGGTCAAGTACAAGGTCAGCCCCAAGGGGCACGTGGAACAACTACTCTCTGACTTGGAGGTCAATTAATGGGAATCGACGAGCGCAGGAAAATGATTGAAACATTCCTGCGCCGATGCGTAACTTATGCAGATGCATCGATTGAACGAAAGAAGAGTAGAGGGGATGATGAGGAAATCATCGCAAAGTGGCAAGCATATCGGGACTTCACAGAGCATGCTGCAGAAGAGATTGCGTCCGGTGACCTAGATACATGGCTAGAGGACGATCATACCTCAGAGTCTGGAAGTTGACCCCACATTGCCATACCCAAATTGTGCCTATCGGTATCGACCCTCATTCTGGCTCCTGGAACCATCAGCAACGTGTCGCTATCATTGAGGGAAAATACAGGATAGCCGATTCTCTCACTCATGGCTCTTACATTCCTCCTACATACGTCTTGTTGGCTGGGCATATGAGTAAGTGAACTCAAATCGACCAGAATCATATCGCCTCCAGTAAGGGATCTATCTGCGCCATCCAGAGGTAGACGATGCAAACTATCCGGCTTGAGATACACTACTCTCCGGTCAGGCCTTGGGACCAGTCTATTCGTTCTCTCAGACCACACTTCTTGGCCTAGGTCATGAAACCGGTCATCAGCCTGAGGGCCGGGGTCAACTGACTTTCTTCTGCTCTTTGATTGAGTCCTTTGGACTCCCGCCGGATCCGGAAGTCCTAGCAGTCTGAACAGATTGACCATGGGCGGCGGCGGTACTAATCATCAAAGAGTGCTTCTATGTCTTCGTTGTCCAGAGCCTCTTCTACAGACGCTGCTACGCTCTCCGAAGCCTCACTTTCGAGCTCTTGTGGAGTTTCTCCAATCAACTCTTCAAAAGCACCCGATAACTCAGTATCCATAGGCGCCTGCTCTGATTCAATCGGTGTTTCCTCTGGTTCCTCTTCGGAAACTTCTACAGAATCTTCGCTACTCATTTTCCTAGGTCCACTCTTCCGCTTTTCATCATCGAATGGATCATAGTCAGGATCATCGAATGCATCATCCATTGAGACCTTCTTTCTTTTTCTTCTAATCTGCTTGTCTGCCGTTGAAAACTCATCAGTAGCAGGTGACTTCATCCTTTGAATCAGAACTACTAACAATACTCCAATGAGTGCAACTAGGCCAATGTAAATGCCATATTCTCCGACTAGAGTGTTCAGTCCAAATGGCTTCTTCTTGACTTCGATTGAGAGCGTAACAGAAGCCCCCTCTCCCTCATCGAAAGCAGTCATTCTGACATTCTTAGTACCCTCTTCAGAGAAACTGACCTCAATCCACCTACCTTGCCTATCTGCATCGTTGGAGGGATCTCCATCACCATCGGAATCAACGCTGATGTCTAAGTCCCAAACATAGAGCATGTTTGCCATATCATACTCTGAATCAGTAGTGCCATTCGCTGACAGTACTATCACATCTCCTTCGGTGGGCTCGTAATCACTGGCCGAAGCAACCGGTGAAGGAGGGAGATTGTTAATCTGGACAGGGATTACAACCGAAGCACTAGCGCCATCATCGTCGGTAACATGGAACACAATAGAACTGGGGGCAGTCGTTGCATCTTCCCAGGTGTGGGCAAGACTTAGCGATTCGACATCACAGTCGTCTGTAGAATTACCCGCGGAATCGGAGTTCTGGTTGGGGTCCAAGTCAAAACAAGTAATCAATCCAGGTAAATCATTGGTAGTATCTTGAACCACTACGGAGAATTGCATTAATCCGCCTTCAGCAACTGGAAGTGGATTCGAAACTGGAAGAATCGTGGGAGCAATATTGTTGACAATGAATTGGATAATCAAGGTCTCTGTACTTGCTCCATCATCGTCGACGACTTGTAGGGTCGCGAGATGCTGACCAGCCTTCTCATAGGTATGCTCAATCTCGCTTTGGTGGCCTACACTGGAGATGATCAAATCTGGATTATTCTCGGCATCTGGTGCCCAGTGATGTTGAAGGGAACTCAAGTCGTTCGGCGAGTCGTCAGCAAATCCTCTCATGGTAAGGACATCTCCTTCGTTAACGGTATACCTAGCGTTATCACCAAGAATCTGAGGCACCATTCTGTTAGAAGCGAACCATACTTCGGCGCTAGGATTTGTAGGTGCAATATTTGTGATTTGAATAGTCTTTGATGCTTCTGCAGTTTCACCATCGTCATCCATAACAGTGACTCCGATTGTGAATTCTCCCTCGCTCTGCGGAGTAACTGTGCACCTGCCTCCTACTTGGCCTTCTTCACAAGGTAAATCCCATTCGATATCTATCGGAGCATCGGGATTCTGAGTATCGGGATCACCACTCTCATCAATATCGAAAGTTACCGCTGTGAGTACTGGTATCGAGTCATATTCAGAACCTATTTCCACTTCTGGGGGCCGGTTAAGAATAGTAATGTAAGACTGAGAAAATGCCTTATCATTTTCATCATCGGTGACAACCAAAGAAACTAGGAATGTACCGTCATCATTCCAAGTGTGTTCGTGAACACAGTCCTCTTCGGTTGAAGTCAGGTTACTGCCATCTAATTTTTCGACGGTGAATTCGCAACTAAATTCTCCCCCGTCAGAATCGTATGAGGAGAGCCCATTGAAACTAACTTCTGACAGAGTTAGAGAGTCGGAAGGAATCGAAAGCGAAGCCGTAGGTAAACGTCCGATAAACAACTGGAATAAACCCTCGTTGTTAGAACGGTTTCCATCAGTCGTAACTTGTTCATCAGGATCTGCTGTGAATGTTAGAACAACATCGCCGAATGGTTGGTTCGCTGGTACAGTCCAAATCACTTCAACGCGCATCTCCTCCAAACTCCCAAGACTTGGAATGGGTGTAGAAGATGTGGAACCATCAGGAGCCCCGACTTCTAGTGTAGTGGCAGGAGATGGAACAATACCGCGGTTGACTACTGGGACGCTAAAAGTCAACTGATCAAGAGGAATTGCATTGAATCCAACATTAGGATTGAGAGTCACCGTCTTGTTGTTCCTAGTTCTCTCTACTGTGACGCCCTCTGAGCGCGAAACCAAATCGACTTCATGCAGATCAGGATCGATAGTCAGCGTCGAAACTCCAACCAACCTCTGCCCGGTAATCCATGCAACTAATCCATGACTCCCAAATTCGTTTGCGCCCTCACTATCGTCTCTTGAGTTCCCGGTATCAAACGTTAGGAAAGCAGAACCATTAGCAGCCGTGGTCACGCTTTCGACATATCCTCCTGAATCGTATCTAACTTCCAAATCCTGGCCACTTACAGGTTGCCCGGAATTTGAAACATTAATCCAAGCAGACATTTCGAAATTCAAAGGAGATAGCGGGTACTCCAAATCCACAGAGATTTGCTTAGGCCTTCCTGCTGGTTGATATGTGGTCAACTCATGCTCAGCGATGAATCCCACAGTATTGGTATACGAAGAACGAACATCACCCCTTACTACTGGGCAATACCACCTATACCCAATTTCATCTCCATTGCTGTCATAGTTGGTAATGTTGTATGACTGAGAACATCCTGAATAAGTAACTCCCGGGTAGCCTTGGCTAACTACCTCCCAACTAGTTGAGTTCTGTCCGCTAGAGTCGTTTGGGATATTGACATAGTCGCTATCTCCACTGTAATCTATGGTGTATGAGTAGTCGGTTTCCCAAGCTTCTCCAACACTGATTGGGAAATCGTATCCCTCAAGTGGAGGGCTGTATGTCTGATCGACATTGAGGTCCGCTACATCAATAGTAACTGTCCACCACCAAATTTGGTAGTCGAAATCGATATCGAACTGAGCATTCTGTTCAATAGTGGCTAAATCCGAAACTCTGATGATTTCCTCTGTCTGCATGTCGACAATCAAATCTCCATCGTTTCCATCCAAATTGATATTCTGTGCTTCATAGCTTGCATCACCTTCAATTCGATAAACTAGAGTTTCGACACCCTCAACTGTAGTTGTGTAGACATCCGTCACCCGCTGGGTTAGGGTACCACTAAGATACTGGACATTTGTCGAAACTCCGGAACTCAACACAAAGTCTCTCACATCCAGAGTTCCATCGTATGTCCATGCATCGTTAACCTTCCAAGAAGGAATATCCACCAGATTTGTGGTTCTAGCCGACGACTCAGAAATATGTATGCTAGAAAGATTCTCAGGAGCATCTTCTCTAATCACTGCCAGACTGGCAAACGAAGAGAGAAGCAGCATCATGGAGAGTCCAACGGCGAGCCTTAGCGGACTGCCCATGTCTCGCCCTGAGGGCGAAGAACGCATCAATGTCACCCCTTGATGTACCTAGTACAGCAAATCAGCCAATTCATCTTGGATGAACTGAACAGCTTCGAGGATCTCATCCTTTGCCCTAGCGCCTGTAATCACCATCTTTCCGCTTCCGAAAATTAGGCAGACAACTCTTGGATAATCCAGTCTGTAAATCAAACCAGGGAACTGCTCAGGCTCGTACTCTACCTTGTCGAAAGGCAAGTGGAATGTTAGATTGTTCAAGTTGAGTTTCCTTGGTAGAGCAGCCAACGGCTCACCTTCGCGGATACCACGTATTCGCGGGTCCTCATTCTCAACCTCTTCATCGGTGGCTGCACGGATGCCATCATCGGTATCGATTACGCGTGTATTATTGTCATCCATTCTGGCGACTCCGGCGTAGTCCTCAGGGTAGAACAAAGAGTAAGTTGCTACCATGTTCTGGACTTCAATCTCGATGTCTCCCGAGTCCCAAGTATCAATTCCAGCAGCCCTCAAGTCACTGGTCATCATGTCGATACCTACACGTATGTTACTGTCGTTCTTACCTCCGGTACAAACCGCGCGACCCGACCTAAACATCAGGATCGCCAACTTCGGGTCTGTGACCCTATAGACGACTCCCGGGAATTGTTCGGGCTCGTACTCGC